>Ga0172364_10000959_pt1 | contig 21584 bp, 20 predicted proteins | sample LakKivSesite10cm_FD_114545 | JGI IMG/M metagenome (GOLD analysis project Ga0172364, IMG submission 114545) | Sediment microbial communities from Lake Kivu, Rwanda - Sediment site 10cm | ecosystem: Environmental > Aquatic > Freshwater > Lake > Sediment | place: Rwanda: Western Province, Lake... | reverse complement strand
TTTTGGGCTTAACTTCAACAATGGCAGTAATTTCATTTTTAACCGATTCAGTTTTGATTTTGCCAATCATTGCCGGCATCTTGGTAATTGAGGTCGGATCGATAATTTTGCAACTTCTTTCTAAAAAATTTAGAAAAAAGAAAATCTGGCTTTCAACTCCAATTCATCATCATTTTGAAGCCAGAGGTTGGCTAACTTATCAAGTAACGATGAGATTCTGGATAATTTCCGTTGTCTTTGCCATTTTGGGAGTGGCTATTAGACTTCTTGGATAAATTCAAAAACCGAGCTTCCATTTATGGAAGCGAAGGTGAAGAAGGGGACAAAGTCCTCTTCGCCTATCAAAATGCAAAATGCAAAATTACAATTAAAAATTCAAAATTTACGAAAGAAATACCCGAAATTTATTTACGAGGATTATTCTTACAAGATCTCTGGAAAAAATTTGAACATTGCTTTTGATTTTAAAATTGGGCCAAATATTCTCTTTAAGCCAAAAGTGATAATAGAAAATGTTGATAAAAAAAGAATAAAAAGAGCAGGGGATAGAGTGTTAAATAATTTAGTTTTCAATTTAGGATTAATTGAGATTTTAAGTTATTGGAAGGCAACTTGCTCACCGGAAATAGTAATCAGGGCTGGTCCACTAAATTTAGAGCAAATTAAATGGTGGAAGGATTTAATAATTAAAGGGATGGGTCAGTTTTTTTACGAAAACAAAATTGATTTTCGAAAACCAAACTTCCTAAAAATCAATGTAACGAGGAAAGACTTCGTTACAAATGTAACGAGGAAAGACTTCGTTACATTAAAAAGGGGGGTGTTGGTACCGGTGGGAGGGGGAAAAGATTCAGTTATAACCTTGGAATTGTTAAAAGAGGCCGGAAAAGAAATTAAATATTTTAGTTTAAATCCAACCGAGGCTACTAAAAAAATAATGGAAATAGCCGGCTGCAAAAATCTGATTGCTGTAAAAAGAGAAATTGATCCAAAATTATTGGAGTTAAATCAAAAGGGATTTTTAAATGGCCACACGCCATTTTCGGCTTATTTGGCTTTTTTGAGTGTTTTATTGGCTGTAATTTTTGATTTAAAATATGTTGCCTTTTCGAATGAAAGAAGTTCAAATGAGGGGAATTTAAAATATTTAGGAAGGATAATTAACCATCAATATTCAAAAAGTTTTGATTTTGAGAAAAAATTCAGAAAATATTCAAAAAAATATTTGGCAAAAGATGTGGAGTATTTTAGTTTCTTGAGGCCATTATATGAAATTCAAATTGCTAAATTATTTTCTCGATACCCAAAATATCTCAATGCCTTTTTGAGCTGCAACGAGGCTTATAAAACCTATTCTGGCAGAAAATTACCAACCAAAAAATGGTGCGGAAAATGCCCAAAATGCCTTTTTGTTTTTGCCTGTCTTTATCCTTTTATTAATGAAAGAGAATTATTAAAAATCTTTAAGAAAAATCTATTTGATGATAAAAAACTATTGCCATTAATGCAAGAATTGATCGGTGAAAAAAAATTTAAACCCTTTGAATGCGTCGGCACCAAAAAAGAAAGCCTCATCGCCCTCTATCTTTGTTTTAAAAAATACAGAGGTTTAACCTCTGCAAATTTGCCAATTTTGTTAAAATATTTTGAAAAAAATATTTTGCCAAAATATAAAAATTTAGAAAGGAAATCAATTAAAATTTTAAATTCTTGGAATAAAAAACATATTCTTCCAAGAGGATTTGAAAAAATAATGTTGACAAAATCTTAGGCGTCTTAAAAAGAAGAAATGAAATTAGATGAATTGAAAAACACAAGAATATTGATTTTGGGTTTTGGAAAAGAAGGAATTGATAATTTTAAGTTTCTGAGAAAAATTTTTCCAAAGAAAGTTTTGGGAGTAGGGGACAGGTCGGAAAATGTCAAATGTCAAATGCCAAATGCCAAAAAAGTGAAATGGCATTTGGGGAAAAACTATCTGAAAGCATTAAAACATTACGATATTATTATTAAATCGCCAGGAATTCCCATTCATTTGCCAGAGGTTGAAAAAGCATATAAAAAAGGGGAAATCACATCCCAAACGGAAATATTTTTCGATAATTGTCCTGGAAAAATTGTTGGTGTTACGGGAACAAAAGGGAAGAGCACAACCACTGCTTTGATTTATCAAATTTTAAAAGCGGAAGGGTTAAGGGTCCATTTAGTTGGAAACATTGGAAAACCAGTTTTAAATCTTTTATTTTCAGCCACTCCAAAAGATATTTATGTTTATGAATTATCAAGCCATCAATTATATAGCCTCAAAAAATCGCCTCAAGTTGCCATTTTATTAAATATTTATCCTGAGCATTTAGATTATTACAAAAATCTTCAGGAATATGCCGGGGCTAAAGCCAATATCACCCTCCATCAAACCGAAAGAGATTATTTGGTTTTCAATTCTGAGAATAAATTTGTTAGTGAAATTGCCAAAAAATCAAAAGCAAAAAAAATTCCAATTAGCGGGAGACCATATCTTCAAAATATCGAAGCAGCAAAAGCAGTGGCAAAGATTTTTAAAATCTCAGAGAAAATTGTTGAAAGGGCAATCAAAAAATTTAAACCACTGCCCCATAGATTGGAATTTGTCGGAAAGTACAAAGGAATTACTTTTTACAACGATGCTTTATCAACTATACCCGAAACAACAATTGCTGCTTTAGATAGTCTAGGCGAAAATGTCCAAACTATATTTTTGGGAGGATATGATAGGGGAATCTCGTTTTTGAATTTGGCAAAGAGGATTTTAAAAAGCAAAATAAAAAATATAATTTTATTTCCGACAACCGGGACAAAAATCTGGAAAGAGATTGTTAAAGAAGCTAAAAAAATAAAAAAGATACTTCCCAGGCATTTTCCGGTAAATAATATGAAAGAAGCAGTTTTATTGGCTTACAAAAATACCAAAAAAGGAAAAATCTGCCTTCTTTCCACCGCCTCCGCTAGTTTCAGTATCTTCAGAGATTACAAAGAAAAAGGTAATCTATTTAAAAAATACATAAAGAGGTTGGCTAAAAATAAATTTGTAATATAATAAAATTGATGGAAAATCGCCGTCCCGACTATATTTTGTTTTCAGTTACGGTTATTTTAATAATCCTGGGGATTATAATTTTATATAGCGTTTCCAGTTCCCTCTCTCAGGAAAAATTTGGTTCCTCTTTTTATTATCTAAATCATCAAATTCTCTACGGTCTTTTACCAGGTTTGACTCTGGCTTTTTTTTCTTTCAAAATTAATCTCAATTCTTTAAAAAAAATGGCTCCTTTAATTCTTTTAATCAATCTAATGTTATTAGCGATGGTTTTTTTGCCGATAGTTGGTTTTCGTTTTAAGGGGGCAGCTAGGTGGTTAAGTTTTGGCAAGATAACTTTTCAACCATCGGAATTTTTAAAAATAAGTTTTATCTTATATTTAGCCAGCTGGTTAGCCAATCGTACAGAGAAAGATAAAGAATTTAGTCAGACTTTTATTGCTTTTTTGATAGTAATTGGTCTCGTCAGTTTGCTACTAATTTTTCAACCCGACGTCAGCACTTTACTAATAATCATTCTCATTGGCGGACTGATGTATTTTTTGGCCAAAACTCCTTTGTGGCATAGCGTCTTAACAATCTTAATTTTAATTTTTGGGCTTTTATTTTTGGTAATAGTTGCCCCTTATCGATTTAATCGAATTTTAGTTTTTTTAAACCCAGAATTAGACCCGATGGGGATAGGATATCAAATAAAACAGGCTTTAATTGCCGTTGGGTCGGGAGGAATTTCCGGTTTAGGATTGGGTTTATCTAAGCAAAAATTTGGGTTTTTACCCCACGCAATTTCAGACTCGATTTTTGCCATTTTCGCCGAAGAAACCGGTTTTCTTGGTAGTTCAATTTTAACTTTGCTTTATTTGATTTTCGCTTGGCGAGGTTTTAAGATTGGAAATGAAAGCCAAGATAAATTTCCTAAGTTTTTGGCTTTTGGAATTACTTTTTGGATTACCCTCCAGGCTTTTATTAATATTGGTTCAATGACCGGAATATTACCATTGTCAGGTATCCCTTTACCATTTATTAGTTTTGGAGGATCGGCCCTGATTTCAGAATTGGTGGGAGTAGGAATTTTATTAAATATATCAAAACGTCTAATATGAAAATATTATTTACCGGAGGTGGTAGCGGTGGCCACATTTTCCCAATAATCGCCATTTCAAGAGAAATAAGAAGAATTTCACCTGAGGGAAAAATAGAGTTTTTTTATATTGGACCAAAAGATGATTTCGGAGAAATTTTGCTTTCTCAAGAAGGCATAAAAGTAAAAACAATTTTGGCGGGAAAAATAAGAAGGTACTTTGATTTTAAAAGTCTTTTTGAAAATTTAATCGATATTTTCGTTAAAATACCGTTTGGCATTTTCCAGGCTTTTTTTTACCTTTTCTTTTTAGCCCCTGATTTGATTTTCTCAAAGGGTGGCTTTGGGTCAATTCCGGCAGTAATTTCGGGTTGGTTACTTAGAATACCGATATTTTTACATGAATCAGATTCTATCCCGGGAATGGCAAATCGATTTTTGGCTAAATTCTCTTTAGAGATTTTTGTTTCCTTCCCAAAAACCTTATATTTCCCGGAAGAAAAATTGATTTTGGTTGGTAACCCGATTAGAAGGGAAATTTTGGAAGAATCAGAAGAAAAAGCAAAAAATTTTTTCAAAACAAGCGGGGGAAAACCATTAATTTTGATTTTGGGTGGTTCGCAAGGAGCCCAAAAGATTAATGATAAAATTCTGGAAATTTTGCCGGAGATTTTAAAAGATTTTGAATTAATCCATCAATGCGGAGAAAAAAACTATGAGGAAGTGAGGGCTGAAGAAAAAATTATGATAACTAAAGATTTAGAAAAATATTATCATCTCTTCCCCTTTTTAAAAGAAGAGGAATTGAAAAAAGCCTATGCGATTTGTGATTTAATTGTCTCCAGGGCAGGGGCCGGAACTATTTTTGAAATAGCCGCTCTGGGAAAACCATCTATTTTAATTCCCTTGTCAGGGGCGGCCCAAGACCATCAATTAAAAAATGCCTATACCTTTGCTGCCAGTGGAGCAACAAAAGTATTGGAAGAAAAAAATTTTACTCCCCATTTTTTCTTAGAAAGATTAAAATATCTCTTTTCTCATCCCGAAGAATTAGAAAAAATGTCTCTGGCGGCCAAAGAATTTTCAAAACCTTTGGCAGCAAAAATAATCGCAGCTTATATGGTGGATTATTTGACAAAGTAAAAAATTTATCTCAAAATCAAATTAATGAATCCTGAGGAATTTAAGTTTATTAAACCAGGTGAGATTAGGGTGAGGATTGCTCCTGCCCCAACTGGTTTTTTACACATTGGATTAGCTAGAACTGCTTTTTTCAATTACCTTTTTGCCAAAAAATATCAGGGTATTTTTATTTTAAGAATTGAAGATACAGATAGAGAAAGATCAAAGCCTGAATATGAAAAAGATATTATGGAAGGCCTAAAATGGTTGGGGATTGAATGGGATGAGGGGCCGGATATTGGTGGAGATTATGGACCATATCGCCAATCTGAAAAAAAAGAGATATATGCAAAGTATTTGAAGAAATTGTTGGATGAAAATAAGGCCTATCACTGTTTCTGTTCGGAAGAAGAATTGGAAGCCCAGAGGCAATATCAATTATCAATTGGGGAGGCGCCTCGTTATTCAGGAAAATGTGCCAGTTTGCCAAAAGAAGTGGTTGAGAAATATCTGACCGAAGGGAAACCCTGGGTCTTAAGATTTAGAATTCCAGGAAAGAAAATCGAGTTTGAAGATTTAATCAGGGGTAAAGTAGAATTTGATACCTCTTTGATGGGAGATACAGTCATTGCCAAAAACCTTTTCACTCCTTTATATAATTTTGCCTGTGTCATTGATGATTTTGAAATGCAAGTCTCTCATGTCATTAGAGGGGAAGATCATATCTCTAACACCCCAAAACAAATTCTTTTGCAGGAAGCACTGGGATTTCCCCAGCCAAAATATGCTCATTTACCTTTAATCTTGGGCCCAGATAGAACCAAACTTTCAAAAAGACATGGGGCAATATCAGTTTCAGAATATAAAAGAGAAGGTTATTTACCAGAAGCCTTGATTAATTTTATGGCATTTTTGGGTTGGAATCCGGGCGGGGAAAGAGAAATTTACTCCCTTGCCTCCTTGATAAAAGAGTTTTCTTTAGAAGCAGTTCAAAAAAGCGGAGCAATTTTCAATATCAAAAGATTGGATTTTTTAAATGGATTTTATATTCGTCAAAAATCGGTTGAAAAATTAACTGAACTTTGTCTCCCTTTTTTAGTTGAGACAAACTTAATCACGCCTATTTTTAAAGAAACTCAATACCCACCAGCTTATGGGGCAAAAGAAATTGTTCAAAAATATAAGATCTCCGAAACTGGAGAAGAGATAGGGATAGAAATTTTGCAAAAGATTGTTTCGATTTATCAGGAAAGGTTAAAAAAATTATCGGAAATATCAGAATTAACTGAATTCTTCTTTAAAGAAAAATTGCAATACGATAAGGATTTATTAATGTGGGCTAAAATGTCTGATAAAGAAGCAAGGCTTTCTCTTGACAAATTGTTTAAAATATTGTCTAAAATAGAAAGTGATGGATGGAGGAAAGAAAATCTGGAAAAAATTCTATTAGTCGAAGCTGAAAAATTTAGTAGGGAAATAAGAAAACCAGGGGATAGGGGATATCTTTTGTGGCCTCTGAGGGTAGCCCTAACCGGAAAAGAGGCCTCGGCCCCACCTTTTGAAATTGCTGAAATATTGGGAAAAGAAAAAACATTAAAGAGAATAAAGGTGGCTAAAGAATTAATAGGTGAAAAATATGGCTTCTTCTCTATATAAAACAGTAATAATTTTGGCAATGGTTGGTTTAATTTTTCCCTCCATTTCTCTTGCCCAAGAAATAAAAATTCCAGGAACCTTAGGAGAAGTAAAGGAGTTCGGAGTCAAAATAATCAAAGCAATTTTGGAGAAACTTCCAGCAATTATAGTTAAAACTTGGAAAGAAGAGGCTTTACCTGTTTGGCAAAAAATGTGGAATTGGTTCAAAAACATCTGGAACTTATATATCTGGCCAAAAATTGAATGGCTTTGGCAGAAAATCCTATCTCTCTTTGGAAAAGAAATGGAAAAGAGAAAGCCAATAATTGAAGAGGAATTTAAAAAGGAGAAAAAAGAACTAAAAGAAGAATTACCGGGGGTAAAAAAATCTCTTTGGGAAAAATTTAAGGAGTTGATAAAATAACCTATCTTTGTGGTAGGGGAGTAGAGGTTTTTCCACTTGACAGAGAGTTTGAAACCCTTTATTATAGATGTAGACAATGTCGTTCAATGTTGATTAACCGCTTTTATAAAAGGGGGTAAAGACCTCTTTCAAACACTCCCCCGAATAGTCAATTTTTCTTCCCCCTAGAGAAAATTGATAAAAAATAACAATTAAAATTTGAATTATGGAAGAATCAGAAAAGCCAATCATTAAATATATCCCCGACTTTTTAGATTATTGTGAAGTAGAAAAAGGATTATCAGATACCACTCAAAGAGATTATAAGCTCTATCTTGCGAGATTTGTTTCTTGGTTGAAAATGAAAAATAAGGAAGATTTAAAGCCTCACGAATTAACTAGAGAAGATATCTGGCAATATCGTTTATACTTATCCCGATTTCACACTTATAAAGGTAAACCTTTGAGAAAGATTACTCAGAACCTCTATTTAATCGCTCTGAGAGCCCTTCTGGGCTATTTTACAGAAAAAGACATAGTTTCACTCCCGGCTGAGAAAATAAAGCTCCCAAGGGACGTTAAAAGGGGAAAAACCGTTAAATTCCTTAATTTGGAGCAAATAGAGAAGCTTTTATTGGCCCCTGACATAAAAAATCCTATTGGTTTAAGGGATAGGGCTATTTTAGAAACGCTTTTTTCAACCGGTTTAAGAATAGCGGAACTTGTTGCTCTTAATCAAGAACAGTTTGCCAATATAAAAGATAAAAAAGATTTTGAACTCTCAATTATTGGCAAAGGAGAAAATCCTCGAACCGTCTATTTTTCCGAAAGGGCTTTATCTTGGCTCAAAAAGTATTTAGATAGCCGCCGAGACAAAGAAAAAGCTCTATTTATTCATTACCGAGCTAGAAGGGGCGTAGAAGCTCGTTTAACGGCCCGTTCTATCGAGAGAATTGTTAAAAGATATGCCATTTTAGCCGGTGTGCCCACCTTTACCACCCCCCATACCATTCGCCATTCTTATGCCACTGATTTACTTAATCAGGGCGTTGATTTAAGAATCATCCAGGAATTTTTGGGCCATAGAAGCATTACCAGCACCCAGATCTACACCCACGTTACGAACAAACGTCTCCGAGATATCCATCGCCAATTCCATAGCGGAAAACTATTAAAGGAATGAGAAATGTCGCACAATATTATTGGCCAAATCTTCTTTGGCGGCGGCTGTATTCCCGAAGGGCTAAATCTAAATCCTTTTCAGTAAAATCTGGCCAATATTTTTTTGAAAAATATAATTCAGAATAAGCCCCTTGCCAGATTAGAAAATTGGAAATTCTTTGCTCCCTGCCAGTTCTAATAATTAAATCAACATCAGAGGTCCAAAGATTTTCTTTAATCACCTCTTCGTTAATTTCTTCCGGAGAAATTTTCTTTTGAATTATATTTTTTATAGCCTCGACAATCTCCGTTCTCCCACCATAACTTAGAGCGAAATTTACAATCATATCTTTATTATTTTTCGTTAATTCCTCAACCTCGGCAATCGCTTTTTGGAAAGACTCTGCCAATTTTTCTTTTTGACCAATTACTCTTATTCTAATCCCTTTTTTGTGAAGTTCTTGTCTCGGGCTACCACTGAAGGCTCTTTTAGCTAATCTCATTAAAAAATTAACTTCTATTTTTGGCCTTTTCCAATTTTCGGTAGAAAAAACAAATAAAGTTAATATTTTTATTCCTCTATCTCTGCACCATCCTATTACCTTCTTTACTACCTCCAAACCTCTTTTATGTCCTTCAAAAGGAGACAATCCTCTTTCTCTTGCCCATCTTCTATTGCCATCGAGAATGATGCCCAAATGGTAAGGAATTTTTGTCATACTAAAAAATCTCCTTCGATTTCAAACTCTTTGGGAAAAACCCAGGGGAAATTAAAACCGAAAAAATAGACTAATCGTTTTGCCATTTTTGAAAAAATAATTTTTGGTAAGAAAAATTTTTTTACTTCCTTTTGATATTTTAAAAAATCTGGAAAATTTTTCAATAAAATATTAGCTGAAATTAAACCCCAGATCACCCCTCCCCCACTCCAGGGCTTGGTAAGACCGGCTGAATCTCCGCAAAGAGTAATTCTTTGATTTTTTGGCAAAATTAATCCTTGCGGAATTGGAGCTGAATTTGTTCTTTCCAAATTAAGATTTTTAGGGGCCCGCTCGCCTTCAACGAGTGGGAGGGTGGTGGGCGGGTTGTAGTCTTTTAAAAATTTTTCAAAAATCTTTCTTGCTCTTTCAGGTTTTTCGATTATTCCATATTCCATTTCTTTCCTTCTTGGAATCTTCCAAATAAATCCATCTTTAGTCGGCCAAGTTTCAACAAAGTTGGAAAAATCATTCTCCAATAAAAATCCTTGAATTCCTAAATAAAATTTTGGGTTATTTAATCTTAAATTTTTTCTAACAACCGAATTTGCTCCATCACAACCAATCACTTTGTCAAATTCATTTTGAAATGTAACGAGGTCTTTCCTCGTTACATTATATTTCAAAAGGATTTTTGCTCCAGCCCTTTCGGTTAAAATTGCCACTAATCTATCTAAATCATAATGATTGATAACAAAAAATTTTCCTGAAAAATTTAATTTTATTGTTTTTTCTGGAAAATGAATTAAACAAAAATCTATTTTATTTTGAATTAATTTTTCACTTTCTGGTATAAATTCTAAAATTCTTTCTGAGAAGAGACCGGAACAAACTTCCTTCCCAATTTTTTCCTTTTTCTCGAAAATAATCACCTCATGCCCTTTTTCAGAGAACTTCCAGGCTAAATAAAGACCACAAATTCCTGCTCCAACTATGGCTATCTTCATAATTCGATGCCAATATACGAATTGATACGAATTATATGAATTTTATTAGTATCATTAGTATGCATTAGTATATTAGTATCGCGTTTTTCTATTCTTATGGGTTCCTTCTCTTGCTGTTTTGCTAAAATATAACCCATGGCAAAAGAAAGCAAAGAAATTAAAATAACGCCGATAACTAAGATGATATCGGCTTGGTGTTTTCTTAAAAATTGAAATAGCTCTTTCAAACTGAATCTCATTTTTCTTCCACCACTATCACTCTTATTTCTGCTTCTAAATTATGTTCAAATTTAATTTTCACCGGATACTCCCCCAATTCCTTAATCGGCTCTGATAAATCAATTTGGTTTTTTTTGATCTCAAATCCCAACTCTTTTAATTTTTCATAAATTTTTTGAAAAGTAATTGACTCAAAAAGCTGATCCTCTTCACCAACTTTAACAGGTATAATAATTTCTTGTCCATCAATATTCGCCGCTATTTCTTGAATTCTCTTTAATTCCTCTTCCGCTTTTTTTGCTTCAATTTCTTTTTGAGTCTCCAACCATTTTAAATTTTCTTCTGTGGCAATTTTTGCCAAGCCTTTTGGAATCAAAAAATTTCTGGCATAGCCATTAGCCACTTCTTTGACATCATATTTTTTACCCAGGTTTTCTACATCTTGGAGAAGAATAACTCTCATATTATTAAATTTTCTCACAAATTCTTGATAATTTCAATTGCCTTATCTAACTGTGGATCTTTTCCTTCTTCATAATCTTTTTCGGTCATTTCCACTTTTATATCAGGTTCCAATCCTACATCGGAAATTAAATTTCCCTTTGGGGTCAGCCATTTTGCCACTGTAATTTTTAAAGAAGAGCCCTCTCTTAGTTTTTCAAGTTCCTGAACCGAGCCTTTGCCAAAAGATTTTTCTCCAATTAATAATATACCACGATTATCTCTCAAGGCTCCAGCCAAAATTTCAGAGCCCGAAGCCGTACCCTCATTAATTAAAATCACAATTTTATAATTTGAAAAAAGTCCATTACCTTCGGATTTATATTCTTTCTTTTCCCCGTTTCCGAAATCTTCAATAACAACCACTTTGCCTTTTTCTAAAAACCAACCAGCGATATCTTGGGCGACTTCCAAATATCCGCCAGGATTATCTCTCAAGTCCAAAATTATTTTTTGAGAAGGTTTTGACAAAATTTCAATCGCCGCCTTTGCAAAATCAAATGAGGCCTTCTCTGAAAACTGATAGATTTTCAAATAAATGATATCATCTTTCATTTCCCACTTTAAAGAAGGAATATCAATCACTGCCCTGACTATTTTGAAATCTTTTGGCTTTTCCCATCCCTCTCTCAAAATTGTTAATTTGACTTCGGTCCCTTTCGGTCCTCTAATTAAATTTACTGCCTCGTCAATTGTTAAATCGGAGGTTTCAGTGTCGTTTATTTTAATGATTTTATCTCCAGTCCTCAATCCTGCCCTTTGAGCTGGGGTTCCTTCCAAGGGCGCTATTATTTGTAATTGCCCTTTTTTAATCCCAATTTCCATTCCCACCCCTTCAAATTGGCCTTTAACATCTTCCTCAAACCTTTTTGTTTCCTCTGGTGGAAAAAAGACGGTATAGGGATCTCCCAAAGATTTTACCATTCCCGAAATTGCCCCATAAATCATTTTTTGGATGTCAATTTTTGTTTTGTCAACAAATTTTTCCTGCAATTTGTGATATGCCTCCCAAAAAAGCGAAAAATCGATTTCTTCAGGGGGACAAACTTTACATTGAGTTTTGCCAAAATAACTACCCAAACCAAAACTAGCCAGAATAGTAAAAACCAAAAAGATTGAAGTCAAAAATTTTTTCAATTTAGTACTCATTAAATTAATATATCACAATATAAATATGATGCAAATTATTTTAATAAGGAAACTCTTAAACCAATTAAGCGAATCAATTTAGGGGTTTCGATGAGAAATTCCAAAAGCAGTTTTTTGGCTTCTTTTTTTAATATTTCAAAATTGTTTGTTGGTTCTTTTAAAGTCTTTGATTTTGTATGAGTTTCAAAGCCCTGATAACGACAAACGACGGTAATAGTCTTAAAAGAAAAATTGTTTTTAAAAAGTTCTTGATGAACTTCTTTTATCATCTGTTCAAAATTTTTGAAAATAATTTCTGAATCCTTCGTATCTTTCTCAAAGGTTATTTGCTTGCCAATTGATTTTATAACTTCTTCAGAAGTTACAGGTTCCTCATCAATTCCCCTTGCTCGTTCATAAATTACCTCCCCTACTACTCCAAACATATCTTTAAGCTTTGTTTTTGACAATCTTTTAAGTTCTTTAATTTTATTTATTCCAATAATCCTCAACTTTTCAGCCGTTTTTGGCCCAATACCGGGTAAATCCTCAATATCCAATGGCTCTAAAAATTTTTTAACTTGATTTGGTTTTATAATTAATAACCCATTAGGTTTTGCCTTTTCTGAAGCTATCTTGGCAATTAATTTATTTGACCCCATACCAACTGTGGCGGTTAATTTTTCTTTTTCCAAAATTTCCTTTTTTAATTTTCTCGCTATTTCTTCTGCTCTTCCCCAGATTTGCTTTACACTATGTTTTTGACGATCGTCAAAAATGTGTGATAGATCTAAATAGGCTTCATCCAAGGAAACTTGTTCAAATTCAAACCCTCCACCAAAATTTGATGGGGGGAAATATTTTTTAATAATTTCCATTATTCTTTCTGAAACTCTTTGATAAAGTTCCATATTGACTGGCAAAAATATTGCTTTTGGACAAAGCTCATAAGCTTTTGAGATTGGAAGGGCAGAGTGAATTCCATATTTTCTGGCAATATAATTTGCCGTTGAGACGACCCCGCGCCCCCGACCGCCTTTTGGGTCAGCGCCAACAACAACTGGCTTTCCTTTAAATTGAGGATTTTCTCTTTCTTCAATCTGGGCAAAAAAATAATCCATATCAATATGGAGAATAATTCGTCCCATATTATTATTTTAACATTAAAAATAAACACGGGCATTGTTCCCGTGTTATTTCGCTATTAACTCGGTGCCCCCGCCGCGAATCGAACCCCCACTCATTATTTTTAAATGGAAATAGGGATGTCCCGAATATAATTGTAAACGGTACCAACCGAAAGTTTAATTGCTCTATTTATTTCTCTTACAGTAAAACCTTCTTTTCTTAAGTTTCTACATTTTTCAATTAAGGCAGAATCTGTCTTATACATAAAATATGCCCCTGCTCGGAGTCGAACCGAGATTTACTCCTTAAAAGGGAGTTACTCTACCATTGAGTTATAGGGGCTTAAATTCCTTCTTCCTTTAGTTTCTCTAATAATTCTTTTTGTTTTTTGGTTAATTTCTTTGGCGTTTTAACAACTAATTCAACGTAAAGATTCCCTTTCCCATAGCCTGAAAAATGGGGAATGCCTTTGCTAGAAATTCTTAAAACTTTTCCCGATTCAGTACCGGCTGGGACGGTTAATAAGATTTTCTTTCCCTCCAATGTTGGAACTTCTATTTCATCACCCAAAGCTGCCCGAGAAAAAGAAATCGGAACTGAAATATATAAATCATCTCCTTTTCTTTCAAAAATTGGATGCCTTTTAACAAAAACTCTGACATATAAATCTCCCGATTTCCCACCTTTTCTACCAGCCTCTCCTTTTCCTTCAACTTTAATGATTTGATTTGTATCTACCCCGGCTGGGATAAAAACTCTTATTTCCTCTTCGCCCCTAATTCTTCCTTCTCCCCGACAGACATTACAAGCTTTCTCTGGTCTATATCCTTCTCCTCTACATTCAGGACAAGTGGTATATCTGGTAAACGAGCCGAAAAATGTTTTTTTGATTTGCTGAACTTCGCCCGTTCCCCGACAGGAAAAACACTCACTAATTTTTGTACCGGGCTCAGCTCCAGCTCCTTGGCATCTTGGACATAAAATCATTTTTTCCAAAATTATTATTTTTTCTTTTCCCTTCAGCGTATCCTCTAAAGAAATCTCCATCTCAATTTCGATGTCTCTTCCCTTCTTGAAATCTTTTCTTTTTCGAGGAGCACCAAAACCAAACATCTCTTCCACCATTTCTCCCAAATCTCCGAATTCAAAGTCAAAATTAATATCCGGCCTTCCCCAAGCCCATTGAAAATCAAACCCTGGCTCAGCTCCTGGCGCTCCCTCAAACACTCTGCCAAATCTGTCATACTGGGCCTTTTTATCTTTATTAGAAAGAACCTGATAAGCCTCGTTTATTTCTTTGAATTTTTTTTCATCCCCGCCTTTATCAGGATGATATTTGTGAGCCAATTTATAGTAGGCCTTCTTAATTTCTTCTGGAGAAGCTTCTCGAGAAATGCCTAAGATTTGATAATAATCCTTAGCCATGATTATTTTTCTTTATATTCCCCTTCTTCGGCTTGAGCCCCGCCTTCTTCTGATTTTTTTCCACCCGCTGCTCGATACATTTCCATCCCAACTTTTTGGATTGCCTGCGATAAGTCAGAAGTTTTCTGTTTTATTTCCTCTAGATTATCACCTCCTTTGACTTTTTTCAACTCTTGAATTTTCTCTTCCACTTCCTTTTTCAAATCAGCCGAAATTTTATCTCCGGCTTCTCTTAAAGTTTTTTCACTGGCATAAACTAAAGTATCAGCTGTATTTTTAGCCTCGGCCAGCTCTCTTTTTCTCTGATCTTGGACCGCATACATTTCTGCCTCCCTTTTCATTTTTTCCACTTCCTCTTTAGAAAGACCAATCGAGCCCTCAATTCTAATTGAACGAGATTTACCAGTGGCTTTATCTTTGGCAGTGGCAGTTAAAATTCCATTGGCATCGATATCAAATGTCGCTTCAATTTGAGGGATTCCTCTTGGAGCTGGTGGAATTCCATCTAAAATAAATCTTCCTAGAGAACGGTTATCAGCTGCCATTGGTCTTTCTCCTTGTAAAACATTGATTTCTACTGAGGTTTGGTTATCGGCGGCAGTTGAGAAAATTTGGGTTTTGGCAGTGGGAATAGTAATGTTTTTAGAAATCATTATCGTATTTACCCCGCCTAACGTCTCAATACCAAGAGACAATGGCAAAACATCTAATAACAAGACGCTTTTTATCTCCCCTTCTGGCGCTCTTCCCTCTTCCTTTGCTCTTAAAATCTCAGCTTCAATTGCTGCCCCCATTGCCACCACTTCCTCTGGATTGATTTCTTTATTTGGTTCTTTTTCAAAAAAGTTTTTAACCGCCTCTCTAACTCGAGGAATTAGAGTTGTCCCGCCGACCAAAACAATTTCGTCAATCTCCTTTTTGGGAAGTTTAGCTTCTTCCAATGTCCTTCTTGTCCTTTCAATTGATCTTTCAATTAAATCCATTGTTAAATTCTCAAATTGAGCTCGATTGATTTTGTAAAGCAAATGTTTTGGACCACTGGCATCGGCCGAAATAAATGGAAGATTAATTTCTGTTTCGGTGGCACTTGACAATTCAATCTTTGCTTTTTCAGCCACTTCTTTTATTCTTTGTAAGGCTAGGGGATCTTTTGTTAAATCAATTCCCTGTTCTTTTTTAAATTGCTCAGTTATCCAATTAATTATTCTTTGATCAAAATCTTCTCCTCCCAAGTGGGCTTCTCCGCCTGTAGCTACCACTTCCACCGTATCTGGAGCAAGATTTAAAATGGTGACATCAAAAGTTCCCCCACCAAAATCATAGACAACTACTTTTTCTGGTCGTTTTTTGCCAAAACCGTAAGAGAGGGCAGCAGCCGTGGGTTCATTAATTATTCGATAAACTTTAAATCCAGCAATCTCACCAGCCGCTTTGGTTGCCTTTCTTTGGGAATCATCGAAATTTGCCGGACAAGTGATAACTGCGGCAGTAACTTTTTCTCCCAATTTTTCTTCGGTATCCAATTTGATTTTTTGTAAAATCATTGAGGAAATTTCAATAGGAGTATACCATTTATCTCCCATTTTAATTTCAACCCCGCCATCGCTTCTTTCTCTGGTCTCGTAAGGCAATCTCTTTAACTCCTTTTGAACTTCTGGGTCAGAAAATCTCCTTCCAATGAATCTTTTTACGGCGAAAATTGTGTTCTTGGGGTTGGTAATTCTCTGACGGCTGGCTAAAATCCCAACCAATCTTTCCCCACTTTTTGTCAATGCCACAACCGAGGGTATTAAAACCGAACCCTCTCTTGATTCAATACATTTTGGCTCACCTTGTAAAATGCTCGCCATCTTGGAAATTGATGTCCCTAAATCAATACCTAATGCTTTTGCCATAGATTAAATAAGAAACTTATAGAAACTAATAGAAATTGATAGAAATCATTTTACGACCTTTACCCTGGCGGGTCTTAAGACCTTGCCATGGATTTTATAACCTTTTTGGATTTTTTCAATTACAGTACCAGATTCTTTATCCTTTGTCTCAACTGTCTCAATCACTTCCATAAAATTTGGGTCAAACCTCTCCCCTACCGATTTTATTTCTTCCACTCCTTGATTTTTCAAGAAATCTAAAATTTGATTTTTTATTTGCAAAATGCCTTTTACATTCTCATCGTTTTTTAGATCTTCCGGCAATTTTTTTTCAGCAATTTCTAAGTTATCTAAAATTGGCAAAATCTTTAAAATCAATCCAACATCGGCGTATTTCAAAATTTCTCCTATCCTTTCTAACTCCTCTTTTTTATAATTCAAAAGTTCTGCCCTTTCCCTTTGCCAACCAGTCAAATATTCATCCTTTAATTTTTGGCATTCTTCTAATTTCTTCTTTAGTTCTTCGATATTTAATTCAGGAGCCCGCCCTCCGGGCGGGGGGGTGGTGGGTGGGTTGTAGTCTTTCTTTTGTTGTTCTTTTTCTTGAAAGGCCATATCTTCTTAAAGTTTCTCCAGTAATTTTGTTAAAGAATTAATTAAACTAATATTTTTATCATAAGCCATCCTTTTGGGACCCAAAAGAGACAAAATAGCTTCTTCTTCATCCGGTAGACAACACTTAGAAGATATTATACTAAAATTCTTTGCCTTTGGTAAAGGATTTTCTCTACCAATATAAATTTTAATTCCCGAGTTTATTTTGAAATTTCTAATATTTTCTTCAAAACTTTCTAAAAGTTCAGTGAAATCGGAAATTAAATCTTTTTCCTCAAATTCGGGCTCCTGGAGTATCTTTTCCCAACCCTCTTTCAAAAGGAAATCCCTCTCTAAAAGATTTAAAATTGTAAAACTCGAAGATTCCTCAGCTAAAAATTTTGTTAACCGACTTGCCAGCTTAAAGATATCTCTTCTCGCCTCCTGGAAGATGTCTTCTATTTCAAAAACATCTTCGAATTCTGAAATTCCCTTTTTCAATAAATTGTCAACAAAAAATCTATAACCTCTGTCAGTTGGAACTCTCCCGGCCGAGGTGTGAGGCTGAAAAATAAAGCCTAAATCTGTCAATCTTTGCATCTCTATTCTAATTGTTGCCGGGCAAATTCCAAAATCGTGTTTTTTTTCGAGTAATTGAGAAGAAACTGGCTCAGCCAAATCAATGTATTCTTCAACTACCCGATTTAAAATTTTTGCCTGCCTTTTGGTTATTCCCATACTTTTATTATACCAAGCCAAGATTAGCAGTCAAGGGTTGGGAGTGATAATCCACTCTCAAAATATTCACATTTGTGTTTTTTAAAAAAAATAGTTACAATAAAATAATCAATCATGTCTAATCGTCTCACCTACATTATTGCTGGAATTTTACTAACCACTATGTTTTTTCTTTGTGTTTTCAGTATGAAAGATGATTCGGCCACTATGGATGAGGTTGCTCATTTACCAGCTGGTTACTCTTATCTAACTCAAAAAGATATGAGATTGAATCCTGAGCATCCACCTTTAATAAAAGATTTAGCTGCCATCCCCTTGCTTTTTATCAAGGGAATAAAATTTCCTTCAGAAATCGATGCCTGGCAAAAAGATATTAATGACCAATGGACTTTTGGCTTTAATTTTTTATATGGAATGGGAAATCCGGCAGATCAAATGATTTTCTGGGGGAGAATCCCAATGATTTTAATTCTAATTTTGCTGGGATTTTATATTTTTAAATGGACTAAAGAATTGTTCGGGAATAAAGTCGCGATACTCAGTTTATTTTTATTTTCTTTTTCGCCAACTTTTTTGGCTCAGGGGAGATTAGTAACTACTGATGTTGGAGCAGCTACTGGGGTATTCATTGCTACTTATTATTTTATTAAAGCACTTAACAATCCTTCAAAAAGAAATATCATTTTATCGGGAGTTTCTTTTGGATTGGCTGAACTTTGTAAATTTTCAGTAATACTTTTAATTCCCTTTTTTGTCTTTTTAGTTCTGATTTGGTGGTTAGTTAAATCGGGTAATCTAAAACAAACTTTTAAAATCTTAATTTTAGTATTCATTATTGGCTATCTTTTGATATGGCCAATCTATCAATACCATGTTTGGAATTATCCTGTCCAAAAACAGGTTCAGGATGCTACGGTTTTTCTATCTGCCTATCCCGATTTTATTCAGAAACCAATTTTATGGTTAGCTCAAAAACCAATTTTGCGACCCTATGCCCAATATCTTACTGGTTTATTTATGGTTTTCCATCGAGCGGCTTTTGGTCAAACCACCTATTTTCTGGGCCAGGTCTCAAATCTTGGCTGGAAAAATTATTTTCCGGTAGTTTATTCAATAAAGGAACCTTTAGCCTTTCATATTTTAACTTTGATTGCTCTTTTATATGCGGCTTGGTCAATTAAAAAGCCATTTTGGGTAAATCTCTTTCCAGGGGTGAAAAATTGGATAAAATCTCGCTTTTCTGAGTTCGCTATAATTTGTTTTATCCTCCTCTATTGGGTAGTCAGTTTAACTTCTAATCTTAATATCGGAGTTCGTCACCTTTTGCCAGTTTTTCCATTTACTTTTGTCTTAGTTAGCGTAGCAATCACTCATCTGCTAGAGGATTTAAAACCCGGCCTTAAACCTTATATCTACATCGTTTTAGGGATTCTCATTTTCTGGCAGGCAGTTTCAGTAATTTCTATTTATCCCCATTTTTTAGCCTATGCTAATGAAATCGTTGGTGGACCCAATAATCTTTATATTTACACGGTAGATTCCAATTTGGATTGGGGGCAAGATTTAAAAAGATTGAAAAAATGGGTTGATGAGAACAAAATTGAAAAAATTTATGTCGATTACTTTGGTGGAGGAGATGCCAGATATTATCTAAAAGAAAAATTTGCCCCCTGGTGGGGAACGAGGGATCCAAGAGAATTTGAAAAAGGAAATTATTTAGCAGTCTCGGCTACTTTTTTACAGGGGGGGCGTGGAAAACCTGTTCCCGGATTCAATCAGCCCTACGGATATTATAATTGGTTAAATAAATATACACCCGTTGCCAGAATTGGCTATTCGATTTTTATTTATCAGATCGAAGAGACAAATGTCTCTTCTCTCGACTCAGCTAAAGCTTCGTCCATCGATTAGCGATATTTAAAGGGGGCCCAATCTCCAAATCTTAATTCTATATATTCCAAATCTTTCTTCTTTTCTGGTGGGATGACGTTTTCTAAATCAACTTTTAATTTTGCTAACTGCCAATCCAAATCTTTTTGAGGATCAAAATAAATCTCCCAATTTTCGGAGGTCTTTATATCAATTCTCTCATCTGAAACAAGGTTCGCTTCTAATATTTGAACTTTTAAATTTTCCAATTCGGAAGAAATTTTTAAGATTTTTGAAATTAATTCTTCTTCCACAACTCTCTCCCCCAGTTTTGGTTTTTCTTTTAAAATCGAATTTTTGATTTCCAACAATTTTAATTCATCTCTTAAAATTTCCTCAAAGATTATTCCTTCTTTATCAATAAAAAAATAACTTCCTTCATGAGAAAAAATAGCAATTGGTTTTCTTTCTTCGATTTCGATTTCCAAAATTTGAGGGAATTTTCTTTTTAAGTTTGCTTGAGCTATCTGAGGGAATTCTTTTAAAATTTCTTTTCGCATTTGGTTCAAATCCACTAAAAAAATACTTTTTGTGGAAAAAAATATTAATTTTTGATCAAGTTTTCCTTGAACCGTAGTCAAAATAGCTTCACTCGGAACTTTTTCATTATAGCGGTCAGCGCCAGAAATTTTAATCTCGCGAATCTGGAAAAAAGGAGAGAGAAAAAGTAGGTAAAAAATTCCGCCTAAAAATATGAGAACTAAAACAACCAGCCAAAAAAAACGGCTATGAAAAATCGATTTTTTCTTCTTTATTCTATACGGTTTTCTATATTTTTTCATAAACCTCTTTTTTCCCTTCTCAATCTTTCAATCACAAAGTTCAACCAATATTTTTTGGAAATCGGAAAATCCTGTGTTTTCACATATCCTTTTTTATAACCACCAAAACCCATTTTAAACAACGTAAGTCCATACCAGGGATGATTCTTCTGATTTTCTGGAGAAATGCCCCAAAAATTGAATTTTTGACACCCTCTATTTTTTGCTTCCTTTATTGCTCCCCACAAAAGTGAATAAGAAACTGGAATTTTGGGGTATTTTTGAGAAGAGGCGCCATGGTGATAAAATCCGATTCCCTGCCAAAAAATAAAAATTCCACCTGAAACTAAATCATTCTTGTATTTCCCTAAAAATACAGAAACATCATTGTCTGGCAAAAAAGCCAAAAATTCATTTTTTAAATATTCTAAAGAAAATGGAACAAAATGATGGCGATCGACCGTCTTTTGATAAAGTTGATTAAATTTTTCAATGTCTCTTAATTCTAAACTCTGTTCTATCTTGATATCGGAATTTTTTTGAGCCTGCCTTATTAAATAACGTGTTGTTTTTCTCATTTGCGACATGAGTTCCTCTTCTGGCTTTTTAATATCTAACTCCCAAGTTAGTTCAGGATGCATATGAATCGGAGAGTCTCTAAAACCAAGATCTTTAAAAATTTTAATATTTTCCTCATTTCTTTTTAAAACAGGTGAAATTCGAATAAAATCTGCTTTTTCTTCTCTTAATAGCGCTTTTAAATAATTTACTAAAACTTGGAGGTATTTATCCGAAACTAAGTGGGGAATGAATAAAAAAGTTCCTCTTTTTGCCTCAATTTTAATAGTTAAAATAAGATTAACCAATTTTGAGTTTTCAAAAATTCCCAATCTCCAAATTTTATTCCCCATCATTTTATTAAACTCCCCCCAATTCCAAGATTGCAAAAAAGTTTTTTCTTCACATCCTAATAGAAAATTTTCCCAAATTTCCTTATCTTCAATTTCTTTTATTTCAAATGTCATTTTTTGAAAATTCAATCAAAGAATCCGTATAAATTTTAAAAATCTTAGGGATGTCTCCAAGACTAACCCATTCATTTGG
>Ga0172364_10000953_pt1 | contig 21662 bp, 14 predicted proteins | sample LakKivSesite10cm_FD_114545 | JGI IMG/M metagenome (GOLD analysis project Ga0172364, IMG submission 114545) | Sediment microbial communities from Lake Kivu, Rwanda - Sediment site 10cm | ecosystem: Environmental > Aquatic > Freshwater > Lake > Sediment | place: Rwanda: Western Province, Lake... | reverse complement strand
CGTCTTTCTGATAGACGCCTCTTCCATAAAATTATACCCGCCTGAATTTCTCTTGTAACTTTTTATCAGGAAAGCTTTAAACGGGAAGAAGGATGAAATCAATGTAAAAAAAAGCGGGTTTTTTTAACGCTCCGTCGCTGAAGCTATGGAGCGTAAGCGACCCGCCAGAAACTCGCAAAACTCGTATTGAGTCCTTGTTAATAAAGATTCAAATCCCCCACGCCGGAAGTCATCTCGCACGTGATTTCATAATATGCCGTAGTGTTCTGATAACCCGTTGCCTCCCAAACAACAAGGTAGTATGTACCGGTTGAGCTACATGTCCAATTCGAAACAACTGTCTGGTTTGGTGAACTCGCCGACTCGGATTTCAAGATAGTTCCAACTGAGTTCTCAATATCAAGACCAATGTAAAGAGATTCCATCAGCGTATTCTTGGCAACGCCGGTAAAGGTATAACTATTTCCGCTTGTCCCTGTGAAACTCCAGTAGTCCAGGTCAGGCACGGATTCATAAAGCCAACCCCCGGGCAGACCGCCGGTCAGCTTTTCATTAAAGGCGATGGGTCCATTCGCCGTTGACCTGTCGCCATTCGGGAAATTCTCCGTCTGATCCGCAAATGCAAATCCAGCGCAAAGAAGTACCATAAAAAGAGCAAACAAACATTTTTTCACCATCACTTTACCTCCTTTTTTTATAACAATTTCACTTATAACCCTGCATATTGTTCGCCTGTCAATATCAATCTCAACGAAAACTGCAAAATATGAGGATTTGCGAATCAGAATTACCTCATACAGTCTCAATCCGCCCCTTGCGGAGGAGTATTTTTAACTTGACGGAAACCCATTTCTGGTAATAATTTTCTTTAATTAGTTATCTTTATACGTGTAAAGTGTTTCAGCGTATCCGAATAATCGCTGAAAAATCTGGAGTGATATTTTGCATAAGTTTTCTAAAGATGCCTTTACCCTGATTGAACTGTTGATAGTCGTGGCTATTATCTCCATACTTTCCTCCATCGCCGTGCCAAACTTCCTCGAGGCGCAAACTCGCGCCAAGGTCTCACGTGTCAAGGCGGACATGGCGTCAATGAGCACGGCGCTTGAAATTTATGCCATAGACCACAACAACTATCCCTACCGCAGAAATCCCAACTGGCAAAGTGGGGCTTATGCGCCCCTTCTATCCACAAAGATGAACGACCTGCGAGTCCTCACAACGCCAATGGCATACATGACAAAAGTCCCGGAAGATATTTTTGACTTGCGAGTTCCATCGCCACTGAACCTTATCGATTATTTCGACCCGGAGCAGACTAATGTCCTTGCCAGTCAGACCCAGGGCAAGAAGGATGCTGGGGTGAAGTTATGGCTATTCCTCTCAGTGGGTCCGGATGGATACATCGGAGTCTCACAAACCGGTAATCCAGGCGGTTATCCATCCCAGGCGCCTGCTGTGTCATTCAGCATTATTCAGGAATACGACCCAAATAACGGAACTATCAGCACAGGGAATGTCTATCGCCTGCAGGGAAATGCGAGTTTCTCACAGACGATTCTTGGAAAATAAATATTGGAGGCTGAAAGCCCGCCAAAGGAGGATTGTGAATCATGAACTCCACGATAATAAAAATTATTCCCAATATTTCCACCTCCCAAATCCTCAAATTCTTAAATTCTCACATCCTCAAATTCCTGATTCTCCTCATCCCTCTTACATCACACGGCGCCTCCATCCAGAAACTAACAATGCCTGAGATGACCAAACTGGCGGATGTCATTGCCGTGGGTCAGGTGGAAAATATGGAGTCCCACTGGGTTGACAGACATATTGAAACTACAATACAAGTCAAAGCAAAGGAATACTGGAAGGGCGACATGGGTCCATCTTTTACTCTGACCCAGATGGGTGGCGATGTCACTCAACCCCTTCCCATTGCAATGCATGCAGATGGCGAGCCACGATTTTTTGAAGGGGAAAGGGTAATCCTGTTTCTGGAAAAACCGAAAGGAAAGGGCGGAACAAAGTCTGCCATGGCGGATACACAGTCAAAACTCGCCACTTCCATGCGCGTTGTGGGATGGGCGCAGGGAAAATACACCATACTGAACGACCCGAAGACCGGCGAGGAAAAGGCAATCTGTCTCGGCATGCAAAATACACGCATACTCGATAAAAGGGAGATGGACAAACTCTGCGCCGTGGCGGCTGAATATGAAAAAATGCGGATATCAAAGGAGGTAGAGTCAAAAAAGGCGGAGAAGTCGGCAACTTTTTCCAAACCTTTGTCAACAAAAAATCCCCTCCTGACAGCCGGTCGGTTAAAGGCATCCATGGGGGAAAAAACGGAAACAAAGTCCGCCTCACCCCAATATTCTAAGAACACCTTATCCGCACTTGACCTCCAATCCCAGAAAGGTCTGAGCGAGTTTAAGGCAGAGGTGATAACGGAGATTCGCCGAAATTCTAAATGAAGGTGGAAAAGAATTGAAATAACCGGAAAACCGGGTTTTTCTCACTTCAGCATAGAGAGCGAGAGGAATGATGAAAAAATATCGCAGGCTCCTGATTCTGAATCTTCTCTTCACCATTATTGTCCCACTTGCAATCGCCAAAAAAATATTTGTGCCCGTGGTCAATAATCCACTTGACCCGAGTGATGACAGTCTCAGAACGGAGGAACTCCAGTGGCGGCAGGATGAGAGCCCCCTCAGGGTCTCACTCTATCGCAACGTCTACGAGCAGATTCTCCTTCCTGCCAACAACCTCCAGAATATATTGGACGACGATGTCTATCTGGCTCTGAACCGCTGTCTCAAGCGATGGAATAGCGTATCGCTGGGCGGTATAGGCATGTCCCTCAAGTTTAATGATGTTGCCTATTATTCAGATTTCCTTGCAGGCATCAATCCCGCACTGCCCTTCGGTCCCACTCAGGTCGCCTTTGACCGATTTAACCTTATAACCTTTCAGGAACCGAACGAAACTGTGCCGACGGGCGTTATTTATGCCGTTTACTGCTTCTATTTCACGGTGGATATCGACCTCAGGGATTATGCCAACCTCCCCAATCTTGGAAATGGCGTCGTTTATAACCCCACCACCGGCGCCATTGACCTCGACCTGAATAATGACGGCATCATGGACGTCTCTCTCCCTCGTCAGAAGTATGAAGGCGGAACCATACTCGACTGCGATGTCGCATTTAATCAACTCTACACTGGATATTATCTGCCTCCCGAAGACGCGGGTAGTCTCACACCGGAACAGCAGTCAGATTATTTCGGCAGGACTGACATTGAATCCGAATTCATGCGAGCCCTTGGCGAGATGCTCGGCATCAGCACAATCCCGCTCAACTTACCCGTCATGGGCGATTGGACTTCCAGCGGACAGTATGCCTCAAGTCCCTGGGATAAACGTGAACTTCACCTTGCCGACAAGATGCTGGGAATCATGCAGTATTCATCTGTCGCCCCCTCCCGCAAGGACAACAGTCAGCCGAATGAGACAGGTCCATTCGGCGGTGTGGGCGGCATCAGGGGATGTGTTGTTGATGGAGCCGGCTATTATGGTCAAGGGACAACCCTCATCATTCCAGACATCCCTGTTTTTGCGGGATTGCCACGCAAGGATTTCTATATCGGTGCTGACGCCGTCTTTTCCGATAGAGGCATCATCGACCTTCTATACTGCACATACACAGGCATCAATATTGTTGTTCCCAATGGCATAAACGCACCGGGGTCTATTATGAACTCTGACTATCTTTTCATCGGACTCGAGCCCCGCGATGACTATGCCGTCTATATTGAGCCCTCCACAGCACGCAGTTACGAGCCCCAATATCAGCAATACCTCCCCACGATACCAAGCTATCCCGCCGAATTTTATGGCGGAGCAAACCCGCCTACACCCGGAGACGGCACCGCACAGGATATCAATGTCTCCGGCGATAACATGTTTTCAAGCAACTACATCGAAGTCGCCGAAAATGAATATGGTCAATTCACAGCAGGCGTACGCAATGGACCTGCACTCCTCTTCGGGCATCCCACGCCCTCCACTTCTTTCTCCAGCGTGCGCATCGTGAAACAAGGCGTCAAGGAAGACTTTACCAATCTTGTGCAACCCTTCGGCGTCGTGTCAAAACCCATCGAAATAAACGACATCGCCAATACCAGCACAGGCACATGGGTACTCGATAATACTATCAATCTGACTGAAAGCCTTTCCATTGTTGTCTTCGGCGGTCCAAACACTAACCCCGATGACCTGAAAATCCAGTTTATCCTCAAAAATATAAGCACTGAACCCGTGGACGTGGGAGTCCGCATCATGCTGGACACCCTCCTTGGTACAAGGGACGATGCACCCTTTGTTATCAATGGGGAACAGGTGCGTAATGAAAGGTTATACATAGACGACAATCTGCCGAATGTATATGAGGTCTATGACCACCTTGAATTTCCCACCATTGGGGCTATTGGAACACTGATTAGTCCTGCCGTGACCAGACCGTGGAAATTTGTCACTGCCTGGTGGCCCTCCATTGTGACAACACAATTTGACTATGAACCCACCGGCGCCTTCTTCTCCGGTACCAATGCCTTCACTCAGGACTCAGCAGTCGCCATCTTTTTCGGCATGAAGACACTTGCACAGGGTGAAAGTGTCACATGGTCTACACTATACGGCTTCCTTAGAGCGGCGAGAATTCCAGAATCAGGCGTTCCCGCCAGCACAACCGCACCCACAATATATGACGACATCGATTATGTATCCGAACCGGTGTCCGTCATTGCGGACAAGGTCACCAGTAACATCAACATCATAACTAATACAGGGACAGCACCCGGCGGCGCCGCCGCTACAACATCAGACCGCGATGGCGACGGCATTCCTGATGACGTGGACAACTGCCCGGATGTCCCCAACCCTGACCAGCTGGATTCCAACGGGAATGGCATCGGTGATGCCTGCGATACCAATGTGGCAAAACTGGAGGACACTTCCCCCAAAAAGGGCGGGAGCAGCCTCCCCGTGGACATCCTTTATAGTCTCGGCGCCGCCGCAGGCGACATCGATAATGATGGCGACCTCGACATCGTCCTCGCCAATGGCGTTATCAATGACCAGGGACCTGACTCCCTCTGCAACCGCATCTACATTAATCACACAAATGACCCTGACCCTGCAAAGCGGGGATTCTATTTCACTGATGAAACCTTTGGACCGGATGGCATTCCCGGAACCGATGATGATAAGATTCCTTATAACAGTAATCATAAAGCGTCATACGATGTGAAACTCGCAGATTTCAACGGTGATGGGCATCTCGATATCTTATTTAGTAACTTCCGCGAAGGCGGTACCCCTGGTGATGGCGATGAACCCCAATTGATGATAAACACTGAATATAATGGTGAATGGGGATACTTTGCTGATGAATCCACTGTCCGTCTCCCCGGCGTCCTCAATCTACCTCTCTTTTCCGTTGTGGCCAATTACACCCACTCAGATGTTGGGGATATTGACTCAGATGGCGATATTGATATCGTCCTCTCTTGTCAGGACCGTTTCACTGACTTGGCGCACACAACCGGCATCGACCCACCCCACGGCACTGAAACAGCATCTCCTTCAGGTCCTCCCTACCCTCTCGGAATTCTAACGTTCAGTGAACGCATCCTTATTAATCATCTCAACGACCGCGACCCCTTAATGCGGGGATTCTACTTCACGGATGAAACCCTCGGCTCGGATGGACTCTTTGGCGGCAACACCGCTAATGAGCAAGACCGTTTGCCTCCTCTCCTTCCAAACCACCCATTAACTCTCAGCCCAATGGACGAAGAGGATTTCAGCATGACAAATCAGGTCGTTCTCGCACCAATCTTCAGCGACAATGCACTCGATATCTACGTTGTGAACCGAAGTGAATATCCACAGAATGCTAATTACCCATATAACGGCATGGATATGGTTTATGACAATGTGGATATAGATGGTGACGGCTTGCCAGACGGATACTTCCAATGTGTAAATTTCGGAATTGATGACTTCTTTATCATGACCAGCCGTGTTACAAGTCAGGAACCGCTCTGGATTGGCCATCCATCAACCTATCCCCATCCTTTTCCTTCACCTCCACCTTATGAGCCTGACTGGATTCCTGAGATAAAGACATACAACTCAGGCGCTGTGGTGGCGGACTTCAATAACAGTGGCTGGCGCCAGATGATTAGCGTAAGTATAACTGATGTGGTGACCTATTTTGACCCCATTAACCCGCCACTGCTCGAATTCCCCGGTGCACAGCGCGATAGATGGAGCGGTGTAATCTGCGGACACGCTCTCGATTATGTTGACCTTGGTGTCAGGGAATATAGTTACTGCAGAAATTTTCCGGATGCAATTTCTGCCCTCACGGGGCGTCGCCGCGCTATCTGCGCGGGTGACCTTAATCTCGATGGGTGCCTCGACCTCTTCATCTGCAACGATTCCATCGGCGGGCATCTCGGAACTATCGCCCCTCCAACCATTAACCAGGTCCTGCAGAATGATACCTTTGGCATCTTCACAGATGTGACCTCAACCGCCCTTGGAGCAACCCCCGCAACTAACAGGGCAATCTGGGCTGTCATGGCGGACTTTGACAATGACAGTGACCCCGATGTCTTTGTATGCAACTATGGTGAACAGAAGGAACTCTTCAGGAACAGCATTATCAGTGCGCCACCTGACCTCACCAACAATACGGACACCCCTCTCTTCATCGACAAAACCGCCCAGTTCCTACCTGCATATTTCGAAGCAACAGCCAACCCGCCATATTTGGGGGGATATGGCAGTGCCAGCCTGAACTGCGACTTCGGGGACATCAACGGTGATGGCAGACTCGACCTTGTGGTCGCAAATGGCGGTATCCAGACGGTTTCTGGTGATTATACACCTATCTACATTAACCGTGGCGAACCACTCAATCAGGGCGTCTATGTTTTCACCCCATCCGGCTCCCAGTTCCCAGCCCCACGTGTCCTGCAGAATAATGACGATGTTTTTCTTGAACCAAGCATAAATCCACAAAGCCACGAGCCGGTATTTGACGCCAAATTTATTGATTTTGATAACGACGGCGACCTCGACCTGTTCCTCTCATGCGCCGGCACTCGCAGCCGCCTTTTCATGAATATGGACTCTAATACCTATTCCATAAACTCTGTTCCTGACAATAATACCAAAGGCGACGGTTGCTTCGTGGACGTAACGACCACCAATCTGCCGAATTTCACGATGCCAGACCCACGATTAAACAGCAGAGAATGTGCCATTGGTGACGTCAATAATGACGGACTCATCGACATCGTTGTTGCCAACGGCTATGAAAATGGCGGGGCGCCGAATGTCCTCTACATTAATACCCGCTTTCCCGGACCTAATGGCAAGCCCGGCAATTTTGTCGCGCCATCACCGTGGGTCTTCTATCCTGATGGAACTCCGGCAAATGTGTATGATGATTCCATCCAGCCCATTATCGCCGACTTTAACGGCGATGGGAATCTCGATATCTTCATCGCCAACCGCCGCGCCACTGTTTCCAATATCCCCAACACTTTTGTGCAACAATGCAGACTTCTCTTCGGCGATGGAACCGGCAAATTCACGGATGTCACTGCTACCAACCTGCCGGCTATCATTGCCGACGTCCAGGGCGCCATCGCCGCCGATTTTGACAAAAAGGGCGATTGGACAGAAGATACCAATGGCAATGGGATACTCGACACGGGCGAGGACTCCAATTACAACGGTACCCTTGACTGGGTGGACACAAACGGTGATGGGAGGTTCACGCCTCACTATGACATCTTCCTCGTCGTACGTGGCGGACAGAACATCTATCTCGAAAATGACGGCACCGGAAAGTTCAGAGACGAGACATTTTCCCGCATCCCCATCGCAATTAACGACGCCTTCGGCGTTGACGTCGGTGATATCGACCTTGACGGCGACATTGACATCGTTGTGGCTAAGCAGGCACTCTCCACAGAGCGCTCCATCCAGCTTCTCCTGAACGATGGAACCGGGCATTTCGTTGACGCCTCATACGAAGTCCCCAACCCCATATCTGTCAAATTTTACGGCGGCGGCTATGACACCAACAACAACAGCCGCGGCGTCAAACTCGCCGACATTGATGGCGACGGTGACTTAGACATGTTCGTATGCAATCTGGGTTCTACGAATGTATTCCCGCTCATAGGCGGCTATAACTATGTCTTCATAAACCGCCTCATTGGTGATGGATTCAACTCACGAGCAGTGCAGAAGATAAGAACTCCCGGCAATCCTATCATCTCAACGGTCTATCCGTACAGCGCAAAACAGGGCACATCAAGCATCACCGTCCGAATCAGCGGCGCCAACTTTGAACAGGGATGCAGTCTTGATTTCGGTCAGGGAATTTCTATAGTGGGCGAGCCCACTGTGCTCAGCCCCACAACCTTAGAGGTGACCATCAACATCGCCGGTAATGCAACAGTGGGTGCACGCACGATTTCCATCACGAATCCAAATGGACAGAGGGGCATTAGTAAGGCAGGCATTTTCTGCGTCACAACAGACGCCCTGCCAAAGCCGCCTACGCCAAACAAGGGTTCGGCAACGGGTCCGGGCTGGCAATTGTATAATTAGAGTTCTGAGTCGCAAATGGAGAAAAGAGATTCGGAACTTTGAGATGAAATAAGTCGGTGAATCAATTCCGCATCAGGCGGATAATGTCTGCAGAATCTATGCTGAAGGAGACTTCTATGAATTGTCGTGCTCGAACCGGTATCATGATACTGGCACTGGGTGCATTTCTGTTCTGGGGCGGAGTCTCTGCCACTTACGCAGATAAACAGGTGGTCTTCCCTTCTGCCTATGTTGCCGCCGCCAATCCCCACCCGAAAATCGCCTCCGACCTCCAGCAAGCCATGAATTTTCTCAAAATCTCCACCAAGTCTCAAAAGACGGAGTATTCTAAATTGATGCTGAAGGGAAAACCGGTGGGATTCCACTTTGACTCCGCCGACCGCATCCAGTGCTATGTCCAGTGCTATAACCTCAACCGCGACACACTCGAAATATTGCGTAATCTGGGAGTCTCCACCAACGTGCTCAGCCAACAACGCAATATTGTGCAGTCATGGCTCTCCCTTGACCAGATTACTACGCTTGAGAGTCTGCCGCAGGTGAAATTCATCCGCCTCCCGCACTATCCCGTGAAACACGTCGGCTCGGTCACCACAGAGGGATACACAGCCCTGGGTATTGACAGATTCGTCAACCGCCCCGAGTTCATCGGCACAAATGTCACAGGCAAGGACATCAGGGTCGGCGTTATCTCAACAGCCATCAACCTCGCCGACAAATCATCCGAACTCGGAGACCTCCCCACCTCCTCATCCTTAGTGAATATACCAAACGCATTTGGCGGGATTACCTACTGGTCCTTTCGCACAAATCCTTCAACCGGTCAGCCCTATGGCGCTGACCCCACTGGTATCATCAATTACTGGGCTGGCACCACGGACGAGGAAGGAACCGCCATGCTCGAAATCATCCATGACATCGTCCCCGATGCCCTCCTCTATTTCTCCAACTTCGACACAGACCTTGAAATGAATATGAGTAAGGATTGGCTCAGGGGGCAGGGGTGCGATGTGATTGTGGATAACATCGCCTTTTTTGACGCTGGACCTTACGACGGGACGAGTGAAGTCTCCCTTGGTTCCACACGACAGGTCACAAATGGTGTGGCATATTATACCTCCGTGGGAAACGAAGCCCAGGAACACTGGTGGGGATATTTCTATGACCCCGAGCACAATAATGTAAATAATTTTTCACTCTATGATGAAACTATGGAGATAAGTATTCCAGCCGGAGGCGCCACCTATTTCTTTTTGACGTGGGATGAGGTGTGGGGCAGTGCGGGATATGATATCGACCTCTATATCCTTAACTCCAACACCCTTAATCTTTCATCTCCATTTTCATACTCCACAAACCTCCAATCCGGGGATGGCGACCCGGAGGAAAGCTGCGGCGTTTATAATTATTCCTATGACCCCCAGACCGTCAGCATTGTAATCACCAGAAAAACAAGACTCACCAATCCTTACGATGACGTAAATCACCCCATGCGGATGAATTTACACATCCTTGGCGGAACCATTTTGGAGAATAATTATATTATTGCCAATGGAAGCATTTTGAACAACAGCGATGCAGGCGGGGGCGTCGTCTCCGTTGGCGCCATTGACGTCAGCACCAAACTGCATAATGTGGTGGAATATTACAGCAGTTGGGGACCAACCTGGGACGGTCGCCTGAAACCTGAAATCGCATGCTTTGACGGAACAAGCAGTGGGCGTGCTCTTTGGGGAACGTATTTCAGGACATTCTACGGAACCTCCTGCGCCGCGCCCCATGCCGCCGCCGTCGCCGCCCTTATAAAGGGTTATAAAGTCTCTATGGGCGATACGTCCTTCCTCTCCTTCTGGCCACCCAAGGCAGTGGTGGACAATATCAATGCCGCCATATTCCAGGGCGCAGATGACTTAACCATATACGGAACGGGTCCAGATTTCCAGTCCGGCTATGGACGCGTTAATGCTGAAAACGTCTTTTTAAATTTTCTTACCCCCACAACCCGCACCAAGCGATTTGACTTCGCACAATCGTCCGAGGGCTGGCAATTCGTTGGCATCCCCAAATATTTTACGGTCGCGGATAGCAGTTGGGCAGATGGCAAACTCGTACTGCAGAGCAAGGATAATAACACCTACGGGTCATGGGAAAGCCCCATCATTGTTTTCTCCGATGGCACGTCCACTCTAAATCCTTCCAAAATATATATCGCCAGATTCCGCATATCAACAAGCTCGGACGTGAACACATTCCCCGGGTTCCGCATCCGCTCCAACGGCAGTAGAAACAATGTTGGCGCCACGCGCGACTTTAATTCAAATTCCGGCAATGAGCATTTCCCCGGACCCAACGGCGCCGATTACAACCTGATAATAAAACCTGTGGATACGGATGCAAAGGATGGCATCTATCTCTCATTTGACCTCATCAATTTCGACCCGACGAAAGACCCCACAGGCGCCCTGTATCTTGATGAGGTGGAAATTACAGAATATGACTCGCCCTGAGGCGGATTAATCCACGAATCTCCACGAATTTTTCACTAATTGACCATCTACCTTAGAAGGAGTTAGGGTGAGTTTTTTTGCGCTCTACGTCATCTTCCCACAGCACTTCTTATACTTTTTTCCGCTCCCGCATGGGCATGGGGCATTTGGACCCACCTTGGGTCCCTGGCGGCGGAATGGCTGTTGTTTCACCGGCGGCTCGGCGGGACCCTGCTCTTCATCTCCGCCACCACGTGCACGCGCCGCTACTGCTTGCATCTCAGGCATAAAAACGCCCATCTCATCCTTGCGGAAGACAATCTGCCCGGCACCCCGCCTCTCCTCAACCGCAAGTGGCTCATGAAAGAAGTGTTTGAGAATCTCCTGACGGATGTTATACATCATCTCATAAAACAGATCAGTCGCCTCACGCTGAAACTCAACAAGCGGGTCCCACTGGGCATAGGAACGCAGATGAATGCCCTCCCTGAGCTCATCTATGGCAAGAAGGTGGTCCTGCCAGTCCCTGTCAATCACCCTCAGCATGATGGCGCGTGTTAGAATAGGGGTAACTTCAGGTCCAAGGATTTCTGCCCGCTGTTCATAAATCTTTTTCACCCACGACATGACCTGCACTAAAAGGTCATCATACTTTGAAACGATGTTCGTGTCTAAACCATTGAGGTCGATTCCGGGCACGGTGCGTCTGAGCCATTCTGAAAATCCCGGAATATCCCACTCTGAGATGTCCCGTTCCGGATTGCCATACTTTTTTGTGAACTCATCCGTGATTGCTTCACTGGCGATATCGAGAAAGATTGCACGCTGGTCTTCGGTCTCCCCCAGGAGTATCTCCCGCCTCAGCCCGTAAATCGTCTCCCTCTGCTTATTCATCACGTTATCATATTCAAGCGTGTGCTTACGGCGTTCAAAATTTATCCCCTCAACCTTCTCCTGAGCCTTCTCAATCAGTCTGTCAAGCCGTCTGTGCTGAATCTCCTCGCCCTCCTTCATCCCCGCACCAAACCAGTCAAGAACGCTTGCAAGACGGTCAGAACCAAAAAGGCGCATCAGGTCATCCTCAAAACTGACAAAGAACTGCGAGGCGCCCGGGTCACCCTGACGACCGGAGCGTCCGCGAAGCTGTCGGTCAATCCTGCGCGCCTCGTGCCGCTCCGTGCCGACTATCTGCAATCCGCATTTGCATTCCTCAAGGCATTCGGAATAATCCTCCTGCCTCTTCACACCTTTGCACTCTGTCGCCTCCTCACACATGTCATCGCAACGGATGCAACAGCGTTTGCACTTCAACACGCTTGGACCAAGCTTGATATCCGTCCCGCGACCCGCCATGTTGGTTGCAATGGTAATGGTGCCGGATTTTCCCGCATCCCGGATAATCTCCGCCTCGCGCGCATGATTCTTGGCGTTCAAAACATTATGAGAAAGACCGGCGCGCTTCAGCATGCGTGAGAGGAGCTCAGAGACCTCGACCGAGACCGTCCCCACTAAAACCGGCAGTCCAAGGTTATTTAGATATTGTATCTCCTCAATAATTGCATTGTATTTCTCCCGCTTCGTCCGGAAGATGCGGTCGGCGTAATCAACGCGACGCACCGGCTTGTTTGTCGGTATCACCACAACGTCCATCTTATAGGTATGCGCAAACTCCTGTGCCTCCGTCTCCGCCGTGCCCGTCATACCTGCGAGTTTTTTATACATGCGGAAAAAGTTCTGGAGGGTGATGGTGGCAAGCGTCTGGGTCTCCATTTCAATGGAGACATTTTCCTTTGCCTCAACTGCCTGATGAAGACCATCCGACCAGCGTCGCCCCGGCATCAATCGCCCGGTGAACTCATCAACAATAATGACCTTGTTATCCTGAATAATATAATCCACATCCTTCTCAAACAGCATATAGGCGCGCAGGAGCTGCGAGATATTGTGAACCTCCTCCGCCCTCGTCTCATGCAGAAGGCGAATCTCCTCCTTTTTCTTCTCCTTCTCCTGAGGAGTTAAGTCCCGGTGCGCCTCCACTTTTGCAATCTCATCCACAAGGTCGGGAATGAGAAAACGGTCAGGATTATCAGGTGAAAGCGCCTGTCGTCCCTTTTCCGTGATGTCAATATTGTTTCCCTTCTCATCCACAACGAAAAAGAGCTCCGCCTCAAGCTCCGGCACACGCTTGTCCCTCATGAAATCCATCTCGGTCTTTTCAACCAACCTCACCCAGTGCGCCTCCTGGAGATGTTTCATCAGACGCTTGTTTTTGGGCGCACCCTTCTTTGCACGCAGAAAAAGAACACCGATGGCGGATTCATCCTGAGTCTCATCCTCCATCATCTTTTCTGCCCTGGCAAGAAAACTGTTCACAAGAAGGGTCTGGCTCTGAACTATCTTTTCCACAATGGGTCTGACATGGTCATAGCGCTGGGTGGAACGGTCAACAGGTCCCGATATGATGAGTGGTGTGCGCGACTCGTCAATCAGGACGCTATCAACCTCGTCCACAATGGCGTAATGATGCCCACGCTGGACTAAATATTCCTTTGAGACGGCAATGTTGTCCCGAAGGTAATCAAATCCGAATTCATTATTCGTGCCATAGGTAATGTCACACGCATACATGACGCGCCGCACGTCCGGCTCCATGTCCATCAAAATACAGCCCACAGTCATGCCGAGGGATTGAAATATCGGTCCCATCCACTCGGAATCCCGTTGGGCAAGGTAATCATTGACCGTGACAAGATGCACGCCCTTCCCCTCAAGGGCGTTCAGATAAAGAGGCATAACGGCAACGAGTGTTTTGCCCTCGCCCGTCGCCATTTCGGCAATCTTTCCCTGATGCAAAACAATGGCGCCCGCCAACTGCACATCAAAAGGCACCATGTCCCACGTTATCTCATTGCCAGCGGCAGACCATTTCTCGCCCAGATGGCGCCGGCATGACTCCTTGACCACGGCATATGCCTCCGGCAAAAGGTCATCAAGCGTTTCGCCGGACTTCAGACGCTCCCGAAATTCATCAGTCTTCTTCCGTAGTTCCTCATCCGAAAACCCCTGGAGCTTTTCATACTCCTCATTGATACGCTCCACGACGGGCATAAGGATTCTCATATCCCGTGCCTGCTTGTTCCCGCCAAAAATCTTCTGTATCACGGTCTTCAGCATAAAAAAACCCTAACCTTTCACAACTTGCCGCCATGCTTCTTTTCAAGTGCAAGGAGACGGCGTTTCCATGCAAGACCTCCGGAAAAACCGCCCAGTGAACCATCCGTGCCCACCACCCTGTGGCAGGGGATAATAATGGGAAGGGAATTTCTTCCAAGCGCCCCGCCCACGGCTCGCACCGCATCAGGACGCCTCAGCATCTTCGCCACCCAACCATAAGTGCGCGTCTCCCCATAGGGGATGGCACGCGCCACCTTCCAGACTGCCCGCTCAAAATCCGTCGCATCGCAAAAATCTAAAGGGAGTGAAAACCTTTTGACACTGCCGGAGAAGTAACCCCTGAAGGCACTAATGTAGGGCCTCACCAGTTTTTCCGGCGGCTTGAAATTAATGGGCGAATATTTACATGTCTTCAGGAGTTCAGCCCTGACAGCCCGCTCCGTGCGCCCTGGAAGCAAAAAGCGGCAGAGCCCTTTCTCAGAGACCAGAATCCCCGCCCATTCCTTATCCACCCTGAATATTGCGGCAAAAAAAACCAAGTCCATTCCTTTCTCCAAAATAAATTAACAGGATTTCTTATCCCTGTTGCGGAGCCCTTTGCAAGGGAATTACGAAGGCAGGAAAATAACCTCAATTTTTACCACAATCTGCCTCAGGCGGACACAAAATATACAGAAAATCTCTTCGTCCACCGCGTCCATTATGTCCATCATGTCCATCTGAGTTAGACTGTGGTGAATCTTATTTCACCCTGAAAAACCTTTACTCTTCAACCACTGCTTTCTTCTTTGCCTCTTCTTCTTTCTTCTTTTCTTCCTCTTTTTGCTTTTTCAGTTGTTCTGCCTTTGCGGCGGCTTCCTTTTGCTTCTTAAGTTCCTCCGCCTTCTTCGCCTTTTCCGCCTCCTGCTTGCGCAGTTCATTCTCCTGGCGAACCTTAAGTGCCTCCCGCGCCTTCTGGGATGGCTCAGGAACGGCGGAAATGTCGATGGCGCGGCTCAAGTCCCACCACTTGAGGGATTTCGCCTTTTCAAGGTCATTCATGAAACGCATGTATTCATCCGCATAATCAGCCGTATCGAGCGTTGCGCTCGTGGCAGAACAAAGCCTGTTCGCCCATTCCTGCAGCCTTTCCTTCTCCTTCTCCATACCTTTAACCTCAAGAGAACGGATATCCTCATCCGTCAGGACAACTGCGGCTTTACCCTGTGTTGTAATCTTATCAAGTTTCCGCGTGCGGACATATTCGCTCGGAGGTGCCTTTTTCTCCTGTGCATTCACCGCCGCACAAATCCCAAGGCAGAAAAATAACAGGACAAAAGTCTTCCTCCATCTGAGTCTGTCATTTGTTTCTTTCATAATTGTCTCCTTAAAAAATATTATAAATTGAGATAATTCACTTCTCCCGCCCACCGACGAAGAGCCGATTGAAAAATCTGAATATCCGGTAAAAAGGATTCCGGCGAATGCGGTCAAGATGACGCTTTTCCTGCATGAGAAACTCCATCATCCGCCTTGTGCGCTCATAATCCATGGCGCGTTCAATCTCGTTAAGATAGACACGCTCGCCCCCGCGTGCAGAACGGGCGGCATTATCCGGCGCCCGACAGGGCGAGCTAAGCCAGGAAATCAGCGGCTGAGTGGTCCGGGCAAAACTGTATCTCGTGGTTACAATCTTCTGCCCGAGTCGCCCCGCCTGCACCAACATATCCCTGTTGGCAACAAGGTGCATGAGAAGCTCCGGAAGCGACTTCACGGGCACAGGACTCTCCGCTTCCCCCTTCATGGCAAAGCAGAAAACGAGACTGGAGCGCGCAAGGTTGATGGAAACCTCGGAAAGCGGCGTAGTGATGACCGGAAGTCCGTGCGCTAAAAACTGTACAATCCGGCTACGGCTTCCCAGTACACCCTCATATGCGAACCTGTCCACATTGATGCCCACATCCGCCTCGGCATAATATCTTGACGCCTCCTCAAACGGCACCCATCCGCAGAGGACATATCTATTTTTGTTCGCCGATGCCTCCACCTTTTTGCAAAAATCATTGTAAAGTTTTTCATTATATCCCTTCGTCCCGCCGCCAATGGAGAGAAAATACAGGTTCGGCACATGCCCCATCGCCTCCTCCAACCCCTCATAAAGAAGGTCAACGTCCATCCATGTGTTGTATGAGCCGCTGAAGCAGACCACAAAGGCATCGGCGGGAAATTTCCTCCCGCGTAAAAAAGGCTCGGCGGTTTTTCCCGGCACGGGAGGCATCCCCTCTACCCCGCACGGGATGGTATGCACTAAGGGTGTGCCTGCAGTCTCATAACCCAGCCGTCCCAGAAGTGCCAATTGTCCAATAAGGGCATGGGTCTGCGCACTGGAGAGGGAGGAAAATTGGTCGGCGCATGCAAGCACGGCTCTGTAATATTTCCACACGCCGAAGAGTTCCTCAGCCGTGCGTTCTCGCCCGTACATCTCTGCCTTCGCCTGAATTTCCGTTATCGGGTCGCCAAAACAGTCAGCCCAGAAGGGCGCCATGTCACGCACCTGTGACGCCATGAAATTGGGAAGGATGGATGCGGCGCCCACAATGGCTTCAGGGCGAAATTCTTCTAACATGTGTCGGATGCGCTCTACATCGGTGAACGCCTCATACTTCATATTCCACATCGTGAGGTTGGGATAGGGTTTAGATGAAACACAATCGCCGGTTGATTCTGGATAAAATCCCTCTGTGCGGAGGCAAAGGGCAAAAACGGTGTGCCCCGCATCGCAGACCGGTTTGATGAGTTGCCATGTGCGGATGCCAGGTCCCTGGGCGGGCAACTCTTTCTCAACCGGCATCGGACATGTCCCAAAGAAAACCACGCGCATATTTTATATCTTCCCCATTTCCCCAGTGTTCCCTGTGGTTTTTATTGATAATTCTTTCCCTTCACATCTAACGCTCGCCACATACACACCCATCTCGCGAAAATCACCATTTTTCAAAACGTCATTGGGAATGAAGGGATTCAGTGTCCTCCATACAAACCGGCACCGTCCCACAGGGGCATCCGGAAATAAAAAACGCCTTAAAGTCCAGTTTTCCGTCTCCAGCGTGAAATCACCCAGGAGGCGCTCCCCGCAGAGAAGTTCGCCGTGCAATGTCCCTCCGCAGAGCGATGCCGCCGCAGAAATGAGCGCTATAATCTCCACATTCCCTCCGGGAAGGATAAGGTCAAAACCGGCGTGCCTCTGCGTGGGACGGTAAAGAAGTCCTGACCGTCCATCCATCGTGCGGTCATGCCATCCCTCCCCGCAGAGAAGATTGTCATTGATGCCAACCATTAGGGCGCGGGAGAGTAAAGTTTCTTTATCTTGTGGCTCGTCCATATACGTCAATCGGGCTGTATCCATTTTTCATAAGCAACAGGAGCGCCGAAATGCACGTCCTTGCCCTCATATTTTGTCCCGACAGTCATTGCATAAATGAAACCATTCATGTCGCCGATAAGAGATGTGTGCAAAATCTTGTTTTCGGGATTCGTGTGCATGATGATGTCAATCCTGCCGTTCATTCCGCTATAATGCACAACTGCCCCCTCCGTGGTTTTTTCAATCTTCACGTCTTTCTGAAAATGCTCAATCATCTTCAGGGTCTTGCGCCACGTGCCTCCATTCGGTCCGACAATGAGCTTCCCGTTGAACTTCACGTTGCGGTCATCATAACAGATGATGCTCAGGACATGGTCGGGGCGGGCTTTCAGCCACTTGAGCAATTTATCCCCATGCCCCGCCTCATCACTGTAACTGTAATTAGCGTCTAAGAAGGAAAGCCGCCTGACGCCATCCGGGATTTCATCCACACTGTTCAGGTATCCGAAAATCAGACTTCCGCCGCCACTGTGTCCGGAAATCTCAACAGTCACATCCTCGACAGGGATATGCGCACGCACAAATTGGACAAGGGCAACGAGCAAATTCTCCTTGTCCGGATGTTTCCCCCTCCATGTAGGCCAGCTCCTGCCGCCTGCCTCAAGAAGGGCAACAACGATATTCTCATCTGTCACAATCTCCCGGAGCCGCCGCGTCTGGGCTCCAATGTGCTGGATGCCGAAATGCCAGTCCAGACCCGGTCGCATCTTCTTCCCCCACGTCTGGCTGATGGTATTCCCATTGGGAAGTGCATAAAGGATAAGGCGCGTGGGCTTTGCAGGGTCAAATCTGTCCACTGACGGGGCATCTATTAAAACCTTGACATCGGGCTGGAATGTGACCGATGTGACCTGCTCGTCAAGGAACGGACCCGTCACCGCCCCCCTCAGGTGAATACCCTCCTTTGCCCAAAGAGACCCGACAAAACACAAAAAAATTAACAATTGAATCAGCCAGCGTCCTCTCTTCATATCACCCACTCTACATTTTTATGACATATCAAATAGTAAAAGTTAATCACACCTTTTTTCCACCGCGTCAATGAGATTCCATCGGAGAGAACCATTGACAATAATCCTCAGATAAAGCAAAAGACTATATATTTCCAGAACGCGTCGCGCTTTAAAAAACTGAATCGTATTAATGGATTGAATGATGACCGCTCACGTGGCAAAAAATGAGATTATTGCAGGTCTGCGTGCCCTCGGCATCAAAAAGGGCGACATCCTGCTTACGCACAGCTCCCTCAAGAGCTTTGGACGCATTGATGGGGGCGCGGATACTGTCATTGACGCCCTTCTGGAGACTGTGGGCAATGAGGGAACCGTCATGGTCCCGACCATCACGGGCAAAAGCGAACACGGACCTGATTCCCCGCCCGTCCTTGATGTCCGGAACACCCCCTGCTGGACGGGACTCATCCCTGAAACGTTCCGAAAACGTCCAGATGCGGTAAGGAGTCTCAATCCCACACATTCAGTGTCAGCCATTGGGGCGCACATCCCGCTTCTTCTCAGCAACCATATCAATTCCTACACCCCCTGCGATGAACACAGCCCATACCAGAAAAACGCCGCCGCGGGTGGCAAGATTCTGTTCCTCGGCGTTGACCAGCGTTGCAACACAACACTTCATGCCTGCGAAGAGATTGCCGCCGTGCCGTATCATCTGCAGAAAGAAGACACACACTGCGTGGTTATAGACTCCGAAGGCATCCGGCACGAGGTGGTAAATCGCCTGCACTCATGGCTCGGTCCTGAGCGCAATTTCCCGGTAATTGAAGACTACCTTCTGAGACAGGGGGCACTAAAAAAAGGACGCATCGGCGATGCCATCATTACCGTCATGGATGCCGCCCCCCTCGTCGCCTTCGTTGTCGCCCAGCTCCGCAAAGACCCGTATTATTTATGCCTGAAGAGGTAAAGAGTTAATTTTGTTGACCTGACATTCTCCCTGCCAATAAATATCTTAAATTTCATTCGGTGAATATTTATGGAATCCATTCGCGGGATATATCGCATTGGCGTGGGTCCTTCAAGCAGTCACACAATGGCACCGCGCCTCGCCGCTGAAATCTTCCGCCAGAAACATCCCGATGCCGCACGATATCGCGTCACGCTTTACGGCAGTCTTGCCTTAACAGGACGTGGGCACCTGACCGATGTGGCAATCAAGAATGCCCTCGACCCAATCCCGCTTGAAATCATCTGGGAGCCAGAACATGAACTGCCGCTCCACCCGCTCGGAATGCTCTTTGAGGCGTTGAACGCAAGTGGGGCAGTAATCTCGTCCCTTCGCATTTACAGCATCGGTGGCGGAGCAATATTAGAGGAGGGCGCCGAGCCAGCACGCAAATCCGTCTATGACCTGAACACCATGTCAGCCATCATGTCCCACTGTGAAGAGATCGGTCAGACCTTCTGGGAGTATGTTGAGACTTGTGAAGGTCGGGAGATATGGGACTTCCTCCGGGGCATCTGGGAGGCAATGCAGGCATCCATTGAACGCGGAATCCACGCCGAGGGGGTGCTCCCCGGTCCATTGGGACTGGCTCGGAAGGCATGGTCATTCCACCGCAAAACACAAACGGGCGGTCCGCATTTCAGAAGGACGGGACTCACCTCATCATACGCCCTCGCAGTTGCGGAAGAAAATGCCTCCGGCGGGGTCATCGTCACAGCCCCGACCTGTGGCTCCAGCGGCGTCCTCCCTGCCGTTCTGCGCTGTCTCCGGGAGACCATCGGGTGCGAGGAGGATGACATCCTGCGCGCAATCGCAACCGCGGGTCTCATCGGAAACATTGTCAAGTCCAATGCATCCATTTCCGGTGCGGAGGTTGGTTGTCAGGGAGAAATCGGGACTGCCTGTGCCATGTCAGCCGGAGCCGCGGTGCAGGTCATGGGCGGCACAATCCGCCAGATTGAATATGCCGCAGAGATGGGTCTTGAACACCACCTTGGACTCACATGCGACCCCGTTGCAGGACTTGTCCAGATTCCCTGCATCGAGCGAAACGCCTTTGCCGCCACAGGCGCTCTCAATTGTGCGGATTACGCCCTCTTCACGGATGGCACCCATCGCATCCCATTTGACGTTGCCGTCTCCGTCATGCGCCAGACAGGGCATGACATACCATCGCTATATCGCGAAACATCCTCCGGCGGTCTTGCCGCCGCCTACCGCACCCGCGAAAAGAAATAAATTTTCCTGTCTGACAAGTCCGACCTGTCAGACAGGTCAGACAGGTCTTGCGGTGAAGCGTCCCTGCCGGTCAAAAGGTGAGTAATAAGGACCTCGTTCCCTTCCCTCAATCTTCAAAAGGGCAATAAGGGCATAACCCGATGTCCTTAAATTGATAACATCTCGGTGCCCAGCATTCCATTTCCCGTCATAGCCGTAAAATCCCCCATAAATCTCCTTGTGCTCAGGATTGAGTTCCTGCTGTGTCAGGAGATATTTCGCCCCCTTGAGAGCCGCCTGGAGATACTGCTCCTTTTTTGTAACCTCATAGAGGTCTATCAGGAAATTAGATGCTGTGGCGGCAGCGGGCGGGACATCTGGATTCCCAAACCCGCCGTCCTGTCTCTGCTCGGAAATCAGCCAGCGCGCATAAGCCTCAGCACGTCCCAGATATCTCGGTTCACGGTATAAAAGATGAGCAGAAAGAACGCCAATGGTCATGAAGTCATCATTGTGACGGTGCATCTTCTGCATCCCCTCAAACGTGACGCCATCCTCAATATACTCCTTCGCATCGGCATTATAAATAACCTTGATGCGACCATCAAGCATGATAAATTTCTCAAGGGCATAATCAACAATGAACCGAACACCTTTTTCAAGGCAGGACCCGTCACCAGTCACGCGATAGTAATCAAAAAAATACTGGGCATCGCCGCCAT
>Ga0172364_10000950_pt1 | contig 21668 bp, 21 predicted proteins | sample LakKivSesite10cm_FD_114545 | JGI IMG/M metagenome (GOLD analysis project Ga0172364, IMG submission 114545) | Sediment microbial communities from Lake Kivu, Rwanda - Sediment site 10cm | ecosystem: Environmental > Aquatic > Freshwater > Lake > Sediment | place: Rwanda: Western Province, Lake... | reverse complement strand
CCTGCACAGCAAAACATGCCGAAAGTGAGCGATATGCGGATGAAAGCTGTTGCATAGTCTTTGCCCTGACTATTCCTATCTTTCGGACTAGCTCGAAGAACTCGATCACAAGCGCATCCATTTTTTCGCGCAGTAAATCGTGACCCTTTTGAGCCAGCGCGGCCCTTTGTCTCAATTTTAATAACTCCATTCTGGTTGGAGCTACTCCAATCGCTTTTGCCACTTAGCTTCCCCTTTTGACTATTATCTCTGCCCCGACCGTGCGCCTGATTATTTCTTGTAGCTCATCGACTTGGGGCAGCCATCCTGTTTTATCTGGAATCCTGAGCACAACCGGCAGCAGTTTTTTTGCTCTCAACCTGCGCTTGAACTCGAGACCAAGCTCCTCGGCAACGCGGTACGTGATAAAAACGATTCCAACATCTTTGCTTACGAGTAACTCGTCCAATTTTGCCAACGTCCCCTCTTTCCGCTCATGAATGTGAACGTCCTGTACCCCGGCTAACGCAAATCCCGCCGCAGTCTCTGCGTCCGCAATGGTGGCAATTTTAAAGCTCAAATTTCGGCACCCTCACTATTGTTTCTTTGATCTTCTCCGGCGCTACCCTATCCGCTTTGAGCCTGATGATCGCACGCAAATTCTTTACCTCGCTTTCTTTCAGACGGATGTAGGTCAATACGGGCGCTATGCTGAGGGATTTCGTGGCCGACATCCATTTGCATGTTTTCAACCAGCCCTCATCAAGTGCCCTCTCGAGCGAAAATAGTGATCCAGTTGCCCCAAATTCTGGCAGGGCCTTCGCCAAAATCGGTCCATAAATTGTATGCGAAATTCCGGCCACCACTTCTTGAACGCTTTTAGCTTCAGCCATCCACATCAGCGTTTTCTCGTCCAACTCGTATGAGGGCAATATCAAAGGATACATTATTTCCTCGGGAGCCGCCCCATCCCGCTTGAGTCGCAAAATCGTCTTGATGTTGACCGCATCTATTTCGTAACCCACTATTTTTTTCAAAATGGGCCGTTGCGCCATTTTCGCGAGTGTTTCTCTTATGTTTCTCACAATTTTCTTGAAACTTGGTCGTCCACTTTTGTCCAACACGTCATCCCAAAGATTTTTGCCACGCACATCGGCCCAAAGCGATGAATAATGTGCTTTGTCCAAAGCAGAGAGTAGGATTGGCAGACCTTCATCTTTATATTTCTCGAGCGCGGCGGAGAACGCATCAAAATACTCGGTGCCTTTTAGAAATTCGAGTAACGCATCAAAATCTTTTACAGCAGCCAACATTTCAAGCCGCTCCTGGGGCATTGTTGATGAAGGTAACATTTCCCTCAAACGCTTTTCTTTTGGTACCTTGCTGTGAATCGCCACAACGACCGTCTTTAGATTGTAGAGATCTGTCCTTCTAAACAGCTTTGCAATGGTTGGCTTGTCTTTTTCTGGTACCGCTTCGAGAAGCTCACGATAGTTATCTCTCAAATATCCATTCAAAGCCCGTTCCACTGCAACGATATCAACTCCTTCACCCTTAGAAATATCTGCCAAGTACGTGCGATAACCCGTATCATCCAGTCCAGCCAAGATATTCGAAACCTTCGCCGCGTCTGCAAATTCAAAAATGCGTGATTCGGCGAGTAATTTTGCCTCCCACGCGCTAATTTTTGCTCCACAATAAACGTATGGCATCGCTCGATGGGTCGAAATAAACACGAACGCAAACATACCACAAATTAGTCCAAGGACGATCACAATGATTTCGATCATCTTGATCCTTCAAATAACAGCTTCGCCACTTTTGTCCGCAAAATGTCGAAATCGCGGCGCATTCTGCCTTCAAAAGTGTCGTCGATTTCAATTTTTTTATCAGTCGTGGCGACTCTTACCCCACATATTGTTTGGATTGGCTCGCCAAACGAAACATTTACTTTGGTGTCTTTTGTAGACAATGCTTTGATAATTTTTTTCTGCGCTCTTTTCAAAACGCGCAAATCTCGCTTATTCGCAAAAATTGTGACCCGATCTGAACCAAGCTTTTTACAAGAGTCGATTGCCATCCTGATCAAATCTTCTCGATATTTTTTGGATGAAGTGTACTTCTGAATTCTTTTTTCTACATCTTTAAAAACATCGTTTATTATTTCCTCTCTCTTTTGGAGGGCCTCCTTCTTCGCTTTCATTTTTCTATTTATTAGGACCTCTTCGTAGACGCGCTTACCTCTCGCCTGCACCTCTTTGACTGCGTGCTCTTCTTCCTCTTTCGCAGTAAAGCGGGCCGCGTTAAGAATAGTGGAGGCCTCTGTTTTGGCAGATGCGACTATGCCTGCCGCCTGCTCGCTCGACTCTCGGAATATCTCCTCTACCATCAGCCGTGTCCCTTTGCTAATCGTCAAGGTCTGACCCCTTCTCTAGAAGAGCTTTAACCCTATCAGGAGGAGGAACGAAGTTATGAACCCTAAGATAGCGTAGGTCTCGACCATCACTGCGTATATCACCGATGGTGTGAAAGCTTCTGGTCTTTTAGCCATCGCTGAAACACCCGCTAAACAAACTTTGCCTTGGTAGTAAGCTGTGAAACTCTGAACTATCGCAGGTACCATCGCAACTAGCGCTGCTGCACCGACCACGCCCGCTTTTAATGTACCACCAAATAAACCGCTACCCATCATCAGTAACATCCCTGCGATGAAACCATAGAAACCCTGTGTTCCTGGGATCACTTCTAGCACGAATAACTTTGACCACTTTTTAGGATCTTCTGCTGTAACTGCTGCAGCTGCAACGCCGACCATGTGGACACTCATAGCTGAGACTAACCCAGGTATAACCGCCGCTAAACCAACTGCTAACGCTACCCACACTTCTTCACCTACCAGATTATTCACCCCCTTTTACATTAGTGAACACCCTTTTAGCTTTAAAGGGAGCAAATTTTTCCGCGCCCCCTTCGTAGAATTTCCCGAAAAACTCCGCGAAATGCAAACGCATCGTATGAATGAACCCGCCCATGGAACCGAGGAATATATTGAAAACATGCCCAACCAAAAACACGAGAACGATCCCTATCAGCGCAACTACTGCGATAATCGCGGCGGGCGAGAGGGAAAGATATGGTCTTACCAACCCATCGAACGCCATTCCGAGGATGAAATTCAGCATGAATGCTATAACGCCAGTCGCCACACCCAAGGCCATCAAACGGCAATGAGAGACAACATCTGCTATAAAACTGATTAAACCATAAACCGCGTTGATGGCCCCTCCGACCTTTGAGCGAATATCTTGGGAAGTAACAATGCCCCCAATCACACCGCCGATTAATCCAACATAAAAGAAGATTCTGAGAACGACCACTATTGTTGCCGCTGGCGCTAGTGGACTAAAAGCGTCTACTATCGCCATCTTTGGGAAGGTAAAATCTATTCCAAATGATTTCAAACTTATACCCACAACACAAAATCCGAGCCCAAAAAATCCTAAAATGACCATCGCGCGCATCGCGTCTTCTAAAATAACTCTTTTCCAATCCCGTCTAAACGCATCTTTTAACACCTTTACCATGGCAAAAGCGGCGAACAGCTGAAGAACTCCTAAAACTATCGATAGTTTAAGTAGTGGTATTGGATCATGAGTTGGGTCCGACCAAATCGCTGGAATGGTTGGGCCAAATAGACTGCCTGTCAGGAGCCCAACTACAATCGCACATATTCCTCCAACCGCCAACATTATCCTAACATCGCGGGGAAAGGCTTTGGCTATCCAAAAACCAGACATCATGAAAATTGCCAACAAAGCACCATACCCCGCGTCGCCTAAACAAACTCCAAAAAATACTGAAAAGCTTACCATCAAGAACGGAGTTGGGTCGACTTCATCGTGGCGCGGCATTCCATACATTCCAGTAATAAACTCAAAATCCCTGACGACCGGTGGGTTTTCGAATTTGCTCGGTATCTGCTCTATCTCCTCTTTAGATGGCTCGTGGATGTAGAATATACACTTTCCACGAGTAGTTTTTGTGAATATCGATTCTAATTTCGTCGCCTTTTTGGCTGGTGTCCACCCTTCGATCAAAACTGCGGCATCTGTGTATCCAAAGCTCGAACAAGCTTTTAGTCGCTCCTCCCTAATTTCAAGAAGCTCCACCCAACGATCGACTTCTGGAGCCCAAGACTTCGCCAGCATTGCTATTTCTCGCTCAACTTTTGCCTTCTGTTTTTCCAAGTTTGCAAGTTGCTGTCCCAATTGCTCCATGGCCCTATCGGGCGTAAAAAATACTTGCGGCAGCTCAAGCGATTCTATTTCAAACCTGTAAAGCACAGGCGCCAGCTTCGGCTGATCCCTCGACCTGCAAACTATTACTACAGTTCTCTTCTCACCTTTCCCAAGAACTTCGAAGAAGACCTTTTGGGACAATGCCTCTTTGACAGCTATCGAGAACTCCTTGACCTTTTCTTCTGGTATATGGCCAATGTGAACGTAAAATTCCTCAGTCGAGCGGAGGTACTGAAGCGAGAATTTTATCTCTAGGAAATCCTTCAACACCTCTTTTTGGGCGAGCAGCTTTTGCCTCTCTATCAATATTTCTTTGCGCCTAGCTTCCAACGCGGTCAACTTAAGTTCGAGTTTTTCTAGAGTTTTCTTTGCCGCCCTTACCATTTGGTTATGCGGGAGTTCCTTGGTTTCAATCGAACGTTTGATTGGATGGGGCCCCAAAATCGATTGAATTTCTTTGAATTTAGTAAGCAATCTGAAAGTATCGTAAAAATCATCACCCAGCTCTTTCTTCACAAATTCTGGCTGGGTGGTTTCTCTCAACTGAACTATGCCCGCTTCGTGCAGTTGCGATACCACGTCATCGCGTGCGCTTTGTAGAATGACGGCTTGGAATTTCTGCATCCTAGCGGTTTTAAACACCCTATCACCGAGTGATAGCTTTTACTGTTAACTCAACTGCTTCTTTATGTCGCACCCTAAGTTTTTTCTCCATCGCTTGATCCCTCTTGCGCATGGTCTGAAGCTGCTTCTGGAAATCCGCCTGTGCCTTTGCCCTAAAATCCTCAATAATTTTTTCAGATTTAATCCGTACATTCGACTTGGATTTTTCCTTTATCTGAGCGGCTCCATTTCTGGCATCTTCAAGAATTTTCTCGGCTTCCCTCTTCGCCGCCTCGATCTTTTCCTTCGCCCTGTGCTCTGCTTCAAAAATTGCGCGAAGGTCTTCTTCTACCACTCGTCTGCCTCCAAATGACCACATAGTTTTTAAACGACGCCGCTCATAAACATTCTGTTTTATTTTTATGTGTCCTAAACAAAGTAGTTAAACGATTAGTTGGAAATTTCTTCTGATGAATAAAGCTACCGTAGTGATCCCGGCGAAGGATGAAGGAGGCACGATTGCTGAAGTTGTACGTGCAGCCAAGAAAGCTAGATGGGTAGATGAAGTAATCATTGTGGATGGACATTCCACCGATGACACGGTCAAAGAAGCAAAGCTAGTGGGTGCAAAGATAGTGACGCAGTCTAAGAAACTCTACCCTGGCAAAGGGATAGCGATGCACGATGGATTCATGGCTGCGTCAAACGACATCATTGCATTTGTAGATGCGGATATCGTAAACATCGGCCCTAACATGCTCGAACAGCTGATCGAGCCGATATTGAATGATGAAGCCGATTTTGTCAAAGGAACGTTCGAACGCGCTGCTGGAAGGGTAACCGAACTCGTTGCAAAACCATTGTTAAATATGTTCTTTCCAGAAGTGGCAGTGTTTTCTCAACCACTCAGCGGTGAAATAGCGGGTAAACGATGGGTGTTTGAACGTGCTAAATTTGAAGAAAATTGGGGCGTCGATGTTGGCCTCTTGATAGACGCGGTTAGGGCTGGTGCTAGGGTGAAAGAAATTCATATTGGATTTAAGGATCACATTATGAAACCATTACTCGATCTACGAGAAATGGCACACCAAGTTGCAGAGACGATCATCAAAAGAGCTGAAAAACAAAATGCTATCAAAGATATTGTTTGGGTATCTCCGCCACGTTATATGATAACCCACCACAAGGCTGTTAAAATTAAACCAAAACTAAGGCTTGCCGTCTTCGACTTCGATGGTACTTTGATTGATGGGCGTATAATCGACAGGTTAGCTGAAAAATTTGGTTTCACTGAAGAATTAGAAACCATACGCAAAAAAGTACCTTCCGGACACAAACAGTCGATGGAAATAGCAAAGCTTTTGAAGGGCCTCAAGATTCAAGACTTGTTAAACACTGCGAAAGAGATGCCGCTGATGCCTGGCACAAAAAAAGTGCTGCGAGAGTTGAAAAATAAAGGCTGTTTCATAGGCATAATAAGCGATAGTTATAGGCGCGCCATAGAAGCGAAGATGAACGGACTTCCAGTCGATTACATTATAGCAAATGAACTGGATGTTCAAGATGGAATATTTATGGGCAGTATACGCATGCCCTTCGGCTGGACAAAAAAAGATGGCTGTTTAAAACATTCGGTCTGCAAACTCGCTGCCATGAAAAGATTGGCCGAAGAAGTTGGTGTAGAAATGAGTGAAATATCTGCGATTGGTAATGGCGATGTGGATACATGCATGATAGAAGCGGCTGGTTTTGGGATAGCTTTTAACCCAAATTCCGTTGGGCCAATTGAAGTAGCCGATGTTGTAATAAAAGGAAAACATTTGGGGAAGATTTTAGAACATCTCCGCCGACATTTTGACATGAAAATCTTGTAATGCTAACTTTCTTATCTCATAATTATAAAAGCAAAGCTACCACATTAGTGCTGGTGTGAGTTTGGGTAAAATAATCCGAATCACTGGCCCTGTCGTTATCGCCAGTGGGATGAAAGGCTCGGAGATGTATGAACTCGCGCGCGTCGGCGAGCAGGGTTTGATTGGAGAGATAATCGGATTGACTGGAGACCGCGCGACCATCCAAGTTTACGAAGAAACATCTGGAATAAAACCAGGGGAAAAAGTCGAAGGCACCGGAAAGCCGCTCTCAGTAGAACTTGGACCAGGATTGATCGGTGCGATATACGATGGCACCCAGCGACCACTCAACATAATCAAGCAAAAAACTGGGGATATGATAGCACGAGGCGTATTTGCATACCCCTTGCCCCGCGACAAAAAGTGGGAATTTGTGCCAAAAGTGAAGAAGGGAGCGGGTGTCGTTGGTGGAGATGTTTTGGGTACTGTCAAAGAAAGCAAAATCGTGGAGCACAAAATCCTCGTGCCTCCAAACGTCAATGGTAAGGTCGCTGACATCGCTGGTGGGTCCCACAAGGTCGAAGATATTATAGCTACTGTAGAAACCGCCCATGGCAAAGAGAAAGTTTCAATGATGCAAGTCTGGCCGGTGAGGCGGGCGCGGCCTTTCAAGGAGAAACTCGACCCGTGCGAACCATTGATAACTGGACAGCGCATCGCAGATACGTTCTTCCCTGTTGCCAAGGGTGGGACGGTCGCCATACCTGGCGGCTTTGGTACTGGGAAGACAGTTTTCCTTCATCAAGTTGCAAAGTGGGCCGATGCTGATATTATCACATACGTAGGGTGCGGCGAGCGCGGCAATGAGATGTGCGATGTGCTCGTCCACTTCCCGCAACTCAAAGATCCGCGAACGGGCGAATCCCTGATGGAACGAACTGTGCTGATAGCCAACACCTCGAACATGCCTGTCGCGGCTAGGGAAGCTAGCGTCTATACTGGCATCACCATCGCGGAATACTTCCGCGACATGGGATACAACATCGCACTAATGGCGGATTCCACATCGCGATGGGCCGAGGCGATGCGTGAGATATCGGGTCGACTAGAGGAGATGCCGGGTGAGGAAGGTTTCCCAGCTTATCTGGCATCACGACTGGCTGAATTCTACGAAAGGTCTGGCCGAGTGCAAACCTTGGGTAGCGATGAGAGGTTTGGCTCCGTCACCGTGTTGGGCGCAGTTTCTCCGCCAAGCGGTGACCTCTCCGAGCCCGTCACCCAGAATACCCTGCGGATAGTGAAGATATTCTGGGCCCTCGATACTGGCTTGGCGGACCGCCGCCACTTCCCCGCTATCAACTGGCTGACGAGCTACTCACTGTACGTGGATGCGATAAAGGACTGGTGGAAGCAAAACCTCGGGGAAGATTGGAAAACGTTGCGGATGACGGCTATCGAAATGCTCCAAAAGGAAGCGCAACTCGAGGAAATAGTTCGCCTAGTTGGTCCGGATGCGCTGCCAGAGCGAGAACGAGTAGTTTTAGAGTCAGCTAGAATGATGCGCGAAGATCTGCTACAACAGTTCGCATTCCATGAAGTGGACACATATTGCCCAGTCGAAAAGCAGCTTGGTATGCTCAAGCTCGTGCTCAAATTTTACGAAAAATCGTTGGAAGCCGTGAACCGCGGCGTCTCAACCGAGGAGGTCAAAAAGCTTCCGGTAAAGGACGAAATTGCTGGCATGAAACGAATCACACCAGAAAAATTCCAAAAGGAATACAAAGCCATGGAAGGGCGCCTCGAAAAACAATTCCTTGAGCTTATACAAACTAAAAAAGCGCCTACAGGTGGTAAGGTTGAGCGAAGCCATGAAGAGTAGGGAATATCTGACCGTAGGCAGGGTCTCTGGGCCGCTAATGATCGTCGAAGGTGTAAAGGGTGTAGCCTACGGCGAAGTTGTCGAGATAGTGACCCCTGGTGGCGAAACCAAGCGTGGCCAAGTACTAGATGCCTACGAAGATCGGGCAGTCGTTCAGGTCTACGAAGGCACGAGCGGCATAGACACGATGCAAACTCGAGTCAGATTTACAGGCAAAACGATAAAGCTTGGAGTCGGTTTGGAGTTGCTCGGCAGAATATTCAGTGGTAAAGGGGTACCGATCGACGACGGACCTAAACCTATATGCGAAGACGAATTGGATGTCCATGGATCGCCGATAAACCCGTCGGCGCGAGAGTATCCAAGCGAATTTATTCAGACTGGCGTCTCCGCCATCGACGGCATGAACACGCTTGTGCGTGGACAAAAACTTCCCATCTTCTCCGGATCTGGCCTGCCCCACAATGAACTGGCAGCTCAGATAGCAAGGCAAGCTAAAGTTCTTGGGGAAGAAGAAAAATTCGCGGTGGTCTTCTGCGCGATGGGAATAACCCACGAGGAAGCAGCTTTCTTCATCAAAGATTTTGAGCGAGCTGGAGCACTCGAACGCGCAGCGCTGTTTCTAAATTTGGCGAACGACCCAGCAATCGAGCGAATCTTGACGCCTCGGCTCGCTCTGACAACCGCCGAGTATCTGGCCTTCGCTCAAAACATGCATGTGCTTGTCATCCTGACCGATATGACGAACTACGCCGAAGCGCTGAGGGAGATATCCGCCGCTAGGAGCGAGGTGCCGGGCAGGAGAGGCTACCCCGGGTACATGTACACGGATTTGGCGACGGTATACGAGCGGGCTGGCAGGATAATCGGCAAGAGTGGCTCGGTCACGCAGATGCCGATCATCACCATGCCCGGCGACGACATCACACACCCGATACCTGATTTGACCGGATACATCACCGAAGGACAACTAGTCATGGACCGCGAACTCCATCGTAAAGGGATTTATCCGCCCATCAACGTGCTGCCATCATTGTCAAGGTTGATGAAAGATGGTATAGGGGCCGGCCACACACGAGAGGATCACGGCGACGTTTCGAACCAACTCTACGCCGCATACGCCGAAGGCAAGGATCTGCGCGCTCTCGTGGCAGTCGTCGGGGAAGAAGCCCTAACCGACCGCGACCGCAACTACTTAGAGTTTGCAGATAAATTCGAGCGCGAGTTCATCAACCAAAGCAAAGACGAAAACCGCGCGATAGAGTCCACGCTGGACCTCGGATGGGAACTTCTGCGGATGCTACCGAAAGGCGAGATGAAAAGAATAGATCCAAGATTCATCTCCAAATATCTGCGGCCCAACGAGTGAACGATCGTTTCGGTTTTATTCTTCTTTATCAGCATCTGTTCTTATCACTGGAGGTTCCTTGATCACTTTCAAGATTTTCTGCGCCAACTCCTCGCCCTTTTCGACTGGAATGTTGATGCCTTTTCGCGTGAAACCTTTGTATTTCGGTGTGTCGATCCAAGTCCTCACGTCGAGAGTGTCCAAATCTCCAAACTTCGCGTGCTGGATAACCACTTTTTTGCGCTCACTTACTACCAATTCTTCCATCAAATCACCAATAATCCGTTCATTTTCCAGTTTAATAATGCGCTCGGAACTCAAAATCTTCATCATGAAATCAGATTAGCCAGGCTCGTCATCGCGCATTATGATTTTGCCACATCCGATTAAAACTTTAATGATAAACTTGAGAATCATATGTGATAAAATCAGGTTGGTAGCACAATGGAATCGCCGAAAATCGTTATAGAACACTTGGAACCAAAGCTCAGCACTTGGTTGCTATTCGAATACGAAAATGCCTCCAAGATATTTAAGAAAAAAGTTTGGTTCACTAACGTCAAAAATAATGATGCCTGGAAAAAATTGAAAAAATTGGGAACTGTCAAGCAACAAAGTGTGTTGAAAATCTTCCCCAATGAAAAAATTGTGATCTTGGATCCGCGCGCGAAGAAAACTTTGGAGCCAACGGATCTGAAAGATGGCATCGCGGTGGTGGGCGGCATCCTTGGAGAACATCCCGCGCTCGGCAGGACAAAAATCTTGCTCACCTCAAAAGTGCCAAATGCCAAAGCAAGAAATTTAGGTCGCGAACAATTCACGATAGACGGCACAGTCTATATTGTTAAAAAAATTATCGAAGGTAAAAAAATTTCTGCGATACCTATCAAACACGGACTAATTCTTAGAACAAAACTTGAACCGAGCGGCGTGTACGAAGTAGAGCTACCATACGCCTATCCGGTTGTTGCTGGTAAACCCGTGATTTCAGAAAAACTTGGACATTATTTGATGAAAAATAAAAATCCAAAAATCGTGTGGCGTAATCGCGCTGCATAATGATTAGGGGAATTTAAATATTTCAAGACGAAGTTAAGTGCGGGTCAGGGGGATAGAAGATGCCAAAATTTGTCGTCACTCCGTGGGAAGTCAAAGGAAAAGTCGACTACGCCAAACTCATCAAGGAATTCGGAACCAAACCGATAGACGACAATTTGCTCAATCGAGTGAAGAAACACACTGGCAAACTTCATATGTTCTTGCGGCGCGGGATTTTCTTTTCCCACCGCGATTTCGATTGGATCTTGGACAAATACGAAAAAGGAGAAAAATTCTTTCTCTACACTGGCCGAGGGCCTTCTGGTCACACGCATGTCGGGCACCTCATTCCTTGGATATTCACAAAATATCTGCAGGACGCGTTCGACGCCGAACTTTACTTCCAAATGACCGATGATGAAAAATTCCTTTTCAAACGAAACATGAGCTTGAAAGACGCAATGGGGTATACCTACGAAAATGCTCTGGATGTAATCGCATGTGGCTTCGACCCTAAAAAAACGTTTATTTTTTCTGATGTGGAATACGCGAAAACTTTATACAAGACCGCGATTCACGTAGCAAAACACACGACTTTTTCGACAGCAAAAGCAATTTTCGGATTCAAGGGAGAAAGCAACATCGGCATCATATTCTTCCCAGCCATGCAGGCGGCACCGTGCTTCATCCCATCTGTGTTGAAAGGCAAAAATATTCCCTGTTTGATCCCTGCGGCCATCGATCAAGATCCATACTGGCGGCCGAGCAGGGACGTCGCGCCGAAGCTCGGATTTTACAAGCCCGCGCAAATCCATTGCAAGTTCATCCCAGGACTCGGCGAGGGCGGAAAGATGAGCGCGAGCCAACCGGAAACGTGCATATTCACGACCGACTCTCCTGAAGCGACGACGAAAAAAATTATGAACGCATACACTGGTGGTAGGCCAACTGTAAAAGAGCAACGAGAAAAGGGTGGAAAACCGGAAGTTTGCTCGGTTTATCAATATTTCTACTTCCTGTTCGAGGAGGATGACAAAAAACTCGAGCAAATTCATAGCAAATGTAAGAGCGGCGAGAGGATATGCGGCGACTGCAAAAAAGAGTTGGCTGAAAAAGTCGTGAAATTCCTAGTGAAACATCAAAGGAAGAGAAAAGAAGCAAAAACCATTGTCGAAAAATTCATGGTGAAAGACTAGTCATGGCCTCTCTCGGCTCATGGAGTAATAGGTCACATCTCCCTCGTCATCGACGATCGCAAAAAGTATGGATTTTTTGACGCTGTGCGCGAGCCTTACCGCCCGCGCCATGTCGGTAGAAGAGAGGCGCGCGCTCTCAGGTACGGCGTGCACCAAGAACTTGGAATGGGTCTCGCCTGGTTTCTCCCCGCGCTCGTAGACGCGAAAATGAGCGCCAAATTTCAAGCCAGTCTTGATGATGTAACCCCTCGATCTGAGGTCGGCATAGACTGGATACTTGAGCATCAAATCGGAGTCCTGCTTCGACAGCATCCCGGAAAGCTGCCTAAATTTGATCTTTTCCCCACTCTCGCGGTCGAGCACCCTGATCTTGCCGCTCTCCAAAAGATAAAGAGCCTCGATCGGCGCAAGCTGGAGCTTCCCTCCGCTCAACGGCTTGCCGAAGGCGCCCCGCTGGTAGAGCTGGTTCGCCTGCGCCTCCTCCCAAACCATTATCTTATCCTTGTACAGGTACGCGTCAACAATGGGAATTTCGGCCTCCATGCCGTCCCCCCGTTGAACTAGCCAGCGCTCGTTAAGAAGTTTGCTGTGGCCCCGATCGAATTGTTTAAATAAACAATCTACATAACTAACTATGAGGCTGGCATCGGTAATCGCGCTAATACCGAGCGGCGCAACCGAGACGATGGCGAAAATTAGTAACTGAAGCAAAAATTCTCTTTGCGAATGTGGTGTCACCTCCAACGTTAGTCTATGTGGTTGCCCGCTTGGTATTACTAACTTCTTGAATTTTTTGTTACACGTGTAACAAACAAAAATATAGGAACGGGGGAGGTGGGGTCGCCGAGATTTGAACTCGGATTTGCAGGTTTCTCTAGCACAGCTCCAGTAGGTCATCATCCTTGCGTCAGCAGACCCACGATTGCCACTGGAGCCTGCCGTGCTAGCCAAGTTACACTACGACCCCACGGGACAAATTCGGGATTGCTTCGATAAAAAACTTGCCGAATGTGCGCCAATGACGGCAATTGCCAATTTTTTTTCTGCAAAAGAGATTTCGCCCATTTTATAAAGATGGACGCTGAAATACTAACTGGCGAAAAAATGGTTCATGTATCAGTGAGCATCAATTACATTTCGGCTGAAAAATTTTGGGGACAAGAGAAACAGGCGCCACCTGGAGTGCATATCTCAACCAATGTCAACATCATGGGTGTAGAGCAAAAGGGGGAAGCGCTCGCAGTACCATTCGTTGTCACAATCAGCTACATGCCGTCCGTCGCGCAGATAAGCTTGAAAGGCCAAGCGGTTGTGTCCGGCGAAAAAGCCGAGCTAGAGCGGCTCCAAAGCGATTACAAAAACCAGCGCGCCCCGCCACCGCAGCTTCTCCAATCGATAACGAACGTCTCACTCATCGAAGCCACTGTGCTCTCGCGGACGCTGAACATTCCTCCGCCTATCCCACTGCCAAGCTTACCGCCACAACAACAAAAACCTGAGAAAGGGGAGAGGCCGAGCTATGTCGGATGAAATGGCCTATTCACCGCCACCACGACGTGAACTACCAGAGACACCGAAAAATTTCGGTATACTTTTAATTGGAGTAATGCTCTGCATCGTCGGCGCGCTGCTGATAAATCAGGGAATAACTGCTGCTAAAGATGTGGGTTTGTCCATCGTCCTCAGCATGGCGCTCCTAGCTGCTGGAGCGATGTTAATTCTGACAGGTGCAAGTCACGCATGGCCGAGAAATCCAACAATCAACATTGCACTTTTCGCCGTCGGAATACTTTGCATTGTGGGGAGTGGCGTCATAATCGCAGGAAATCCAAGCGGCACAGCCTACGCCATCGTCTTGACGTTAATCGGCATAGCGCTCATCGTCGCCGGAGTGAAGGTGGCCGCTCAAGCTTGGAGACGGTTCCACAGATGACTGAAAAGCGGACCCGGCGGGATTTGAACCCGCGCCACCGGCTCCGGAGGCCAGCGTCCTTTTTGGGCTTTCGCTATCCAAGCTAGACTACGGGTCCACCCATCTATTGTGAAGCCGAAATAATTAGTCTATTGTTTCTGATATTAAAAAATAAAAAACTCGACGCTCGTACATTCAGCGCCGAGGATTACTTGCCTCTCAAACTGAGCGAACCAACCAGCGCTAGGATCGCACCAACAAGACAAGTATAGAATCCATAAGTCATTGCTGACCAGTTAACGACATCTGTAGCCGCCCAAATCCAACCAAGCAATGCAACTATTCCACCAACTGGAAGTAGGTAAGAAGTAGGTTTTATACTAGTCGCCAGCGCTAAGATGCCGCCGATCAGCGCTAGGATTCCGCCCAACAAGACTACATAAGGATAGCTCACTAATACTCTGAAGTCCCATCCTGAAACGCCTCCCCCCCATTCTAGGAAAACGCCAACCGTCGCTATAATGCCGCCGATCAAACCGATAATCAAAAGAGTTTTCTTTTCCATATTTCTCACCTCCCTGCGCCACATTTTGAGCAATACTACTTAAAAATCCAATATATTTAAATTTATCTATAAAAAAGTGTTTTAAATAAATTTCGAGCTATTAGACGTCTTTTTTGTTAAATCACAGCCTTTAAAACTGAAATAAATTAACAACGACATTCACTCGCCATCCAATCTAAACATTAATTTTGAGTGCGCACAAATCTTTTAGCTGGGCCCGTGGTCTAGCCTGGATAAGACATCTGGCTTCGGCCTTCATCGCGGAAGGGAGAAACCAGAAAATCGTGGGTTCGAATCCCACCGGGCCCGCCATAAACCTTTTTCTTGAGTGTGCACTATTTCTTTAGGGGTTGAACTTGAAGGCCATCTTGTTCATCGGCGACGGCATGGCGGATCGCCCGGTCGCGGCGCTCGGAAATCGCACACCGCTCGAAGCAGCGAGAAAACCAAACATGGATGAAATCGCGAGACGCGGCATCTCTGGTGAGATGTACACAATCGCGCCCGGCGTTCCACCTGGAAGCGACACCGCACATCTAGCGTTGCTCGGATACGATCCTTACGAGGTCTACACCGGCAGAGGGCCATTCGAAGCAGCTGGAGCTGGCATAGATCTGCAGCCGGGGGACATCGCCCTCCGCGCCAACTATGCTACAGTGGATGACGCTCTAGTCGTAAAGGACAGACGAGCCGGACGCATCCAAGGGACGAAACCGCTCGCCGACGCCGTGGGGCAAATCAAACTTTCAGGTGCACAGTTTATCTTTAGAAGTACCGCTGGTCATAGAGCCGCCTTGGTCCTGCGGGGGGCGGGTTTATCGTACGAGGTCACGGACTCGGATCCTCACGAGATTGGGAAAAAAGTTCTTCAGGTAAAACCTCTCCTTCGGCCATCTGAAGATACGGAGTTAGCACGTGCAATCTTGGCGGGAGGCGTACGCAAGTATCTCGGGCGGAGACGAGGTGCAGCCAAGACGGCGAAATTGCTCAACGATTTCTCGCGCAAATCTTACGAGATTCTAAAAATTCACCCAATCAATAGAGAGCGCGTGGCGAAGGGACTGCCCCCGGCCAACTACGTACTGCTTCGTGGCGTCGGTATCGCGCCCCACCTCAGACCATTAAAGGAGAAATTCGGCATAACCGGCGCATGCGTGGCTGCCGCCGCTTTAGTGAGAGGCGTATGTAGGATGGCAGGCATGACCGTCATCGACATCCCCGGAGCAACCGGCAGCGTGGACACGGATCTCAACGCCAAGCGTGAGGCGGTGCTACAGGCACTAAAAACGAACGACCTAGTGGTGTTGCATATCAAAGGTTTCGACGAGGTGAGCCACGATGGAAACGCTCCTGCCAAAGTTCAATTCATCGAGCGCGTCGATGCAATGCTTGGCTCGCTCATCGACGCTGCGGATTTCATCACCTTGGCCATAGATCACACGACACCAGTCAGCGTGCGCGAACATACGGGCGACCCAGTACCAGTAGCCATTGCAGGCCCAGGGATACGCGCAGACGATGTTTCTGTCTACAGCGAGCGTGCGGCTGCAGAGGGTGGTCTGAGTAGAATTTTTGGCAAGGAGCTATTGCCGATTCTAGTCGACCTCATGGGACAAAGCAAAAAATTTGGAGCTTGATCATCATTTAAATAGAGATTTCAACTTGCTAGGAGCTACGACGCCGCGCTCAGTCACGATCGCAGTTATTAAACGAGCGGGGGTGACATCGAACGCCGGGTTGAGAACTTTTACCCCCTTTGGGGCCAATCTTTTTCCGCCGATGAATTCTACTTCTCGAGGATTACGATGTTCTATTTGTATTTTACCGCCGGTGGGCGTATCCATGTCGATGCTCGTGGTCGGGGCTACAACGTAAAACGGCACACGATGCAGCCTCGCGAGAACTGCTACGGTGTAAGTTCCAATCTTATTTGCCACATCACCGTTCGCTGCTATCCTATCCGAACCCACCATGACCAAGTCGACCAAACCTTGTTTCATCACGTGGCCAACCATGTTGTCCGTTATCACTGTGACGGGAATTCCATCGCGTTTCAGCTCCCATGCTGTCAAACGAGCGCCCTGACACAACGGGCGAGTTTCTGTAGCTATCACTTTTACATGTTTGCCCTGTTCTCTGGCGGCGCGTATGACTCCCAGGGCTGTGCCATAGTCGACGCATGCGAGCGCACCAGCGTTGCAATGCGTGAGCACAGTTGCTCCATCTTTTATAAAACGCGCGCCGTTTTTACCCATATTTTTATTAGTTCGGATATCTTCCTCCGCAATCTTTTGCGCCTCCATCACCGCCGCTTTTGTCACCTCACGAACTCCACCCTTTGTTTTCAGCGCAACCTTCAGCACGCGATCGACGCCAACAAAAAGATTTACGGCCGTTGGCCTAGTTCGGCAAATTTTTCTAGCGGCATGATTCAGCTCACGTAATAAAGCATTTCTAGTTTTTGCTCTGCTGTTCAACGCGGCCACGGCAAGAGCCATCGCCGCAGCTACGCCGAGCGCTGGCGCACCCCTCACTTTCATCTCTTCGATGGCTTGAGCAATTGAATCGACGCTATCACATCTTATGAACTTGAGTTTTTCTGGCAGAAGAGTTTGATCTATCAAAACCAAACTTTTTCCACGAAGTTCCAAGGTGCGCATTTTTTGCCTCGATATCTTTCGTGTTTTACTTTAAATAAAACTTGCACCAAAATACATCTGGGGTTTTATGATCACTCTCGCGCAGAGAGCTGCTGACCTAATAAAAAAACACCGCAACGATTCTATTTTATTAATTTCTCATATGGATGCAGACGGTGTTTGTTCTGCAGCGATAATTTCCAAGACACTAGACAGGATGAACATCAAACATCGAGTAAAATTTGTGCAGATGCTCTACCGCGAGACCGTCGAAAAAATTGAACCAGCCGACCTTACCATAGTCACGGATCTTGGCAGCTCCCAAATTTCAACTGTACGACAAAGGTTCGATGGAGAAGACATGATCATAGCAGACCACCATCTACCAAGCTCCGCAGAGAATTGGCCAGAACTCGTGCATATAAATGCCCATCTCTGTGGATTGGACGGAGTGCACGATGTGAGCGGGGCCGGAATATCTTACCTGATAGCAAAAACTCTCGATCCAAGAAATATCGATTTGGCTGCTGTAGCGATGGTCGGCGCAATCGGAGACATCCAAAACGCATGGGGGAAGCTGCGCGGATACAACCGCCAAATTTTGCAAGATTGTATAAAATCGAACCTGATATCATGCCAAACGGATTTACTTTTATACGGGCGACACACCCGCCCAATTTTTAGGGCCCTTGAATCGTTTACCGATCCGCCGATACCTGGCGTCAGCAATTCTACAGCTGGTTGCATAACCTTGCTCAAAGATTTAGATATTCCATTCAGAAACGGACGCGACTGGAGGAGGCCCACGGACCTCACAGACGACGAGAAAAGGAGACTCGCGACAGAACTCATTGCTCGCGCGTTCTTGCATGTCCCGGAGGAACTAGTAAATTATGTGCCCGGCTTGGTCATCGGCGAGACTTATACACTGCTAAAAGAAGATGAACGTTCCATGCTCCGAGATGTGGACGAATTTTCAACATGTATAAACTCCACCGCTAGGCACGAGCAACCGCTCATCGGGTTTGAAATTTGCAAGGGCGATCGAAAAGTGTACTATCGCGCCATGCTCAATTTACTCAAGTACCACCGAAGATGCATCGCCGAGGGGATGGACTTCGTCGAACATGGGGGACTGATGCGGACACCACGCGGCTATCTACAATATTTTGACGCCACTGGCGTTGTGAAAGAAACTTTCGTTGGGACGATAGCCGGTTTGTCCTTGGGCCAGAAGGATTGTGATCCGTACAAGCCCATCGCCGGTATAGTGAGAGAAAACGGCATGGTAAAAATTTCTGCACGATGCTCAAAGTTGCTGTTTTTGAGGGGCTTGAATCTAGCGAGGGCGATACACAGAGCGGCAAAAGCAGTCGGCGGCGAGGGCGGCGGACACGCTGTGGCCTGTGGGGCCCAAGTAGAGGAGGGAAAAATTCAAGAATTTCTACAAGAATTTGAAAATGGGATAGTATCTGAACTCAATCTATCCTCCGTCCCACGAGTTTGAAACCGATCTAATGCTTTTTCGCCTTCCGCTTCTGTTGTTCCGAATAAAACTGTTCAATCTCCTGCACCGTGTTTATTTCATCAGGACGCCTATCTTCCCTAATCCTAACGTAGCGCGGAAAACGCAGCCCAAAGCCGGAGGTATGTTTTTCTTCTGGACTCGCTTGGATCTCTTCATACACCATCTCAAATACAACTTTTGGTTCAAAATACGCGTCACAATCAATTTTGATGTCAACGTCCCCGTGTGGTTTTTTTATTTGGATTTTCTTGAAAATTTTTGTGAGTTCTTCCAAATCGTCATCTGTGTAGCCACTTCCGCACTTCGTAATAGTCTTGAATTCTCCCGTCTCCTCATCGCGAGCTGCCAAAATATAACTGCCAAAGAAACCCGCTCGCTTGCCTTTGCCATACAACCCACCTACTACGACGAGGTCGAGAGTTTCCAAGACAGGTTTCAACTTCAGCCACACGAACTCTCGCCTGCCGGCGCGATAGTTTGCGTTGAGGTCTTTCGCAAGCAGCCCCTCGTGCCCCATAGCCAGTGCTTTGTTCATGAACCTCTGAATTTCTTCCTTGTCCCCGGTGATCTCTTGTTCGGCTATCATGATTTTGTTAGTAGGTCTTAGAATTTTTTCTAGCACTCCTCTGCGCTTCACGTACGGCTCATCGAGCAAAGTCTCGCTATCTCTCAAAAGTACATCGAAGAAGTGTATCTCAACTGGTATCTGCTCGATCGTTTTTTTGATTTCGTATTTGCGACGACGCTTGAGCACCTCCTGAAACGGCATGGGCTTTCCAGTTTTTTTATCGATGGCGACAAGTTCTCCATCGAGGATAGCGCGCTTCGATTTCAGCGCACTGCGGATTGGGTCTATCAAGTCAGGAAACATGTTTGTATAATCTTCCATGTTCCGCGTGAACATCGTTATCTTGTCCCCGTCTTTGTGTGCTTGGATCCTTATCCCATCGAGTTTTAACTCGAACGCCGCTTTACCGCCCATCCTCTTGAGGACCTCGTCTATGCTCTCCGCCCGCTGGGCCAACATTGGATTTACAGGATGACCTATACGCAACCCAAGTTTCTCGAGACCTTTCTCTCCTCCAGCTGCCGCCGACTTGGCCACCGCCGCATAGTCGGTCGTCAGCATGTACGCATGTTCAACGGCATCTTGAGATACTTTGAATGCTGCAGCAATCGCGTCTCGAAGCCTTCCTTCAGCTACGCCGACCCTCAAATCACCCAATACTGTGCGAGTGACATACTTGGCCTCCAGAGGAGATGAGTTCGCGAGAAGTTCAGCAATCGCCGCTATCTTTTTGTCAACGGAGCCATCACCGGATATGTCTGGTAGTGCCTTGACGCTCTCAAAAATTTTTTTCACCGTCAGATGCTCTGCAGAAAATGTAGCTTGCTTCTTCTTCGCCAACAACTGCTTTGCAACTTCACCGAGATCTCCAACCTGTCTCATCAACTTATCCACTTCAGATGAAGAATATCCGGACGCCTTGGCCACCGCCTTCTTGAGTTGTTGGAGCCCAACCCCCGTCTCCTTGGAAACGTAAGCTGGATTAGTCCTGCCCAATAAAAGGAGGACGACTCGTTCCATCTCTTCAACTGGGGTCTTCTTTAACAAATCTACGATGACCTCATTCTTTTGGAGATATGACGCCGTCTTCTCGAGCTTCTCAAAAGCTTCAGCCAAAATCGTGTACTTCACTGTTACCCCCAAAGTTCATTTGGTCACTCGCAATAAATCTTTTGAGAATATGATATTGCAAGCCATTCAAGTGTTCAAACAGCTACAATCAAACGACTTCACGTTGCTCGCCACGATAGAGCGATGGATGCGGCGCTATGAATTTGTGCCCACCGACAGGCTGCAAGCTTCTAGTAAGCTATCGCCAAAGGACACGCTCTATTCCCTTGGGCGGCTGAATAAGTTCAAACTCGTGACGCGGCAGGCGGGCGGTCGAGTGGGCTTCAAGTTGTTGCCGGCTGGCAGCGACGCCTTGGCGCTGAAGTCGCTCGTGGACGATGGTGTGCTCGCGGCATTCGGCACCCCGCTCGGCATCGGCAAGGAGGCCGACATCTACGATGCGCTCGCACCAGATGGCACGAAGGTCGCCGTCAAGTTCAATCGCTTGGGCCGTACAAGTTTCACGCGCGCAAGGAGCCTTCGGCCTTATTCTTTGAAGCACGACTGGATGTACATCTCTCGCAGAGCTGCATCTCGAGAGTTCGAAGCTCTACAAAAACTTTATCCCGCTGTCTCCGTGCCTCGCCCAATAGCTTTGGACCGACATGTCGTAGTGATGAGCCTAATCGACGGCGCGGAGTTGACGAATGCCAAAAAAATATCTGGAGCAGAAAATGTATTGAATGAAATTATCGAAAACATCAAACGAACTTACCAACTTGGTATCGTGCACGCAGACCTAAGCGAACATAACATCGTGATCAAACTAAATGGCGATGTCCTCATCATCGACTGGCCGCAATATTTGTCGGTGCATCAAACGCGCGCGGAAGAGATGCTCGAGCGAGATATTGAAAACGTGCTGAAATATTTCAAAAGAAAATTCAGTGTGGTGCGTGACGCGCCACACGTTCTTAAATACATCATTGCTGGCTAGCAGGTTGATCCATCAGAACATCGAACAACATTTTGCTCTTTGGATCTATCTTGGCAACGAGCCCCCCCTTGACGAAAATTCTTATCATGCCATCCTCGCCAGAAACTGTAATTCCCCTCGCCTTCGTGGCCGCAGTCATCGCCGCCACAGCCTGATGCCTTGTCCCTAGACCATGAGGGATGTCGACGCTAGCATCTGCCGTAAGATAGCGACAT
>Ga0172364_10000949_pt1 | contig 21669 bp, 15 predicted proteins | sample LakKivSesite10cm_FD_114545 | JGI IMG/M metagenome (GOLD analysis project Ga0172364, IMG submission 114545) | Sediment microbial communities from Lake Kivu, Rwanda - Sediment site 10cm | ecosystem: Environmental > Aquatic > Freshwater > Lake > Sediment | place: Rwanda: Western Province, Lake... | reverse complement strand
GGTCGCAAGTTGCTGTCAGCACTCTATGCCATGCTCAAGACCGGTATGGCATACGACCCAAATTGGGAGGTGAATGGCCGTCTGGCCCTGGCAAGGCGTTGACAAATGATATAGTAATCATTCTTGTATTTTATCATAAACAGTGTACTTGTTCCCCACCTATAAAAATAAAAAGACTACCGAGACACTGCCTAGCATCTATACTTACACCTCTTTCATAGCTTTGCCTGTATCTTGTATATCATCGGCCTCAACTACGTAACCCTTCCTTATAAGGTAAAAGAATGGTGAACTTCGTAATAATTGTATAGCAAAGGCAAATTATTCGTCAAACTGCGGCTGTCATTGCCAGCGAAGCGAAGCAATCTGTCATGCCTAATTCCGATCACGCGAATTCGTGTAGGAAGTCCTGATTTACCGGGAATCGCAACAATAAAGGAGAGAGTCAGCTTCGCAATGCTTCACATCTTTTCCGGAGCTGTCATGCTCATAAGGCGCAGTATTTTAGCCAAGGCAATCTGAGTTGCCCGGACCAGCTTGAGGCGAGCCTTAGTTAGCGCTTCGTCTTTAGAGACAACCCTGCATTGCTTATAAAAACTGTGAAAGACGGTGGCTAAATCCTGGGCATAGTAAGGCAAGTGGTGAGGCTCGAGAGTAAGCGCTACTCGTTCTACTATTTCCGGGAGAAGTATTAAGCGGCGAATTAAAGTTAGCTCCGGCTCGGCGGTAAGCAGAGAAACGTCGCCCTGGCTATAATCTATCTCCCGGTGTTCAGCTAAGCGAATAATGCTGGCGATCCGAGCATGAGCATATTGAACATAATACACAGGGTTATCCGCTGATTGCCGCTTAGCCAGCTCCAGGTCGAAATCCATCTGACTATCAGCAGAATGGGCGAGGAACAAGAATCGACAAGCATCTGAGCCTACTTCGTCTATCACCTCCCATAAAGTAATAATATCGCCGCTACGCTTGGACACTTTAACTATTTCCCGTCCGCGCCGCAGTGTGACCAGCTGGCAGAGTATCACCTTAAGCTGTTCGGGGTTCTGTCCCAGGGCCTTGAGCATCGCTTTCATCCGAGGAACGTGCCCCTGATGGTCAGCCCCCCAGATATCAATCACCCAGTCGAATGTCCGCTCCACAAACTTGTTGTAATGGTAGGCAATGTCAGAGGCAAAATAGGTGGGAAAACCATCGCTGCGCACAAGAACATTGTCCTTATCTTCGCCCAGTGACCTTGATTCAAACCAGGTGGCATTTTCTTTCTTAGCAATATAGCCCCCGCTCTGGAGCAGTTCCATAGCCCTGTTATATTGCCCGCCTTGATAAAGGCTTCTTTCCGAGAACCAGGTATCGAAATTAACGTTTAGTAGCTCGAGGTCTTCTTTAATTCTCTGTAATACCTTGACAATCCCAATCTCCGCCAATTGTGAAGCTGCCTCACTCTCGGGCAACCATAAAAATTTATCACCTTGTTCCTGAGCGATTTCTTTGGCCAGGTCAATCATGTAATTGCCGTAGTAGCCATTTGGGGGCATTGCAGCTTCTTTACCCAGGCATTGTTGGTAACGAGCATAGAGGGAACGACCGAAGTTATCTATCTGGTTACCCATATCATTGATGTAATATTCCTTTTCTACAGCATAGCCAGAAGCAGTAAGCACATTCGCCAAAGTACTACCTAAGACGGCACCACGGCCGTGACCAACGTGGAGAGGTCCGGTGGGGTTGACACTAACAAATTCAACTTGGACCCGCTTACCTTTACCCAGGTCAATATTACCATATGATTCACCAGCAGTCAGGATTGGTTCCACCAGTGTACTCAGCCAGTCCTCCCTCAAAGTGAAGTTGATGAAACCTGGCGGAGCAATCCAGAGCCTGTCAATTTGGGGCGGTGGTATTATATGTTCAGAGACCTTTTCGGCTATAGCCATGGGGGGCATCCTCATAGTCCTAGTCAGCTTCAAGGGGAGGCCTGAGGCAAAATCTCCATGTTCGGGATTTTGCGGATGTTCTATAAGCACCTCGGGCAAAGCGGCTGGAGCAAGAGCACCTCTTCGCTGTGCCTCCGCCACAGCTTGCTGCAAACACCTAGCTAGTTCTTGCTTGAGCATGATTAACTCCATTCAGCACCTCCGGCCCATGCCCGGCTTAATTGTTGACGTAAAGGTTGATGTTCAGTCTTCTTCAAATTGGGGTCGCTTTGAAAAAGGGTTATTGCTTCTTGCCGAGCTAACTCCAGACTGCGTAAATCAGTTAGCTTGGCAAGCTTGAGGTCGGGCAAGCCGCTCTGGTGAGTGCCGAAAAATTCCCCAGGACCTCGTAGCTCTAAGTCCTTCTCCGCTAGGGCGAAGCCGTTATGAACCTTCTCCATCAGTCGGAGGCGCTCTCTTGCTTCAGGCGAAAGCTTTTCCGGCATAAGCAGGCAATAGCCCTGTTCTTTATCCCGCCCCACACGTCCCCTGAATTGGTGAAGCTGAGACAAGCCAAAACGCTCGGCACCTTCTACCATCATGACAGATGCCCTGGGTACGTCAATGCCCACCTCCACTACCGAGGTTGACACTAGAATATCAAGCTTCCCGGCTCGAAAATGACGCATTACATCCTCTTTCTCGCTACTAGGCATTTGTCCATGGAGTAATCCTAACTTTAAGTCCGGGAAAACCTCACGGGATAGTCGCTCATATTCCGTCGTGACGGCTTTCGCCTCAAGTATTTCGGATTCTTCGATTAAAGGGCAGATAATGAAAGCTTGCCGTCCATTGCTGACCTGGCGATGGAGGAAGCTATAAGCCTTTTCCCTATCTTGTGGTTCGAGCCATTTTGTTTTTACTACCTGTCGCCCCGGGGGTAACTCATCAATAACTGAAAGGTCGAGGTCTCCATAGAGTGTCAGCGCCATGGTCCGAGGGATAGGTGTGGCTGTCATGACCAGAACATGAGGGTTAAATCCCTTTTGCCGCAGGGCGGAGCGTTGCAACACGCCAAAGCGATGTTGCTCATCTATCACCGCCAGCCCTAATTTGTTAAATTCCACCTCCTGTTGAATAAGGGCATGGGTGCCGATAACAATATCAATTTCACCTTGCCTGATTTTATCATGTAACCTTTCCTTTATATTGTTGCTTAGGTTCCCGGTGAGCAAAGCGATGGTAAGCGGCCTGGAGAGAAATCCTGTGTAGCATCTGACAGTTCTTTCGCCCGGCTCGGAACCCTGTCCTGAGCAAAGTCGGAGTGAATGTTCTTGGGTGCTGACCTGAGACATATAGCCACAGATATTGGTGTAATGCTGCTCAGCTAAGACCTCAGTGGGCGCCATTAACGCTGCCTGATAGCCATTGGCCGCAGCTATCAAGAGAGCCAGGGTGGCAATTACGGTTTTGCCGCTGCCTACCTCTCCTTGAAGAAGGCGTGACATGGCTTTTTCTTGTTTGAGGTCGGTTAAAATTTCCTGCAACACTCGCTCCTGTGCCTGGGTCAAGGTGAAGGGCAAGCAATGTAAAAATCTGCTGATAACTTCCTGCTCTATATGAAAGGCATTGCCCGGTTGGCCCTCCTGCCAGTCTCGCTTTTTAGCTAGCACGCCTAACTGAAGAAGAAATAGCTCATCAAAAGCTAACCTCCCTTTCGCTCTTTCTGCCATCGCCTGGTCATCGGGGTAGTGGATTTGAGCGATTGCGGTGGGCAGGTCTAATAACTGGCAGCGGGTCTTAATCTCTGAAGGCAGGAAATCATCCAATTGCCAGGCATAGTCATCGACAGCCTCCTTGATCCATTTCCTCACTTGCCTGGGATATAAGCCTTGAGTAAGGGGATAGACGGGAACCAGTCGCCCGGTGTGAATTAGTTCTTTATCTCCCAGCAATTCCCATTCTGGAGACTCAAATACCTTCTGCCTCTTGAATTCGCTAACTGTGCCGCTGATTACTATTCTGGCATTAGTACGGAAGCTTTTTACCAAGTAAGGTTGATTAAACCAGACCACTCTAATGTTTCCCGTCTCATCGCCGACAATTGCCTCTGTGCCCTTCCGCCTACCTAAAGTGGCTATTCTGGCCTGCCAGATTGTACCTATGATAGTTTGCTCTTCTCCTTCCATAAGTTCAGAGATGGGTTTCCTCCGGCTGTAATCAACGTAGCGTCTGGGGAAGAAATAAAGCAAATCCTGCACTGCCCGGACATTGAGCCTAGCAAATTTGCTAGCTACGCTGGGCGTGATGCCCCTGCTAACAGTTATGGGCGACTCCAACCCTTCTCCTTGTTTCTGGCGGGGCTTGACTACCGCCGTCGCTCCTCTCTCCTTTTTCTCCTCGCAAGAGCAATGCGAGAGACCGTCCCGAGTTCGTCCAAGAACCAGAGTGCCCTCCTTTGTTCTTTCCAACTTATCTAACCAGCCGCGGACATTTGTTATCCATCTCTTACGCTCATCCACGCTGTACGAGCCATAATTGGAATTGGCTAAGTTAAGTTCATCAAAGCTATTTAGAAGCTGTGGGATTAGTTCCCTCGACTTCACTTCGTTTAGACCTAACATAAGACTCTGCCTGATTTCCCCTGACTGTTTGTGAAGGTATTTATCCAGGCCGCCGATTACTGCCTTATCGGTGTAACCCCTCTGGCATTCCAGTTCAAGGATGTTTTGTAGCGAATCAATACCTGTCACTTTCTATCCTTCTTCAAGGACAGCCACAGCCAGGACATGAGGACCGACATGAGTTCCCACCACCGGACTAACCTTGGAACGATAGATACGTTCCGGAGGGATGACATCCTCAAGACGCCCGGCTAATGCTTCTAAATCATCGGGAGTAGTGGCATCCTCGATAGCCACGGCTTCTATCTCACTGAACCCCTTAACAAAATTTACCAGGAAATCCATGGCTTGAGTTCGATTGCGGCAGCGAGCGATAGGAAATGTCGCACCATCTTTTATTCCCAGGACAGGATTTACTTTTAGCAGACCGCCTAGGAAAGCTTGTGCCTTCCCAATACGCCCCCCTCTTCTCAAGTATTCCAATGTATCGAAACTCACGCGAATATGCACTCTGGGAATCGCTCTCCAGACCCAGTCAACAATTTGCTCCAAACTAGCCCCTGCTCTGGCTATCTGAGCTGCCAGGATAACTAAAAGCATTTGTGCGCCTGCTCCCGCTTTAGAGTCAATGACCTCAATGTGGCAAGCTTTTTTAACCATATTCTTGCCCTGCAGCGCTGCCTCATAAGTGACGCTGAACTTTTCAGAAAGAGTTATAGTCAGGATTTCATTTGTTTCTTCCGCTAATTTAGTGAAAAGCTCTGCAAAATCAGCTGGGGTAACGGTTGATGTGGTGGGGTGAATATTACTTGTTTCCAACTTATAGTAGAACTCCTCCGTAGTCAGGTCAACATTATCCCGATAGGTCTCATTGCCAAAATTAACGTACAACGGCACCACGGTAATTCCAAACTCCTGGGCTAACTGTGGGGTAATATCAGAGCAGCTATCAGTTACAACCTCGACCACTCTTCCTTCACCTCTTCAGTAATTTGGTAGACCATTTGATTTCTCGTCCAATTTTGGGCATTTTTATAGTTGCCCGGTGAAAATCGGGGCACAACGCCTTTTGTCATTGCAGGCCCGTCCCCGATTAAATCGGGGGTCGCGGGGCAGGGCAATCTCATGCCCCCACGGGATTGCTTCGCCGTCCCAATAAATTGAGCCATAGCCTCTATTTTCAATTACAAATTCTTTTTACTTGTAGTTCTGCCACAGACATTATTCCAGGGAAATTATATAATTATAGTGTGGCTGGCCGCCATAAACCACCTCGACCTCGGTGTGGTAGCGGTCACGAATATCTCGAGCTATCTCTTGAGCTTCAACACTCTTGATTTCAGCACCGTAATAAATAGTGACTATCTCCGCCTTATACGCCCCTGCTTTGCCTAGAGCTTCAAGGATAACATCCCCTATTTTATCAGCCCCGGCTATCAAAGTTTCATCGTTTAGAATAGCAATGAATTGACCCTTTCTTATTTCCAGGCCATCGAGATGGGTCTCACGCATTGCCCTGGTAACCTCTACAGCCTTTACTTTATTTATTGCTTTCTTCATAGCTTGGGCATTTTCCTCCAGATTCATTTCATAATCGAAAGTCAGAAACGCCGCTACACCTTGAGGGATATTCCTGGTGGTAATCACCTTCACTTTTTTGGAAGTCAAAGACTGGACCTGGGCGGCAGCAGACATGATGTTTTTGTTATTAGGCAGTAGAATGATGTTGTCCGAAGGGGCTGATTCCACAGCTTGCCAGATCTCGCGAACACTAGGGTTCATCGTTTGCCCGCCGGAGACGATGATGATGTTACCTAAACTATTAAACAGCTCGAAAAACCCGTTTCCAGTGGCCACTGTTACCACAGCGATGTCAACTGCGGGCATTCTTTCCCTCTGCATCTCAATGAATTTGGCATATTGGTCATTCATGTTATTAATAGTTATCTCATGCAGTTTGCCCAGCTTTGTGGCATATTTCAGGATTTCACCGGGCTCGAAGCTATGGATATGAACCCTGACCAGAGTATCGTCGCCGGTGACCATCAAGGATTGCCCTTTCCTTTTGAGGTCCTTTTCAATTTTGCCTAAATTAAGATTCTGTCCCTCCAGCACAAAGTTGGTGCAATATCCATAAGGTGTTTCTAACTGGGTAGACATCTGGGCTGCCCTGGGAGCTAATGCTGCCTCGGCAACAACTAGGCGGGGTCTCCGATATTGTAGCTTATGTGACTCTCCCTTGAGGAATTGAAGGGCCCCGTCCAGCAAAACATACAAGCCTTGCCCGCCAGCATCCACCACTCCTGCCTCCCTTAATACCGGCAGTAAGCTGGGCGTCCGGGCCACTGAATCCTCAGCCGATTTTACCGCGGCTTCCAATACCGAAACTAAGGTGCCATTTTCTACTGCTTCTTGAGCAGCTTTAGATGCGTCTTTCAGTACCGTCAAGATTGTTCCCTCCACAGGCTTGACAATCCCTTTGTAAGCAGTTTGTGATGCTTCGGCCAGGGCCCTGGCAAAATCACCGCAGTCGAAATGAGTCTTGCCCCCCAGCCCTTTAGCTAAACCTCTAAAGAATTGAGATAAAATAACTCCCGAATTGCCCCGCGCTCCCATTAAAGCACCGTGAGCCAGCGATTTGGCTACCGAAGAGACTTGGTCATCCGAATTGAGCTTTGCCTCTTCCAGGGCAAATTCCATGGTGAGCACCATATTGGTTCCGGTATCCCCATCGGGAACAGGGAAAACGTTTATAGCATTGATATCATGGGCGCTTTTTCCCAGCCAGGCAGTTCCTGAGGCAAACATCTCTTTCAGTGTTTGACCATTGGCTGAATCAGTTTTCATCTTCACCCCTTCACCTGGGTTGATAATTGTGTTATCATTGACGAAGTTTTAAAATTAACCGGGTCCCCACGAAAAACGCAAGATTTTCGTGGGTGGTCTAACAGAATAGAGAAGTTTCCATGAAGTGCGAGATTTGCGGTAAAAAAGCTCAAGTCGGCCATAATGTAAGCCACTCCAAACAGCATACCCTGCGACGCTGGCTACCTAATATCCACCGAACTACGATTATGGTAGAAGGAAGGCAAAGAAAAGTCAATATCTGCACCAGATGTCTCCGCACCCAATATAAGGCAGCGCGCTAGATCACCCATACCTTTCCTCATTGCGAGCCCGTCCCCGATTAAATCGAGCATCTTGATCGGATTTAGGATTTCTACGATACTGCTTCCTTCAGCCTTTGTAACGCCCGGCTTGTCCCTTCCCTGGACTTAAATATACTATTCCCGGCCACCAGCACAGTGGCGCCAGCTTTAACTATGTCCGGGGCGTTGTCCGCGTTAACTCCCCCGTCCACTTCCAGCTCGGCACTTAGTCCTCTATCATCGAGGATTCTGCGCATAGTTGCTATCTTAGCCAATGTGATTGGGATAAAGGATTGCCCGCCGAAGCCCGGATTAACGCTCATAATGAGAATAAAGTCCACATGAGAAATAAATTCTTCTACTGCGCTGAGAGGAGTAGGCGGATTTAAGGATACACCAGCCTTAACTCCCAGTTCCTTTATCAACCGAATCGTACTATGAAGCTGTGGGCTGGCTTCTACATGCACGGTAATAACGTCGGCGCCTGCCTTAACAAAGTCGGAGATATACCGCTCCGGGTGCTCTATCATTAAGTGAACATCCAGGGGCAAGCTGGTTACAGGTCGAATTGAAGCCACCACCGGAGCCCCGATGGTAATGTTGGGCACAAAATGCCCGTCCATGACATCTACGTGGATATAATCAGCCCCGGCCCTGGTGACCTCGGCAATCTGCTCACCAAGGCGGGCAAAATCAGCGGAAAGAATTGACGGCGCCAGCTTAATCATTCTTTGATCATCCTCCTTGCTCCTCGCAGTATCTTTATCTACTTTACCATTCTGCATGTCTATGAACCTAATCACCCTGCTTAACTCTTATCGGGCGAACGAACAAAAGAGCCACAGAAGCTATAGCATAACATACCGCAGATATCAGGCAGGCAACATTATAGCTCCCGGTTGTTTCATAAAGCCTGGCCCAAATAAACGGTCCACAGCCTCCAATTAAGCCATAACCAAAGGTGAGGATACCAAAAAGCGAGCCTACGTGGGCTCTGCCAAAGAGGTCACCGAGTAACGGAACATACAACGGAACTTGAATACCACTGCTGATACCAACAGAAATGGTCAGCGCAATCAGACCTTGCTGGGTATGTATTCCCAGCCATCCGTACAACATCGCTGCGGCGCTGAGCATCAGACCTGCCGGCATCACTTTTTTCTTTCCGTATCTATCGCCCAGCCAGCCTCCCGCTATGCAACTAAATGCCCAGGACGCAGCAAACGCTGTGGAAAAAATACCGGCAGTTGCCTCGGGACTGCCCAGGTCTGTACCCCAAATTACCACATGAGCTGCCAGGCCGGCAACGCCGATGTTATATATAGAATAGGCGAGTAATAGCAGACGGAACTGCGATGTTTTGATAGCACGCTTCACAGCCCAGGATATCTCTATTGATGCTGAGCTATCGGCAGGGAGCACCGATGTCCCACCGTCAGGGTGCAGCCCTAATGACTCCGGAGTATCCCGAATGATGAAGAATGCCAGCAGGATGATTATTACGCCGAAACAAATACCCATGATTAGAGACGTATAGCGCCAGCCGTGTGCAGCAGCCAGTTCGGTCATTATGGGCGAGAATATCGAGTTGCCTACAGCCCAGGCGCTGGCAGTAATCCCGGCTACTAAGCCGGCTCGCTTTATAAACCACTTGCGGCTTGTTGCTATGACAGGAACATAATGAGTCATGCTAACTGCCAGTGCCAGAATCACTCCGTAATATAGATACAGTTGCCAGGGTGATTTGATAGTGGAGAGCAAGATCCAGCCCACCAGGCTAATGGCGCCACCGATTAAGAAAGTCTTCCGACTGCCAATTCTATCAACCAGGGCGCCAGAGAGCAATACAAAGAAGGCGTATAACCATATGGCGAGACTTTGGGCAAAGCCTATTGTTGATCGTGACCAGCCCAGGTCGGATGTGACAAAGGGGAAAAAAGCAGTCATACTATGTCTCGCCAGAGGTCCGAATGCGCCTATAAGAAATAATCCCAGGACTAGCCACCATCCATAGAACACAGGCTGTTTCTTGCTCAAAGGGTTTGTACCTTCTCCCCGACGTCCTGGCGGTATAGCCGGGGGGCACTGGGGCTAGATGCCACGCATCCTTGTGCTAGCTTATTGGTGTCTTTCACTCCGCCGGGAGTCTAGGTATTGTTTTTAGGCTTCGCCTCGATTCAACCTATTATACCTTGTTTTGCCGTGATTTTTAACAGGAACACCTTCTTAACGCCCGAAGACACCGCGCTTGCCTGAACCTTCCGGGTAACTGTTACTCGAAGCATCGGCCCAATTTCACTAATGGCCAGTTGCTACGTGACTCCCCTTTCCTTCTGTTTCAAGCCCGAGTATCACATCTGGTTCGCAAGGAATACTGTCCGGTAATTTCAACCGCAGCCAGAATAGCCAGTGTACCCTGAGGATTTTGTCCAGGATTGTAAGGATATTGTCATGAAGTGAGCAGGCTGTCTGCAAAAAAGGTATTAGGACATTTTAAGTTGGCAGGTATCTCTACAGCCGAAAATGTGGAAAGGCAGGAGATCCTCCATCCGTTCGGCTAAGCTTTCGCCTGTTCCCGATATTCTGCCGTGCATCTCCGCCACAGTCATCACCGCAATTATACGACAACGTCATCCGCCCAACAACACCGAGTTATGCAATCCCCTTCTGAGGACTAGGTTCTTTTTGCCAGGAGTTTGTAGCCGGGATCCAGAGACGGTCAGAGGCGAGCTTTCAATTCCACTATGGTGCGATTTTAACTTTGATAACGCGCCGATGGAGAGCTTCTGGGGAATTCTCAAGCAGGAACTGATTAATCATCGCCATTATAGTATCAGGAGGGAAGCAATTGAAGAAATTACAAAATATATTGAGATATTTTACAACCGGCAGTGGCTGCAGGCTAAACTAGGATTCTTATCACCTGTAGCTTATGTACAGAAATACTATGTCGGGCTGGTGGCAGCATGAAAGATTTCGTGTCCACTATTGCCATCCGACCCTAATTAACTCGGCTGCAGTGAGCGGTGCAGCTCTGGTCAAATCCCTGAATTAGACACAATTCACCGCTTTGACATATAATCATTCGTAGCATCTTCAACAGTGGATTTAATATGGAATGGATGCCCTTGGATCAAGAGAAAGATTTTGACATTGTCTCGCTCGATGCTGTGTTGAAGCCTCACTCCATAGCCGTTATTGGAGCCTCACGCAGGAAGCTCACCATCGGCAATAGGCTTTTCCATAATTTATTGCACCATGAGTTTACGGGAGTCGTCTACCCGGTGAATCCGAACGCCAAAGTAGTTGCCGCAGTGCAGACATATCCGTCTGTTCTGGATATACCGGGAAAAGTGGACCTTGCCATTATTATCACACCGGCAGAGACAGTTCCCCGTCTGATGGAGGAATGCGGGCAAAAGGGGGTACGCGGCGTAATTGTAATATCAGCGGGCTTTGGCGAGAGCAGCCCTGAGGGGATGACGAGACAGAATGAGATACTCGAAACCTCTCGGCGCTATGGAATGCGCCTGGTGGGACCCAACTGCATGGGCATCATCAACACTGACCCGGCAGTCAATATGAACGCTACTTTCTCCTCCATCTCCCCTCCCGCCGGCAATACTGCCATGAGTACTCAGAGTGGCGCGCTGGGGCTGGCGATCCTAGAGTATGCCAGGAATCTGAACATTGGGCTTTCCACATTTGTCAGCATCGGAAACAGGGCTGATGTCTCCAGCAACGATCTGCTCCAGTACTGGGAAAAAGACTCGTCTACCAAGGTCATTCTCCTTTACCTTGAATCTTTCGGCAATCCTAAGAAGTTTGCCCGCATAGCCCGCAGCACCACGCTCACCAAGCCGGTAGTTGTGGTAAAAAGCGGGCGTACTTCAGCAGGCTCCCGGGCTGCTGCCTCACATACCGGGGCGCTGGCTACCGCCGAAGTAGTTTCTGAAGCATTATTTATCCAGACCGGGATGATCCGGGTGGATACACTGGAAGAGCTTTTTAACGTGGCTAACCTGCTATCTAATCAACCTATCTCTCAAGGGAGAAGAGTGGCTATTCTCACCAATGGAGGGGGCCCTGGCATCATGACCGCCGATGCATGTGCTGACAGAGGACTGGAAGTGCCCACTCTTTCAGATGAGAGCGTTTCAAAGCTAAAGAGCTTTCTCTCATCTCGAGCCAGCCTTGCCAATCCCATTGATATGACGGCTGACGCTTCCGCCGAGGAGTACAGGCGGGCGCTGGAGATTCTGGCTCATGATGATGGCATAGACATTGTGATAGTCATCTTTATCCCGCCGATACTTGTGCAGTCTGAGGCAGTAGCCAATGCCATAAGGGGGCTGGCGCCGGAGTTTCGCAAGCGCGGCAAGACACTAGTAGCTTCATTTATGGGTTCGCGTGGTACTGGTATCGAGTACGATTCCAAAGATGGTGGATGCATACCCAATTTCACCTTCCCGGAGAATATTGCGGTTGCCCTCGCTGGGGCGTATGAGTACAGGCAGTGGCTACAAAAACCAAAGGGGGTGGTTCCGAAACTGACAGGGATCAACAAAGAAAGAGCTGATGAGATAGTGGCATCAGCCTTAAAACAAAGCTCTACCCGACCCCTCTGGCTGGAAGCTTCCTCCATCTCTGACCTGCTCAACTCATATGGCATCAAGGTCGCAGTGTCGAAGTCAGTAAAGACAGCTGAAAACGCAGCCAAAGTAGCTGAAGAAATTGGCTTCCCGGTTGCGGTTAAGCTCGTCTCAGACAAGATAGTCCATAAAACTGAGGTTGGGGGAGTGATACTCTCACGACGCTCAGCAGGTGAGGTAAAACAAGCCTTTAACCAAATCAGAGAACGCTTTGAGGGTCTGAAAAGAGCCGATGAGATGCAGGGTGTCACCATTCAACAAATGATACTTGAGGGAATCGAGGTAATTGTTGGTGTAACCCAGGACCCTTCCTTCGGTCCTCTGATTGTGTTCGGTATGGGCGGCATTTACGCCGAGTTCTTCAGAGATATTACATTCCGTATTCATCCATTGACTGACGTTGATGCCCAAGACATGGTGCGCTCAGTGAAGGCTCATCAGCTCTTTGCCGGCTGGCGAGGCTCTAAGCCGTCTGATGTCGAGGCTCTTGGAGATCTCTTGCTGAGAGTGTCTGCTATGGTGGAAGACTTCCCCCAGATAGCGGAGATGGACCTCAATCCGGTGAAAGTTCAAGAACAAGGGAAAGGGTATGTTGTAGTTGACGCTCGAATTCTGCTCTCTTGACCATGTGGTGGAGATTACTCAGGCTGCACCGGAGCATAGTAATGTTGAGGAAGAGGATACCGCCTTTCGTGGTGCTCTGGAGCGATCTTTTAGATTACTTTGTTCCTCTTTTCTGAGAATATCGTAAACAACTATCCGGTTTATCCCAAAAACCAATGCCGTTTGGGAGATATTGTGGCCATTGCTCTTTAGATACTCCAATACGGCTCTTCTGGTCGCTTCGGGATTGATCTGCCTCAGTTGTTTATAATCAATCTCGCCTCCCGGCCGGTCGGTACGGTGTCCAGTTCTCATATTTCTGCCACTCCAATCTCATAATATCCAGTTCTAAAAACTCTGGCATACTCCTAATGTATTCCGAGTACCCATAGCTCAGAAACTGTATAGCATGTCTTGGACAGCGCACACTGAAACCTTGACTAAATAAAGAGAATGTCGGCAGACGATATGATCACAGATAGCGCGCCTAGAGGGATTTGAACCCACGACCCCCGGTTCCGAAGACCGGTGCTCTTGTCCGCTGAGCTATAGGCGCACCGTAGCTGGGCTCCCCCACTTTTACCGCTTACCACCGCTTATGAATCCAGGCGGTAGCAGCGACCCAAGGTGCTCCACAGCAGCCTTCTGCATCCCCGGGACGGTGTGGCTATATGTATCCAATGTTATCTGGATAGAGCTATGTCCCAACATCTCCTGCACTATCTTGGGGTGAACGCCAGCTCCCCGCATCAAGGTCGCGCAGCTATGGCGCAGATCATGGAATCTGACGCACAGTCCAGCCTTCTTAACTATTCTACCAAAATTGTGGCTCAATGTGCTAGGGTCAATTGGCTTTCCATCCATATTTGTGAAAACTAGCTCATAAAGGCCTAGTTCTGTCCCGAGCTGGCGATACAGAACTTGCCTCTCGATATTGTCTCAGATAGAGACCCAACTTTGGTGGAAAGCTTCAAACTCGACGACTACTTAATTTTCGAAGAGGAAAAAGCCAAAATGTTAACTGCTGTCGAGAGCTATTTCCAGCTTGCCGAATCATACATATGATATGTAGTTGACCAGGCAACTTGTGCCAGTGAAACCAGCTCCAATAATTCCAATGTTGCCGCCTTCTAGACCAGAGAAAACTCTTTCTCTCTATCCCTGCAAGAAATCTTTCCACCTAAGGGCGATGAAGCAATTTCATGAGGCCGGTTATATTACCACGGTTAGCTCGCAATGATACACCACCTTGTCATTGCGAATACCGAAGCACCGAAGCAATCTTTGTGGCGCAGGTGAAGGTAATTTTTGACGACAACATAACCATACCTCCGCTCCTGTAAGCGATGGTACGGGGTAATATTCAATTCAGATTCCAGTCACTTAAATCGCACTGCCCGTAGATGTTGTGTCCTACGGCGACCACAGAGTCGTCGGATTTAACTCCTACCGTGTGCCTATAGCCTGCGGTGACCTGGATGATGTCCGTCCAGTCGCCAACATCGCCCTGCCCGTAGGTCTTATATCCCGCCACGACCACAGTGCCGTCGGACTTAAGCCCCACCGTGTGATACTCGCCTGCGGCGACCTGGATAATCGTCCAGCTGCCAACCCAACACTGCTTATAGGTGTTGTCTCCCACGGCGACCGCAGTGCCGTAGGACTTAAGCCCCACCGTGTGATACCCGCCTGCGGCGACCTGGATAATTTTCGTCCAGTCGCCAACATCACACTGCCCGTAGGTGTTGTCTCCCACGGCTACCACAGTGCCGTCGGACTTAAGCCCCACCGTGTGACCGCCGCCTGCTGCGACTTGGATGATATTCTTCCAGTCACCGACATTGCACTGCCCGGATTCGTTGTTGCCCATCCCGACCACAGTGGCGTTGGCTTTAAGCCCCACCGTGTGATACTCGCCTGCGGCGACCTGGATGATGTCCACCCAGTCACCGACATTGCACTGCCCCGATTCGTTGTTTCCCGTCCCGACCACAGTGCCGTTGGCTTTAAGCCCCACCGTGTGATACCCACCTGCGGCGACCTGGATGATATCCGTCCAGGTGCCGACATTGCACTGCCCAGCTGAGTTGTATCCCTCGGCAACCATAGTGCCGCCAGCCTTAAGCCCCACCGTGTGGTAGCCACCTGCAGCAACCATAGGGAGGTATTGAGGTCCAAACGCAAAGCTAGCTATAATAGAGTAATCGTTGTCCATAGTTATGGTGATTGTGGCATCATTTACGTCAGCAACGGTACTCACGCCGCCAATCCAGGCGACAAAGTGATAACCCGCCTTAGGCTTAGCCACCAGGTCGACTACTGTGCCCCTGGCGTAGATAAAAGTCCCCACTCCAGGGTTGGCCACCGACCCTCCGGTGGTGCTAGCAATAGTGAGGTCATACTCAGTAACACTGCCACTACAGCCCACTATCCCAGCCATTAAGGCTAACGTAATCAAAAAGACGCTAAATCTCGCCCTGTAATGGTATCTCATCCTACTGAGCATCTTCATACTTCAACTACTTCGCAACAGTTTCTAATTGCTGTATATCCCCTGTTCATTGTATAACTGTACACTTGCCTTATAGGCGGGAGTAGGGAGCAAATTTAATCCAGATCCCAGTCGTCTACATTGCACTGCCCGTAGTAGTTCCATCCCGCGGCGACCACGGTGCCATTGGACTTAAGCCCCAACGTGTGCAGGCCGCCCGCGGCGACCTGGATGATATCTGTCCAATTGCCAGCATTACACTGTGAATAGTCGTCGGCTCCCACGGCGATCACGGTGCCATCGGACTTAAGTCCCAACGTGTGATAGCGACCTGCAGCGACATGGACGATATCCGTCCAGCTACTGACATCACATTGCCCTGAGGAGTTGCTTCCCACGGCGACCACGGTGCCATTGGACCTAAGTCCCACCGTGTGATAGCCGCCCGCGGCGACCTGGATGATGTTTGTCCAGTTGTCGACATTACATTCCCCGTAGGTGTTATTTCCCGCAGCGACCACGGTGCTATTGGACTTAAGCCCCAATGTGTGCAGGCTGCCCGCGGCGACCTGGATGATGTTTGTCCAGCTATCGACATTACATTCCCCGTAGGCGTTATTTCCCGCAGCGACCACGGTGCCATCGAATCGAAGCCCCACCGTGTGCCCATCGCCTGCAGCGACTTGTATAATGTCTGTCCAGTTGCCGACCTCACATTGCCCAGAGATGTTACATCCAACAGCGACCGTGGTGCCGTCAGATTGAAATCCAACTGTGTGCCAGGCACCTGCCATAATCTGTAGAACGTCTTTCCAGCCACCCACATTGCACTGCCCGAAGGCGTTCCATCCCACAGCGACCACGGTGCCGTCGGACTGAAGCCCCACTGTGTGCCTATCACCTGCGGCGAGTTCATATTGTGCGGCAAAGTTGGCTATTATAGAGTAGTTGTCGTTCATCGTGATCTTGGTTATGGCGGCATTGACATTGTCAATCGTGTCTACGTCACCAGCCCAGTTCTTGAAATGAAAACTAGGATTGGAAGTCGCCACCAGATCGATCACTGTTCCCGCAGGATAGGTAAAATTCCCCTCTCCAGGGTCGGTTACCCACCCTCCAGCGGTATTGGTGATGGTCAGGGTATAAGAATAAGCAGGTTCACATGCTACCATCCCGGCAATGAATGCTACAATAACTAAGAAAATGCTAACTTTTGTCATTTAATGGTGTCTCCTCAAACTAATTATCATTTTCATTTGTCACATCTATAATCTTTCAGTTGCCTGCTTCAGCGAAATAGAGTGCTCTTACCTATAGCAACCATTTGACAAACTTCAGCAGTTCTATAATAGGTTCGGCCATTTAATTTTTACAGGCATACGTAACAATCTCCAACATTACTTGAAACTAGTCTAAAACGTGTTCGCTCTTTTGTAAATCACCTATTAGTACCTCTCAGAGCCAAACTTTCGTAGGGGTAAGATTGTCTTGTTTTCTAACGATTCTCGTAGAGCTATTAAGAGCCTGCCCTGAGCTTGTCGAAGGGTGATGGTGAAATCCTCCCTCTCTTTCAGCCTGCCAACTTAAAGGTTATGCGGGATATAATCTTTCTAGTCTGGAAGAGAGAATTCTAAGGACTTTTGCAACTGATTATCAGAATGCAAACTTATAGAGCAACAGTAAATAACAAACCGTGATGATAGCAAAGCACATTTCAATAGCTCTACCTGTGGATACCTCTTGATACCTCAACTCGGAATTCAGGGAATACTATCCCACTTAGGCCTACTACAAATCGGGTATCATGCCCCTAAAGAATTGTAATAATCATCAGCAAGGTTTTCGGACTTTAACGCTTAACTAGTCGCTTACCGTAAATCTTGGCGGTTGTGGTCGGGTGAATCATACGTGGTGCAGCGTTGTCGAATCTCATCTCAGCACGATTGAAAAATCGCTCCATTCTCAGCCTCCGAAGATCGGTGCTCTTGTCCGCTGAGCTATAGGCGCAAAAGCAAATTGGGGTGAACGGTGGGATTCGAACCCACGATCTCCAGGGCCACAACCTGGCGCCTTAACCACTGGGCTACGCTCACCACAACTACAAATATTATACTTTAAAATTGCCGTCACTTTCAACGAAATAAAGAGACAGAATAGACCTGAGATGGCTTAATCATGGTGGGCAATACTGATGGTCCTCGTAAAAATAAAGCTTCCTGGCTTCAGCTCAAGGAATTATCCCTGAAAAACAGAGCTTTTCAGGGGCTCCCCGATTTATCCACGGGCGTTGGAAGCCCTATGAAAAGGAGCGAGGCAACCTTTCCACGAGGTGCTAAGCAAAATAGCTAATAAGCGCTATCACGCCCCAAAATATCAGGACGATGCCCACCAGATAATTGAGGATTTTTGGGAAAATCAGTACCACGACACCAAAGATCAGGGTGATGATTCCCCCAATGAGACTTACTCTAGGTATTGATTCGAGCAAACCAAACATAGATTATCACCTCCTGTAATCAAATTACTCTAATATGCCATGAAAACAAGTATTTGTGCAATAGGCACGTTTCCCACTGTTATCATGCTAGCTTTGTCCCCATAGAATCGGGACAAACTTGAATTTGGGCATGCCTCCGAGTAAAATAGCAAACACTATGATTGCATTTGAACACATGAAGAACATATCGCGGACATCTCCGTCCAAAATAGTGTTCTTGATAATAGATGGCGTAGGAGGTTTACCTCACCCGGAAACCGGTAAAACAGAACTGGAATCAGCCAGGAAGCCCAACCTGAGCCGCATAGCCAGGAACTCCCTTTGCGGGCTCATTGATCCGATAAGCCCGGGAATTACGCCGGGGAGTGCGCCCGGACACCTGGCAATATTTGGCTACGACCCCATCAAATATAGTATCGGGCGGGGAGTCTTGGAAGCGCTGGGAATAGATTTAGAACTAAAGCCAGACGATATAGCAGCCAGAGGTAATTTCTGCACCGTTGATTACAGGGGAATCATTACCGACAGGAGGGCAGGACGGCTTTCCACGGACGAAAATGTCCAGTTATGCCGCTCATTGAACGATATAGCTATAGATGGAGCTGAGATTTCTGTGTTGCCAGTGAAAGAACATAGATTTGTGCTCATCCTGCGCGGCGAAGCTTTGTCTCCCGAGCTGGCAGATTCGGACCCCCAACAAGCAGGTCTAGCCCCTAAGAAGATAGAACCGCTATCGCCACAGGCACAGAGAACAGCTGAAATCGTCAACAACTTCGTATCCCAGGCAAGCATCCGGCTACAGCACGAACCTTCCGCCAACATGGTGCTTCTGCGCGGCTTCTCCCGCTACCCCAACATCCCCTCCGTACTTGAAATCTATAAATTAAAAGCGGCAGCCATCGCCACATATCCTATGTACCGGGGCCTGGCCAGGGTGGTGGGGATGCAGGTGCTACCATGCGGTGAAAGCATGACCGAGCAACTGAACAGCCTGCACCGCTACTATGCCGATTACGATTTTTTCTTCATCCATTTTAAGAATACCGATGCCAGGGGGGAAGATGGCAACTTCCGGGCTAAAGTTCAGGCCATTGAGGAACTTGATGATGCACTCCCCAGCTTGCTCAGCTTAGACCCTGAGGTCCTGATTATTACCGGAGACCACTCTACTCCAGCAACATTAGCCATGCATAGCTGGCATCCAGTCCCTTTCATGCTGAGGTCCAGATGGTGTCGCTCTGATAATGTCACCGAGTTCTCAGAAAAAGCCTGCCTTGCCGGCGGTATGGGACGTTTCCCGGCTACGGAAATCATGTCCTTAGCCATGGCCAACGCTTTAAAACTGGATAAGTTTGGCGCCTAGCAAGAGAAAACCCCAAGCACGAACTTCAAAATCCTAAATAAGTACAAAGCACCAACGACTAAAAACCAAAACATAACTTTGTCAACGACAAAGAGGGGGAAGCAAGAATCAGAGGATAAGGGTTCTAAGCAGATGTAGGGCGGCATTTTACATGCCGCCTTTTTGGCGGGGAATAAATCCCCGCCCTACATGCTGAATACCGACCCCTAACCCCTAATTTCGGGGGTTAGGATTCAGAGTCTCGTCCCGACTTGGCGGGATTTCCGGAAACTACTGTCCCTGTTTAGCTCTCTCGCTTGGGTTGAGCTGTTTCCACCAACCCAGCCTGCTCTAGCGCTTCCATAAGGCGAGCAGCTCTGGGATAGCCAATGCGCAGACGGCGTTGCAAGAAAGAAGCGGAGATATGTTTATATTCTTGTGCCAGATGCTTTGCCTCTTCTAAAAGAGGATCGAGAGCAGCAGCTATGCGTCCGCTTAAGGGGCGCTCAGCCACTTCATCAAAATCCACACGACTCACTTCAACCTGCCTCTGGTTCCCCCAGAAATACACCAATCTCTCGATCTCAGCATCGGAAACAATATTTCCCTGAAGGCGTTTAGGCTTACCTGTCTCAGTAGGCATATAGAGCATATCTCCTCTGCCCAGCAATTTCTCAGCACCTACCAGGTCAAGTATAGTTCTGGAATCTACCTGAGAAGTGACAGCGAAACTAATCCTGGTAGGAAAGTTAGCTTTAATGAGCCCGGTCACCACATCTACTGAAGGTCGTTGTGTAGCTACAACGAGATGAATGCCTGTAGCCCGAGCTAATTGAGCTAACCGACAAAGTGTATGTTCCACTTCGTCGAATGCTGTCATCATTAAATCAGCTAGCTCATCAATGATGAGAACTAAATATGGCAACTGTTCGCCAGGTGAGCGATTTTTGATATAACTCTCAATACTACGCGCTCCCGCCTGAGCAAACTGACGATATCGATTATCCATCTCCAGATTAAGCCATCTCAAAGCTTTTACCGCCTTATCAGCATCTACCACCACAGGGGCAAGCAAATGAGGTATACTATTAAAAGTCACTAACTCCACCCTCTTGGGGTCAATCATGATGAACTGAACATCATCGGGGCTGTTGTGCAGAAGCAAACAGCAAATAATAGAGTTAAGACAAACAGTTTTACCACTCCCAGTAGCTCCAGCAATAAGCAAATGTGGCATCCTGGTCAGGTCGCCTGCCACGGCTTCACCACCAGCACCTTTCCCCAAAGCGATAGCCAGCTTGGAGCGGGCTCTAATCTTCTGAAAAGCTGCGGTCTCTATCACACTGCGTAGGGCAACTGAACCAAACACAGTATTAGGAACCTCAATGCCTATTACCGGTTTCCCGGGCACAGGAGCCTCAATCCTGATGCTGGGGGCAGCCAGGGCTAAAGCTAAATCACTGGCCAGAGAAGTGATACGCTCTACCCTTACCCTGGTTCTCGAGACTTCTTCCACCCTCGTTTCATAGCTGCCATTTCTAACCCTCTCTTTTATTTCTCTATATTTCTTGTCCCATCCAGGCTCAACACCAAACTGTGTCACAGTAGGGCCCATGTTCACCTGTACAACCCTGGCTTCTACACCATAGCTAGCCAGAGCTTCCTCAATCAATCGGGCCCGGTGGTCAATATCTTCCTTGTCTAATTGCACCTCAACCGGTTTATCCAGGATGTCAATCGGTGGAAGCTGCCACCCTCCGGGGGTGAGAACTGGTTCGTATTGAGACCGCCAGGCAGGAGGAGCAAGAATCGGAGCAATCCCGACCTGTGGGGACTCCGTTTCACCAATTGCCTCTGCTTCAGAGGAGGTGATTCCAGTAGGGATGGTTTCCAGAGGGGTAGGCTGAGAAGGAATAGTCTCGGAACGAGGACGAGCAACTCTGACCAGGGCGCCCCAGGTACTCCTGAGAGCGTTCCAAACCTTCCCGGGGATGATAAAAATAATGCCCAGAAGGACAAGTCCAGTCACCCGAAGCCCTCCCATGACATCGGGAGAACCTATTATGCCTTGCCCAATTCTACCTCCCAATGTAGCTTCACTAAAAGGACCATCTCCAGGAGCAAAGAAAGCAAGAACTCCCCATACCGCAAAAGCCAGGGTAATGCCCCCGAGAACCCAATTCCACCGATGTCTCACAACAGAGAACTCCCTCCGCCGTACCACCCAAATCAGGAGGCCTAAAGCGATGGCTATGATTATCAACCCCCAACCAAATAATATGAATATCCCTTGCCATAGCACATACAGCAAGACTATTATTACGATACTTAAGATAAGCCTTCGTACCACCGGTAAAGCAATGAAGCTGAAGAATCGCTTCCCCGCGGACTG
>Ga0172364_10000948_pt1 | contig 21689 bp, 21 predicted proteins | sample LakKivSesite10cm_FD_114545 | JGI IMG/M metagenome (GOLD analysis project Ga0172364, IMG submission 114545) | Sediment microbial communities from Lake Kivu, Rwanda - Sediment site 10cm | ecosystem: Environmental > Aquatic > Freshwater > Lake > Sediment | place: Rwanda: Western Province, Lake... | reverse complement strand
AGTCAGCTATCAAATTCCAGGCACACCTGGAAAAGAACTGTTGGAAAAGGGAATATGCCTAATTGACGGAAAAATGCGGAAAGTCAAAGCTCAAGTGCAGCATTTCGACTTTTCATCGCATTGTGGAGCCAGCGAACTTAGAGAAGCCCTGAAAAGGATTGGTGGTAAACCGAAAGTGTATGTGCTTCACGGCGCAGAAGGAAATTGCGAGCTTTTGGCAAAATGGGCAAGAACTGAACTAGGCTTAGAAGCCGCAGCGCCCAAGACTGGAGACATGCTAAAAATCTAGAGAGAATGCTGATGAAAGTTGGAATCCTGGCCATCGGAAAAGCGGATGCCAATGTGATAAACAGAATTCAAGAAAACTTGACTGCAATTCTCGCCAAAACAAGTTACGCCCTAATTGGTGAAGCTATGCAAATACCTGAAGAAGCCTTCAGCAGGACAAGAAAACAATACCGCTCAGACATAATCTTGGACGCCGTTCGGAATTTTGTTGAAAGGCAAAATGTCTTCAACCGAGTTTTGGGAATTGTGGATGTTGACCTTTTCGTTCCAAGATTAAATTTCGTTTTTGGACAGGCGGAATGCCCAGGAAAAGCGGCCCTCATATCATTGTGGAGACTCAGACCAGAATTTTACGGAAAACCTTCAGACACAGAGGTTTTTGCTGAGAGAAGCACGAAAGAAGCTCTGCATGAACTTGGGCACACCTTAGGACTGAAACACTGTTCCAACCCATTCTGCGTTATGTATTTTTCCAACTCAATTTTCGAAACCGACCGAAAGCAAAGCTTATTCTGTAACAAATGTTACTTGAAAGCCCAAACAGCTCCGGACAAACTAGGGTAACAACCTTGAAAGACACGTTTAAAGCAGAACCTGTACATTTAGCGCCCATTCTGGCAAGCCTGCTATTCGGGGCTCTGTGCGCTTCCCTAATCTTGACATCACAAATAGACTTTTATGGAGTTACACCATTTCCAGAAGGCATCGGATCATTCGGCAACGGACTCTACTTTGTGATTCTCGCCGGAGTTGGCGCATCACTGTTATATCTGCTTCTGAAACGTAAGAACCTGAAGGCAGTCAGTTTAATCACAGGCTTAGCCTTGACAACTGCAGTCTTCATGCTTTCCGTCATTTACCTATACGCGCTATTTTCAATCGTTTTGATTCCGTACGTTGAGGCTTTAATCATAATAATATCAATATCTACAACAGTCTTAGCGGATTTTGTAGTTTTCCGAGCGCACAACAGAATATCCGACCTTGTTGTTCTCTCTTTAGGCGGAGCCCTAGGTGCTTTTCTAGGAGTTTCAATCCCCACTCGGAGTGCAATATTAATTTTGGGGTTTCTAGCTGTTTATGATGTATTTGCGGTCTACCGTGGACCTGTTGGAAAAATAGCTAACAGAGGCCTTGAACAGCTTCGCGGCTTAAGCTTCTCTTTCAAAGATGTTCAGATGGGACTAGGCGACTTAACCTTCTATTCCATGCTCATAAGCCGAGTGCTTGCAAACGCCGGTCCAGTCTTCTGCCTAGCCTCGACAACCGGCGTACTAATCGGAGTCTTTCTAGCTTTCAAGATGCTGGAAAAAAAGGGAATGTTCCCCGGATTGCCCTTCCCAATAGCCTTAGGTCTTGTACCCTTAATCATCTCGCTTTTCCTTTAGGCGATAGAGCGACGCCGCGATTTCGGACGAATGGATTGAAACTCGGTCTCCAACAAAACAAAAATGTTGAAAATCAAGAATTGTTACCGTTACTCGGCTCGCGCAGTACGTGTGTCTTGCGAGTTGATTTTAGACCCAGTCCATGTTATTTTGTGCCTTTTGGGATTTTCTGCGCAATTTCTTGTGCCTTTATTGCGTCTTCTACGGTTACCTCAGGCTTTCTATTATGAAGGATGCACTCTATGAAATGCTCATCTATCTGGCGGTGACCCCAGACTCTTGTGCCTTTCACTTGTAGATTCCATTCCTGCGGTTCTTGACTAGATCCGTAAAGAACTATTTTATCGTTCCAGATGGCGTGAAGAACATTTGTATTGTCTCCGTAAACCTCCAGTCTGCTAGTACTTGCTGACGGAGTCACAGACGCACTGTAATGCAGTGAACCTACGATGCCGTTTGAGAGTTTTATTAGACCCATCGTGTTGTAGCCCAATATTCCGCCATATTTCTCAAATTTAGGATAATTAGCCATCCATTCGACGTTGTCTATTTCGCTCTCGAACATCCACCTGACCATGTCGATGGACCAAACAGAAAGAGTAAAATCAGGATACCCTCCGCTTCTTTCGATATCCCATGCCCAAGACCCTGCTGGCCACTGCTCCGCAATGCTTGCTGCTGGTATGAATTCACGGAAGTGAATGGCTATTGGCTTGCCAACTATTCCGGACGCTATCATCTCCTTTGTTTTGACGTATATTGGCGCAAATCGGAATTGAAGGGTAGGCATCAAAATTACACCAGCTTCATCAGCGGCCTTCTCGAGTTTCTTCACTTGATAGATAGTTGCTGCCACAGGCATTTCACATTGAACATGCTTACCTTTCTTAATGGCTTTCATAGCCAGTTCGAAATGTAAAGGTGTGGGCACGGCTAACACAACTGCTTGCACTCTCGGATCTTCCAGAAGCTTATCATAATCCAAAAAGTATTCTACACCGTACTTCTCCGCAAGAGGCTTCACCCGTTTCTCCGTAGCAGCGCATAAAGCGACAAGCTGAGACCCTTCAATTTTCTTGAAACTGGGCACATGCGCCGCTCCTCCGACAAATCCTACGCCTACAACAGCGACCCCAACTTTGTTGACCATGAAATCCCCCTACTTCATCTATTCGGCATCAAAAAAACGAAACACATAGTTAAATGTTGCTGGCATGGTCGTATGCTCGACCAGCTACTTATGAACAAAGAGACCAAACTGCGGACCACTATCCCTTTTTTAGGCCAAAATTGTAAGCAAGGATATCAAACCGATATCGCTAAACGGTTTTTCTGTCTTCTTTGACCGCTATTCCTCGTTTTTTCATCATGCCCATGAACTCGTCGTAGAGTTTTTTGTCCATTCCAAGTTTTTCTGGAGGAATCACGCCTTTTTCCTTGACGTCTTTCTTCGCTAATAGCTGTGCTATGACTGAGGTTGTATATGCCGTGGTTCTTGCCATGGCTGTGACCTGGCGGTCTTCGTCATAATGTTCCAGCATGTGATAGAAATACTTGACCTGCTTGCGGTTTTTTGTTCCGGTGACCTCTACACGCATAGCCACAATGTCTGGGATGCCCTTTCTTTTTAATTTACTTTCCAGCAGTTTCGCAGTTATTTCTCTAGGAGAAACATTGCGGTTTTCAACTTGTAATGGTTTTTCATCAAAGAACCCGAGGGTTTCAAGCAGTTCTATTTTTTCGACGTGCCCCGGATATCTTAACGTTTTTTCCCACATGTCTTTGATGTCTTTCATTGTGTAAAGCAACGTTCTGAGTCCGTCTGTGTAGAAAGCCTCTAGCTTGCCAACGCCTGGAAAGTTTATTTCTTCAAGTCCGCTCATCGCTTCTACTTGGATTGTTTTACCTTCCTTGACGATACTGACTTTCCGAGAGTACATGTCTATGAGGTCCTTTACTGACCATGTAATTATGTAATCTAATGGAGGAACCGGTTTTTCAGGCAATCCTCCGTTCAGCAAATGAACACTTTTAACTTGATCGAGTGTGCTGGTTGCATGGCCTATCAGTATGTTGCCAAGCCCAGGGCTCATTCCACAATCAGGAAGGATGCTGATTTCAGCCTTTGAAGCCTCTTTATTTAGAGTCATTATATTTTCTGGCATATAGGAAACATCAACCAGATCCACGTTTGCCGCAATGGAGGCTTTGCACACTCGGTAACCTGTTTCACCTGGTAAGGCTCCGATGGCTAGTTCGAACTTTTTTAACGTGCTTACGAGCTTCTGATGATTAGAGGCGTCGATTTTCACCCAAGAAATATTTCTCCTGCCAATTTTTGAGGCAACCTCACTTGCTAGATTTTCATTGATGTCAGCGAGCACAATCTCTGCGGATGGCAGGCTTTCACTCAAGTCTGCTGCTGCGACAGAACCTATGTTCCCGCAACCTAAAACGAGAATTTCCATATTGGCCACCTTGACAATACCCAACTTTGGAATCTTTAAATATTGCGGAGGTCATTCCCGCTCCTCCGTTGAAAAGGGTAATCCGTAGAAACTTTGGAAATAAGCAAAGACATAGAAGAAAATTGCAAAGATAAGATTTAACTTTCAACTTGTAATCAATAATTGGAGGCGACGGTTTCATGTGGCGGCAAGCGTTAGAGCAGAAAAGATTCACGGTGGGAAAAGTTACAATTGGTGGCAAAACCGGCGAAAGCCCAACCGTGCTAATAGGATCAATTTTTTATCACAAGCAAAAAAGCTTAGACTTTAAAGAAGAAACCGGAGATTTCAACAGCAACGAATGCGAGAAGCTTATCAAACTTCAGGAAGAGTTTTCCGACAAAACCGGATTGCCGTGCATGCTTGATGTCGGGTTGCCATCCAAAAAATGGATAAGCCGCATACTGAATTTCTTAATCTCAGTGACTGATGCACCCATACTCCTTGACGCTGCTTCGTCTGAAATTAGGGTTGCCGCATTGGACTATGCTAAGGAAGCAGGCATCCAAAATAGATGTGTTTACAACTCGCTTAACCCTGAGTCGAAGAGAATAGAATACGAGAAAATAAAACAAATACAACAAAAAGCCGCCGTGTTACTCGCGTACAATGCAAGAGATATGACATCTAAGGGTCGTGTTGATGCGATAAAACAGCTCTTACCTCAAGCTATTGAAAGCGGAATCGAGAAAATACTTATGGATGCATGTGTGCTGGACGTGCCAACTTTAGGCTCAGCCTTTAAAGCCATATTCGAATTGAAAAACGAGATGGGATATCCTACTGGCTGTGGTGCTCACAACGCCATAGGGACATGGAGGGGGTTGAAAACCAAGATGGGATTGCAAGCTGTGAAACCCTGTTCGGCTGTAGCCAATGCATTAACGATAGCCGCGGGAGCAGACTTCATACTCTACGGGCCTATAGAAGACGCACCCTTTGTTTTCCCAGCTGTTGCGATGGTTAATGCAGCCTTCGCTCAACTCTTGATAGAAGAAGGAAAATTGCCAATCGCATCGCATCCAATTTTCAAAATCGCCTAAGAATCAAAACTTCAATTGCACTTTGGTTTTCTAATGGCTCAAACCCAGAAGCCTTTTTGCAACTTTGATAGCTTCTATGGGGTCTTCGGCGTAGCCGTCCGCGCCTATTTCTTCAGCCCATTTTGCTGTGGCTGGAGCCCCGCCAACTAGGACTTTGACTCTGTTTCTAAGACTGGATTTTTTCAAAGCTTCAATCACTTCGCGTTGAACTGGCAGAGTTGTGGTCAAAAGGGCTGACATGGCGACTATGTCTGCATTGGTTTCCTTAGCTTTTCTCACAAATTCCTCAACCGGAACATCTTTTCCTAGGTCAAGAACGTCAAAACCTGCTGAGAAAAGCATAGTTGCAACGATGGTTTTGCCAATGTCATGAATGTCTCCAGCAACGGTGCCAATTACAATTCTTCCAAGAAATTCTCTTTTTCGACTGTCAGTTTTTAGAAGTGGCTCCAAGACTTCCGTAGTGACTTTCTTGGTCATGTCGCCCAGAATGACTAAATGAACGAGAAACAGTTCGCCGTTCTCATATTTTCTTCCTATTTCTTTTAGTACTTCTGTCAACGCATTGACTACTTCTGTAGGGCTAAAACCGTCTTTGATCAAATTTTTGACTGTTGCCATGAACTTGTCGACGTCAAATGTTAATAGCTGTTCTCTGAGTGCGGAAACAAGTGTGCTCACAAGTGGTCCTTCTTGGCGTTTTTTGTCTTTGTTTCTATTGATCTAATAGTATCAATACTTATTTTATTTGCGGGTGGTAAGGAAAACAGAGATGCAGTCAATGTCTAAATGCTCGTAGATTAGGATTCGAAGGTACTTCCAAAGATGTAAACCTTTTTGGATCTTTGTTTGGAAGAAACATGGCAGAAGCGAACTCTGTTTGGAATTCTGAATCCGAGGCCAGTTCAACGTACCAGATTTTTTGGCAGATTAAGTCGGCTGTTCGCCGGTGTTTCTTGGATATCAAAGCCATTCTTGCACCAGCTCCAGCCGCGTTCCCTACAAACCTTATGTTTCTAGTTGGAACGTCTGGAAACATGCCAATCAGCCTTGCGTTGTCGAGGTTTATGTAGTTTCCAAATGCTCCAGCAACAAATACATTACTTATGTTCTTTGGTTTGACACCCTTTCTTTTCATAAGGATGTAACATCCCGCGTAGATTGCAGCCTTTGCAAGCTGAATTTGCTCAATGTCTTTCTGTGTAATTACGATGTCGCGCGTTGCATCTTTCCCTCGGAATGCGAGAACAAACTCTTTTCCGCCGTTTCTGGTTCTCAGCCTAGGCGTCGGCGAGCGATTCACGAACATCCCACTTTTGTCGATCAAGCGGAGCCTTAGCAGATTAGCAACCCCATCAATGATGCCAGATCCGCAGATGCCAATTGGTTTGACTCCGCCGATTGTTTGATATTTCACTTCATAATTTTTTGGTTGAATCTGCAATTTTTCTATGGCCCCAGTCGCTGCCTTCATTCCGCATGTGATGTGAGCGCCTTCAAATGCTGGTCCAGAAGCGCAAGAGCAAGTAATCATATCATGCTTGTCGCCAAGTATGATTTCAGTGTTCGTTCCAATGTCAATAACTAACGAAAGCTTGGCCGACTTGTAAACCTGGGTTGAAATGATGTCTGCAACCGCGTCTGCGCCAACGAATCCTGCAATGACAGGAAGTATGTGAATGTTTGCACTTGGATTCACAAGTATTGACAATTCTCTGGCTTTAAGATCAATCGAGCCGCTTACAACCGGCACATAAGGCGATATACCCAAATATTTTGGTGGAATCCCGAGGAAAAGGTGATGCATGGCCGTGTTGCCGACCACCGCTATTTCGTAGATCTGTTCGGTCGTGCATCCGGACTTTCTACAGACTTGCCGGATTACTGCGTTGACGCCTTTGACCGCAAGCTTCTGCATCTCTTTTAGTGATTCTTCTCCTTTTAAGGCAAACGATATTCTTGAGATCACATCTTCACCATGAATGACTTGAGGGTTTTCCAAAGACCCTGTATCGATTAATTTTCCAGTTGCAAGGTTGGAGAGATAGGCGAGAATCTTTGATGTGCCTATGTCAACCGCTATGCCGTATGCCTCTTCTGTTGCGTCTCCGGGTTCCACAGAAATGATCTCACTATTATTCCAGACGGTAACTGTCACCTTCCATTCAGCTTTTCGGAGTATCTCGGGAAGCCTCTTTTGGAGTTGATAATCAATGCCAGTTATTTCCAGTCCATAGGCATGTTTAAGAGAATCCAGCAGGCGTAAAATGTCTGAGCGAACGTCAGAGAGAGACGGTCTTTCCAATGTAACATAGAACTTGCGAACTGCAGGATCAACTATCACAGGTTTTTCCGTGCCCTCTATTAGGAACTTGCGTTTAACGGCCCGACTTTCTTCTGGAATGAATATTGTTGCATCATGAATAAGATAGGTACAACAAGCAAGTCTATGGCCTGACTTCAACCCGGAGACAGATAATCGGTCCTTTTCGGTTTCGCCAACAGCACTGACTCTTGATGGATCTTTGATTATTACTCTGCACTTGCCACAGATACCCCTTCCGCCACAGTCTGACCTTACACTGAGACCAACCGACCTCAAGATGTCAAGCAAGAGCGCGCCTCTTTTAAACTCAGACTTCATGCCGTAGGGCTCAAATTTGACAGCCACAAATTCGTTGGGCGGCATTTTATTCTTCCCTTTTTAAAACTTGGTTTATTAAGGAATTCAGTCTGTCCGGGGAACCTGAAGACATAAGCTGTGAGCAAGTTTTGACATTATACATATATGTTCAACCTTCCATGGAATTCATAGCGTGTTGGTATCGATCAGACCTTTCGCTCCCTCAACACGTGTTTTCTCTTAACTATTATAAAAAACACGTTGCCGCCTCCTATTACGGAGCTTTGGTTCAAGGATGTCTTTGCCAATTTCTAGAACTAATTCAAAGTCATCTTCACCTGAAGCGCTTTGCTTAAACTTATTAGTTTCGAAAACACAAGGAAGATTGTGAAGATTCTAAAAACTGTTGTAGGAAGCTTCCCGCCGAAGAAACTTGCTCTAGAGGATGCTATCAAGTGGGCAGTTGGCATCCAGCTTAAGCATGGTATAAACTTGATCTCAGATGGTGAGCAAAGAACTGACATGATTAGCTACTTCAGCTCGTTCCCGGGGCTGGGGATAAAATCGGGCGGACCTTATGTCAAGTCCAAAATTCTGCCCTTGGACGATCCTAAGAGTTTTGTCAAGCTTAAAGACTTGCAGTTTGTGAGAGACTATTTGAGAAGCAAGGGAAGAGAAGATGTAAACGTGAAGGTCTCTGTTACAGGGCCAATAACGCTGGGTTTTTCTTGTGCATATAACGGTCTGGAACATTATAGCAGTATAATGGATATGAAGCTTTACTCTGACTTCGCTCAGGCGCTTAATCCATTAATCAGGGAAATTGCGAAGACTGGATGTTACGTCCAGATTGATGAACCAAGTCTGTCAGCTAGAGTCATGAATACTAAGGAAGCCGTCGAGATCGTGAACTTAGTATTATCTGGGCTTCCAACGACGCTTTATGAAGAAGGAAAGCTATCCGTCCATATCTGCGGAGCGTTGAATGAATCACTGTTCAAAGATTTTATGAATTTGGATGTACCTGTTTTGAGCTTAGCCTTTAGTGCCCCAAACGTCAGAAAGAATTTGGAGGTCATTTCCAAACCAGTTCTGCAGTCTGCAGGAAAAAAGCTGGGAATAGGGTGCGTTTCGGTTCAGGTCGCTAGAAAAGAGGAAGTAGATAGAATTGATGTTGTATTCGAAAGATTAAACATTGTGAAGGACAGAATAGGAAAGGAGATGGTTGCTTATCTTCACCCCGATTGCGGTCTAAGACCCACAAGTGAAGATGCTGTGGAACCAATACTGGAGACAGTCGCTTCGTCTGCTAACTTCTTAGAACAAAATGCATAGGCTAGCACAATTGCTTCATAGTCTGATGGTTTTTTGCGTCTTGGGAGTTTGTGTGCGTGCGGAAAGCCTACCCCCGGGTCAATATGATCCAAATATCTCCGAGGACAAAACCAGTAGCACAAGCTGTCTCACAAACGAATCTAGGAACATGATTGTGCGTTGTAAGCATTCGGTTATATTTCACGGATTTCACATTGAAGCTTCTTTATGATTTCTTCAGCCTTTAGCGGTTCGACTTTTAGAGTGTAGAGTTTTCTTGCCGTCCGAAGCTTCAATTTCACGACATCCTTCAACCTTTTGACGGCGCAATAATCAGCGCGTCCACTGATTTCGACGAATTTTTCAGGATCAGAGATTTCCGAAGGCATGGCACTTCACACCTGCTTAAGTCACTCTTGGTTCATAAACGTGTTTTTATCTATTTTGGTAGGCCGAACCCAACTTGACCCGGCTACCTGCTGCATACTAGGGTACAAGATGGTCATCAGCTTCCTGAAAAATCACTGAAGAGTTTTTGCCAAATCTGTAAAGTCTGAACTTCTCGAGTGTGCTTAAAGAAACGTTCAAATCGCTCCTTACAGTTTGACATGATAAGTGCTGCCAAATGAGCAAAGTTGCCATTGTGAAAGGAATATTTCCAATTGAAACTGCGACTGCCGCTCTTGAGATGATAGGTTCTGATTTGGACAGTGCTCTCTCTGTGGGTAAGCCCATTTTGATTAAGCCCAACTACATAAATGCGAAGCACCCTTCAACCGGAATGACAACAGACAGTAGAGTCGTCGAGGGGATCGTCAAGTTCTTGAAAAAGCGTGGCATAAGACAGATCATCATAGGCGAGGGAAGCGGGCTCGCAGACACCTTTAAGGCTTTCAAAGTTGCAGGCATCGACGCTGTTGCTGAACGATGCGGCGTCAAGCTTATTGACCTTAACAAGGACGAATTTGTTGAAGTTAACCCACCTAATCCGCTGTCGCTTAATAACGTCAGAGTCGCGAAGACCGCTCTGAAAAGCACCATAATTAGCGTTCCAAAGCTTAAGCTGCACAGAACAGCCACCGTCACATTGAGCTTGAAGAATATGATGGGCGCTTTGGCCTCTAAAGGCTCCATGCATAAAGGGCGACTCAGCCAAAACATTGCGGATTTAGCCTCCATCCTGACACCGAGCGTATCTGTCATTGACGGGATAATTGCAGGTGAAGGAGATGAGATGAGCGGAAATCCCGTGGAAATGAATTTGATTATTGCGGGAACTGATCCCGTGGCAGTTGACGCTATTGGTGCCGCAGTAATGGGTATACAGCCAACTGATGTTAAACACTTAGTGCTGGCGGAGAAAAAGGGACTTGGAACATGCAACCTGAAAGATATAACTGTGGTGGGAGAACCCATAGAAAATGTGAAACGGAAGTTCCAGAGATCGTTTTTTCTCTCAGAAAATAGTTGATGGTTATGATTGTAAAGGAAGTTCATGCAAAGACTATTTTATCCAAATCAAAGGTTTTTGATTACACCATTAACGCTTACATTGGCTGTGAGCACGGTTGCACATATTGCTATGCAAGATTCATGAAAAGGTACACGGGGCATAAAGAAGAATGGGGCGAGTTCGTTGATGCAAAAATCAACGCGGCAAACTTGCTGCGACTGGAGATAAAAAAGAAAAGAGTGGGCAGAGTCTGGATAAGTGGAACATGCGATCCCTACCAGCCTCTTGAAAAGAAATATGAACTGACGAGGAAATGCCTAGAAATTCTTTCAAACCACGCTTGGCCTGTTACCATTCAGACAAAATCCCCACTAGTAAACCGAGACGTAGAACTGCTCGGAAAAATAAACGATATCGAAGTCGGATTTACGATTACCACAGCCAACGAGAATATTGGGAAGATTTTTGAACCCAATTCACCACCTATCAACGAACGGATTGAAACACTAGAGAAACTTCATTCTGCAGGCATCAGAACCTTCGCTATGATAGCACCATTACTTCCCAAGGCTGAAGGCTTAGAAGTGCAGCTAAGAAGAAAAGTGGACTACGTGTTGATTGACAAAATGAACTATCACTACGCGGACTGGGTATACAGGAAGCACAAGTTGGAATATGCTATGACTGACAACTTCTTCAACTCCAAGAAAAAAGAACTAGCAAATGCACTTGAAAAGGAAAGGATACCTTATCAACTGCTATATTAGTGCTTCAACACGCAAACTCCTTCTCGTTATCCAATTACTTTGTCTTAGCTGCCATCACTCGCTTATTAAGAGGCGCGTGCCAAGCGTCTGGTGCACGGTAGAGATTTAAACCACATACATAATACGGGCTAACTATGAAAATTGCAATATGCTCTTCAGCACTATTTGCGAGGCAATCAGGCGAAATCAAGGAAAAGTTAGAGGAAAGAGGGTTTGAAGTTTTTCTTTATCCTCAGAAGGTTGAAGTAAACGGGAAGACAATAGACGTAGGCGAATACTACAAGATGCGTAAGAACAATCTTACTCAAGAATTGCTGAAGATAAAGAGACAACTTATCGATGACCATATTGAGAAAATCAAGAACAGTGATGCTATCTTGGTGTTGAATTTGGATAAAGGTGAAGACAGAGGCTATGTAGGTGGGAACACTTTTCTGGAAATGGGAATTGCTCATTTTCTAGGTAAGAAAGTGTTTATTTGGAAGAAACCTTCAGAGAATTTGCCGTATTTTGAAGAAATAATGGCTTTGAACCCGACTTCTATAGAAGAAAATCTAGAAAGAGTAGGATAGCTTCTTTGTTAATTGATTCCGCTCGAATCTTTCACATGAGCGTGCGTTTGTTTCGATAAGTGTTAATGTCAACTTTGTGAGGTCGGAGAGCTCTTAAAGTTGTTGGGGCCCTATCGTTTTTTGCGAGTGTTAGCTGCACCGTTCGCTCATAGATCGGCGAAGTGATACGTATTAATAAAGGTCATGCTGGTTCTTACAAGTTTGTTAGAGGAGGTTTGAGATATTTGCCCTATATAAAGCCTGAGAACAGGACGAAGTATAAGAAAGTTCTTGAGGAGCTGACAGGCATCCTGAAGGCTTTGCCTGTGGAAGAGGTGGATGGAGAGGTAAACTACGTTGTTACAAGAATCCTTAAGGAGATCTATCCTCTTCGATACTTCCATCTCAACAGAGGCATAGGCGTTTTAGAATGCATTAAACTGGAATTCTATCGAAGGGTTGCAGCTCCATACGAGGACCTAAAGATCAAGGAATCCGGCGACGTATGAAGTCTCGGATTAAGAATACAACGAAAGCCCCAGGTTCCCCTATTCCTATACATAAAATGTACAGAGCGAGCGTTCATTTTTAGATGTATTTCTACTTCTTGAAATTCCAAGACAAATTTTGCCCTCGCAAAAGTCTTAAAGCGTCACCATCACCATTATATGGGGGAGTAGAAGTGAATAAAACATACACAATAGCAGTTGTCGGAATCCTGATAGGCTTAGTGATTGGAGCAGCGATTGTTTGGGTTGTAAAACCCCTTCCACCGCCTGGACCGGAATGGGTTAGCAAAACAGACTTTGACAATCTACAATCCGATTATAACAAGGTTAACGCCAATCTTACTGCGACTCTGGCAGAACTTGCAGCGCTGAAAAAGCCAATCAAAGTCGGCTTGGTTTTGGCAACCGGTGGCCTGGGAGACAAGTCATTTAATGATATCTCATATGCGGGTGTCCTGAGAGCTAAAAATGAAATTGGAATAAAATTCGATTACGTTGAACCGAGAGCGATAGCCGAGTATGAGGGTTATCAGAGAGACTTCGCGAAAACTGGCGAGTATGCCATTATAATCTGCATCGGTTTCGATCAGGCAGATGCCCTTAACAAGACCGCAGGAGAATATCCAAAGCAGAATTTCGCCATTGTTGACATGGTCGTTAGCCAGCCAAATGTTGCGTCGCTTCTTTTCAAGGCAAATGAAGGGTCTTTCTTGGTTGGCGTCATAGGTGGAATGATGACTCAAGCGAAGAAAGTCGGCTTCGTCGGAGGCATGGACATACCTCTAATTAGGGACTTCTTCCTCGGGTATCAGGCAGGCGTAAGATGGGCAAACCCCAATGTAACGGTACTTGAACCCGTGTTCGTTGGTGGCTGGGCCGATCCGACGAAGGGGAAAGAGCTTGCGGTATCATTGATCGGACTCGGAGCTGACGCCATATACGTTGCGGCTGGCAAGAGCGGACTTGGCGCATTAGAGGCGGCACATGAAAATAATATAACTGGCTTTGGCGTAGACGCATGCCAATGCTATCTGCATCCAGAAATAAAGGCCAGCATGACCAAGAGAGTTGATGTTGCCGTATTCGAAATGATAATGGCTGCAGTGCTTGCTAAGGCCTTCCCGAACCTCAAAACAGGTGTATTCGCAGGCGGGATCTACGAGAAGGGCGTGAAGGACAAATGGACAGGATGCTGTAGACTATCGGATGAGCAACAGTTGTGGGAGACCACCTTCAATTTCACACACCAATCGTTGCCAGCAAATGTACTGACGAAACTGCAAGAGGCTCGGGACAAGATCGTGACAGGGGACATCAAGGTCCCACGGCCACCAGAATTTACGTAGTAGAAAAGCTTAACTCATATCCTTCCCTCCTTTTTTGCTATGAGCATAGCTGTCGAAATGAGAAACATCACCAAGAGTTTTCCAGGCGTATTAGCGAATGATAAGATAGATTTTGTTGTAAGAAACGGGGAAATTCACGGCTTACTTGGAGAAAATGGCGCGGGGAAGACTGTGCTGATGAGCATTCTCTATGGACTGTATAGGCCCGACGAGGGACAGATTTTCGTAAATGAAAAAGAGGTAAAAATTGACAGCTCCGCCACAGCTATAAAGCTTGGCATAGGAATGGTGCATCAACACTTCATGCTCGTCCCCAGTCTCACCGTTGCTGAAAACATAGTGTTGGGCAGGGAACCTACAAAAAACAAGGTCTTCTTGGACATGGATAAGATAATGGATGAAATTAAGGATCTCTGCGATCGCTACCAGCTTGAAGTGGACCCGAAGGCTTTAGTTCACACCCTTCCAGTCGGTGTACAGCAAAGAGTTGAGATTCTCAAGGCTCTATATCGGGAAGCGGAAATCCTCATCTTAGATGAGCCGACATCGGTTCTCACACCTCAAGAAGTAGAGAGTCTGTTCAAGGCAATGCGGACTCTAAGAGAGCAAGGGAAGGCGGTCATCTTCATATCTCACAAGCTGAAGGAGGTCTTGGCAATATGCGACAAGATCACGGTTTTGAAAAGAGGAAAAGTTGTGGGAACTGTGGAGGCAAATGAAACCAGCCCAAGCGAACTGGCCGAAATGATGGTAGGCCGAGAAGTCCTTTTTACGTATGAGAAGAAGAACGTTAGGCCTGAAAAAGCTGTTTTGAGAGTTGAGAATTTACAGGCACTCAGCGATCGGAAACTTTTGGCACTAAAAGGCATATCCTTTGATGTCTGCGAATTCGAAATCCTAGGAATAGCTGGTGTTGAAGGGAATGGGCAAACCGAGCTAGTTGAGGTCTTAGCAGGTCTAAGAGAAGCCACAGCAGGAAACATATATCTTGACGGCAAACAAGTAACGAACACTTCTACCAGTGAAAGGATAGATTTGGGAGTTTCTCATGTACCAGAGGACAGACACAAAAGAGGCTTAATATTAGATTTCTCGGTTGTGGAGAATCTAATTCTCGGAAGGCATAACAAGCCCCCATTTACAACAGGATGGGTTAGACTTGACTTTGAAAAAGCCTCCGATTTTGCAGATGGTCTGATCCAAGAATATTCAATAAAAACTCCAAGTAAGGACACTCTTGCAAGGTATCTGTCGGGCGGCACTCAGCAAAGAATGATAGTGGCAAGGGAGTTCAGCAGGAAACCGAAGCTGATCATTGCTTCTCAACCGACTCGTGGGCTAGATGTTGGCGCAACTGAATATGTCCGCAAAAAGCTCGTAGAAATGCGGGACCAAGGATGTGCAATTTTGCTGATATCCGCTGATCTTGATGAAATATTGGGGTTAAGCGATAGAATTGCAGTAGTCTATGAAGGCAAAATCGTAGCGATCAGAGACCGCAGTGGAGCGAGTGAGCTTGAACTTGGTCTTCTAATGGCTGGTGGAAAAAGTGATTGAAGAAAAAGAGAGATCAGAACCAAAAGTCAAACAGCTACTTCGCAAGATCTTGCCCAGAGTAAAATCAAGCATTCGTGGAGCTTTACCCCAGATAATTGCGGTCCTAGCAGCATTCTTGGTTGGGGCAATAGCGCTTTTGGCAACAGGCCACTCCCCAATCGACGCTTATAGTGCCCTGTTAACCGGAGCGTTTGGCGATGTTTTTGGCATAGGACAAACCCTAACGCAGGCAACTCCAATAATATTCACTGCATTGGCATTTCTATTCGCGTTCAAGAGCGGTCTCTTCAACATAGGAGCAGAGGGTCAACTCTTATTCGGTGGGTTCACCGCTGCACTGGTTGGGATATCCTTCAATAACCTGCCGGTCTTCATCCATTTGCCTCTAGCCTTATTGGCTGGCGCCTTGGGAGGCGCATTTTGGGGTTTCATTCCGGCAGTCTTGAAGGCGAAGCTGGGTGCACATGAGGTAATTACAACTATGATGTTGAGCTACGTTGCATTCTATGTGACAGGATACATGGTGAACTACCCGTTCAAGGCACCAGGGTGGGTCGCACAAACCGTCTTTGTGGCACCATCAGCTGAGCTGCCCCGCATCTTGCAGCCAACACAACTCTCCGCATCCATAATCATCGCATTGATTTTGGCGGGCTTTATCTACTATATTCTTGAAAGAACCACTTTGGGTTACGAAGTACGGGCTATTGGACTAAATCCTAGTGCTGCCGAAAGCGGCGGGATTAATGTAAAGAAAGGGATGGTTCTAGCGCTAGTCATAAGCGGGGCGATAGCGGGACTAGGAGGGGCAGGTGAAGTGTTAGGTGTTCATCGACGATTCATAGAGGGTTTCTCTCCAGGCTATGGATGGGACGGGTTAGCAGTGGCACTAATAGGCGGGTTACACCCCGCCGGCGCAGTCGTAGCAGCAATCTTGTTTGGAGCTCTTAGGAGCGGCGGCATGGTGATGACAAGAGTTACTGGTGTGCCTCTTGACATCATATTCGTGCTTCAGGCCTTGGTCGTTCTGTTTGTAGCAGCTCCCAAACTGATCAGGTATCTCTTGGAGAAGGGTGGGTTAAAATGGTGGAAGTAATCGAAATAATCAATGTTGGGTTGTTTGCGGCTGCCTTAAGGATGGCAACCCCGGTAGCGTTTGCTGCGCTGGGCGGAATTTTTTCCGAGAGAGTAGGTATTGTTAACATAGCCCTGGAAGGCATGATGCTGACCGGAGCTTTCACAGGCGTGGCGGTATGCTTTTTCAGTGGTAACGCGTGGCTTGGTGTGCTGGCGGCTGTTCTTGCTGGTGGTTTGCTCGGTCTTCTTCACGCACTTCTGACGGTTAAGTTCGTTGGAAATCAGATTGTAAGCGGGACGGGCATAAACATCTTCGCTCTGGGTTTCACGGCTTACATGTGCCAAATAATCTGGGGATCAAGGGGAGCATCTCAGAGTGTGCAAGGGCTGAGCGTGATCTCGATTCCATTGTTAAAAGACATACCCATCCTCGGAGGCATCCTTGGGTCTCATACTCCGCTCGTATATTTGATGCTGATTGTAACAGTGATTTCATATATCGTCTTGTTCAAGACTCCCGTAGGATTAAGGATAAGAGCCGTGGGCGAACATCCATCCGCAGCTGACACTGCTGGAATAAACGTGTACAAGACAAAATATATCTGCGTCATAGTGAGCGGAATGCTGGCCGGGTTAGGAGGCGCATTCCTGTCCCTAGGTCATCTAAGCCTTTTTGCTTTAGGGATGACCGGAGGACGAGGGTTCATTGCTCTAGCTGCAATGATTCTTGGCGGGTGGAAGCCTTTGACCGCATTTGGAGCTAGCCTTTTATTCGGCTTTGCAGACGCCCTGCAGATGAACCTGCAAGGCTTAGGACTGCTTCCCTCTCAAATTATCTTAACTATTCCGTACGTACTTACGATAATTGTGCTGGCCGGTGTTGTGAGAAAGACTATTCCTCCCAGCGACTACAAACCTTATGTGAAAGAGTGACCGCTTTCCACGCCTTTATGCATGGACTTTTCTGCCTGCAAGCGCGTGCATGGATATTGCCATTTTTCTCCATTCAACATAAGGCTGTCCGCGGTTTCTTCTCTAAGATTTTTGTCGCCTCAATAGCTATTTGTATCTCTTCCTCAATCGCCTTTTGAACGCGTTCATCTAACTCTCCAGTTCTTTCGCCAGGCTCAAATTCACCCTTCTTTATTCCCAATAGAACGTTGCCGTCAACCGCTAGAATGGCTCCGGCTTTCAATTTTTTGAGTGCGGCGAGCGTGAATATCGTGGAGCATTCCATCTCAATGGATAAAATGTTAGATTTGCTCCAGGATTTCAGAACCTCAGTGTTGTCGGCGTAAAAAGCGTCTGTGGTCAAAACAGGGCCGAAATGAACCTTTTTCTTCGATTTTTCTGCTGCCTGAACTAGTGCTGAAACCACGTTGAAGTCAGCAACTGCAGGATACTCGATCGGTACGTAGTTTCTAGTTGTGCCATCGGCACGCACAGCAGCCGTTGCGATGACTATGTCGCCAACCTCTATACCAGGTTGAAGACCGCCTGTCGTCCCAACTCGGATAAACGTCTCAGCTCCAATTTTTGCCAGCTCCTCAACAGCAATTGCCGCGGAAGGACACCCGATTCCTGTGGAACATGCAGATATTCCTATTCCGTCTACACTGCCTGTGTATGTCAGGTACCCGCGATAGTCTCCAACTTTTCGGCTTTCATTGAAAAAGGAAGCAATCTTTTCAACTCTTTTCGGATCTCCTGGAATTAGGACATATTTCTCAATGTCTCCAACACCAACCATTATGTGAGGCTGCATGCGTTTTCTCATAAACGTTCCCCCATTCTCTATGCAGGACTATGAATTATATTTTCTGATGCTGTATCGCGATGCAAAAGCTGCTATTGAAACATGTATAGCAAAGAAAAAAGCGAGTTGTGGAGCGAAATGCTATGCTTTCTCCACGCCAGTCCGATGGAGTATCAGGTTTCGCCTTTTGCGTATCATTTGTAGCATTCCGCGTTAAGCACCCATTTTTTCGAGGAGTAATCAAACCGCAAACAACCATGAGTGTCGCATCGCCATATAATGAAACTGTAGTCGGGCGCTATTGACACTACCTTGAGTTCTCTTTTGCAGTATGGACACGTCTTCACTATATTCACTCTCCTTATCCTATGGGATTATCCTGAACCCTGCTGGAGTCATTCAGGGTCCGTGACATTTGATTGTCGCTGGATGGGGTCTCTCCTCGTCAGGAGTTACCATGCATACAGATTCCATCTGGGCTTCACGCATTCTTTACGTTTGTGAATCCACAATCCTTAGCAGAGATCAACTTCCCTGAAAATCGTGCGCATATGGCATTCATAATGTTGATAGAAATTGAGCTTGGCAGAAAAAAGGAGTTGGTCTGTTAGATTATTCACCTGTTCCTCTTTTCACTACATCTTCAACTGGTCTGGCTTGTCTAATCTCTACGTTCTTCCAAAAGGCAAACCCCATCTCTAGGAAATAGTTTTCAATAGCTTGCTGAGACGGAGCTTCGATAATGTAGTAAATAAAGTGGTCTAAGATTGAAGTGTAAGCACTTATGACCTTGATTTCATGTTTCTTAGCAATTTCTACTCTATTGGCAACGAACTCTTTGAACTTCTTCCTGACAACGTCGTTGAACATCACACAGGATTCAGGAGTATGCTTCATGGTAACAGCGAAACCAGGCAGTACATGAGTCTCCGGTCTAAACTAAAGTTGAATGGCTTTTGAATTTTCGGTGAATAGAACTGCTAAGGACGGAAATTGTAACATTGAACTGTGCCCTTGCTTGCCCTTTGATTTTCCAATTTGTACTTTCTAAACGAGAAAAATCAGAGATTATCTTTCTTTTCTCAGCTTAGAATTTAGAAAATCAAAAACCCAAATGTAACTCGGGAACATGAAGTCTTACAGATTACAATGTGAACAATGATAATGTTGAAAAGTGATTGAGCAACAGAGAATATGGATGGAACTAAAAGGCTTGAGAGAGATAGGCTACGTGCGCTTCAGCGCGCTAGACATAAAGTGTTTGTCCGCAGTGCGCACCAAGACTGCGTCGTCATCCACTCTTTTATCGCGAGCGTGGACTTCGGTTCCAGAGAGCTTACCCTGTAAGGATATTGCGAATGTAGACTAATAGAAAAATAACTCCCATGACACTCAAAAAGCTGGTAACCAGAATGATGTACCTTAGAAAGGAAAATGTGGACTCTGAGAATTGCGGCAGAATCAAAAGATTGATGAAAAGAGGAGCGGCAATGAACATAAGGGCCAAATAAAAATACTTGCCTCGGATGGTGCAGGCATGTTCCATTTGAGACATCAACTGACGTATACCGTCTTCATGTAGTCTATCATTAATCCTATCCATGTTTGCGCTTACACTATCTAATGCTTCTTCAGTCTCGGCTCTCGTTGCTGACAGGTTTGTCTCAATCTTCTCCTTAACTCCAAGAATTGACAGCGCGTTCTTAAGATCAGCCTGCAGGGCAGAGCTTCTTTCTATTTTTCCAGTATGCAAGATAGTCGGAGCTTCCCAGTCGTCCATTATTTGAGAGGTGACTTTCATTATCTGCCACTCTTTTGTTATGCTCTTCCTTTCTTCCTGATATGTCTTGTAAAGCTTTGGATCCATTTCCGATACGAAATGAGATAATCCCTTCTTGGCCAACTTCAAATTCAAGATGACGGCAAACCGGACAAACATTGATGTCGCCTTCGAGACTACTCTTGTGTAGAGGCTTTTCTCTGCCAGGATTTCTGTGTTAGCTGCTAGACTCATGAATGTCTTTCTAATAGAAAGCAGGTGGGTCATCACAAGCTGAATTTTCTCCATCGACAACAGCTCGTCTAGGTAGTAGGGCAGTTTTTCGTTGATGGCGCTTTCAAGTTCGCTGAATTTTCCATGAGTGAACATGAGACCAGCAGTGATTATTCCGAGCAAAGTCCCGAATGTCGCCGTGGTTGTAGTCAAAACTGTTCTTAGATCACTGTAGCTTACAGGCAACCCAATTGCAAGGGAGACGATAACGAAGATTAATCCGACTATGATCAACAGAATGTATGCAGTAGGGGGCGCAACTTTCCGAAGGCTCATCTGTCTCTCACTAGCTCAATAAGAACACTGCACTTGCTTCCGCCCTTTATCAATGCCTTGTCCCAAGAACATTCCGCTCGACCCTTATCTAACATCACATCCATCATCGCTCTAGTTGCCGCATTGCAATATAAGTCACAAAACCTACTCTTAACTTCAAGACTCACACCTTTCACGTAAAGCATGGGGCAGTCCGTTACACTGAAACGGAACTTCGATTCAGACAATTCAATAGGCTCTATTCTAGTCCCATCTGCGGCGAGCAAAACCTCATACAATTTCGCCAGCGTTTTCATGTCTTTGCCTTTGGCACCCAAGACCTTTCTCGTTCCATTCATAAGGCTCAGAGCGGTCTCATAGAATTGTGTCTCCAGTTCTTTTTCGCCGCGTCCAGCTTTCTCAATTATCGGTATGATCACTTCAAGTGGTGGAAAAGTGTGCTTTTTTACAAGAGCTCTTATTCGCTCTTCTGTGGTCTTCCTCAAACTTTCAGCCCCTAAATTCTAGTGTGGCTGTCATGAGATAAACGTTTTCTGCATGTGCGCGACTCTTGAAGGCGGCTTGAGCGAACTGGGCAAGCATTAAGTACCTCAACAGTATGACGCGCGCGCTATGCCCTCGCACGCACGGTGATTTTCTAATTTCTAAATCCTAATCAAGAAAAAAATTAGAAATTCCAATTCTTCTCGCCGCTTAGAAATTTAGAATTTAGAAACTAAGCTGCGTTATCTTGATTTGATCGATCGGAGCCTGCTTGACCTATTCCTTTTTTCCCTTTGCGTTGCGAGTTTATAAAGGAACTTAAGATTGGTGACGAAAAAATCTTCCAAACATAGCCAAGTGTCGAATGGTGAGGGGATTGGTTCAAAAGATGCTTGTTCCACAGATTTGCCCGATTTTATCATATTCACTACAATGCTCTCGAGTGACTGAATATACTGAAGCATCGCCGAGAGATCTGCGGATTTACCTACAGGGCCATGACCGGGAACGGCAATCTCGACTCCTAATGCTTGGACTTCAGCGAGTGACTGCTTCCATTGCTCAGGGGAACCGCTAGCGAGATAACGATGTATATTGACAAAAAGCAGATCGCTCATAAACACAATTTTTTCTTCCGGTAGGTAGAGAATGACATCACTTCTTGTGTGACCGGCAAGAGGGAGAGGCTCAACGGTTCT
>Ga0172364_10000947_pt1 | contig 21699 bp, 20 predicted proteins | sample LakKivSesite10cm_FD_114545 | JGI IMG/M metagenome (GOLD analysis project Ga0172364, IMG submission 114545) | Sediment microbial communities from Lake Kivu, Rwanda - Sediment site 10cm | ecosystem: Environmental > Aquatic > Freshwater > Lake > Sediment | place: Rwanda: Western Province, Lake... | reverse complement strand
CTTGCGGTGAAAACACTGGCAGATACTATTGATGCCAGGTTCAGCAGGCTTCAGTTCACACCTGATCTGTTACCTGCAGACCTGATCGGAACCATGATATACAGCCAGAAACAGGAGGATTTCGTTGTCAGGAAAGGACCTGTTTTTGCGCATTTGATTCTTGCTGATGAGATCAACCGCTCTCCGGCAAAAGTACAGAGCGCCCTGCTCGAAGCCATGCAGGAAAAACAGGTAACCATTGGAAGTATTTCCTATCCCCTGGAACAACCATTCATGGTCCTGGCAACACAAAATCCCATTGAACAGGAAGGGACCTATCCTTTACCTGAAGCACAGGTCGATCGTTTCATGCTGAAAGTCATTATCGATTATCCCAGCAAGGATGAAGAACGTCTGATTGTCCGGGAGAATATTGCACAGGTCTTTCCTTCTGCCAGCAAGGTGGTCAACCCTCAGGATATAATGAAAGCCCGGAAAATCGTCAAGGAAGTATATATGGATGAAAAGATCGAAAGATATATTCTCGATATTGTCTTCGCAACAAGGTATCCCGAAAAATACGGACTTGGGAAATATACCAATATGATCAGTTACGGAGCATCTCCGAGAGCCAGCATATACCTCGCAATGGGAGCTAAGGCCTATGCGTTTATCAAAAGACGTGGATACGTTATCCCTGAAGATGTAAGGACAGTATGCCATGATGTATTAAGGCATCGTATAGGTCTGACCTATGAGGCAGAAGCAGAAAACATTATATCCACAGATATTGTCACAGATATACTGAACACCGTTGAAGTACCTTAATACCTAAACCTATGCCAGCAAAAACGCTCCTATTAGCTTTACTGATCCTTTTAATACCTTTCCTGCTGTCAGCCCAGGATTTCATTGGTAAAACCAAAGAAGAAGTCAGAAAACTTATGGCTGAATACCAGAAAGAATTGATCGAGGATGAATCAGCGAAAAACCCTGTCTACGATATGATCAAATACTCTGACAGGGATGAAAACCAGACCATCCTGTTTGTGTTTGAGAACGGGCTCTGCAGGTATTATAAACAGATGTGTGATTATGCATTGTTGAAGGAAATAACAAAGAAACTTGATTCTGAATATACAAAGACCAACGACAGCACATGGTGTTATCAGTCCGAGGGCAACAACTATGTTATCAGCCTGAAAAAGGAACAGTGGTATTTCGTGGTAGATACTAAGATGATGGAACAATAAATTGTGTAAGTCTCAGGGAAAGTGGAAGCAACAGAACTGATAAAAAGGATCCGGAAGATTGAAATAAAAACAAGAGGGTTATCCAAGAATATATTCGCTGGTGAGTATCACAGTGCTTTTAAAGGCCGTGGAATGGCTTTCAGCGAGGTGAGGGAATATCAGTATGGGGATGATATCCGGTCAATTGACTGGAACGTTACAGCAAGATTTAACCATCCCTATGTCAAAGTTTATGAAGAAGAACGCGAACTCACCGTCATGCTGCTGATCGATATCAGCGGCTCAAGAGATTTTGGCACTGTCACTGTCCTGAAGAAAAACCTGATCACGGAAATTGCTGCAGTACTGTCCTTTTCAGCCATCCAGAATAATGATAAAATAGGTGTTATCATGTTCAGCGACAGGATAGAAAAATTCATTCCACCTAAAAAAGGCAGACAGCATATCCTCCGGATCATCAGGGAATTGCTCGAATTTCAACCTGCAAGCAGCTACACCAATATATCTGAAGCTTTACGGTATCTTACAAATGCTATCAAGAAAAGAAGTACCGCCTTTATTGTTTCAGATTTTATCGATGAAAATTATGAGGATGCCCTTAAGATTGCCAGCCGTAAACATGATATGGTTGCCCTTCAGATTTATGATATACGCGAGACAGAACTGCCACCTGCAGGATTTTTCAGGGTGAGAGACGCAGAATCCGGCAGACTTTTATGGGTGGATACTGCCAGCAGGGAAACAAGAAAGAAATACGGGGAATGGTGGAACTCTGCACAGGCAACACTCACTTCTGTGTTTCTGAGATCGGGTGTCGACTGGACAAGAATCCGTACTGATGAGGATTATGTGAAGCCATTGATAAAACTTTTTAAAAAACGTGAATAACTGATGCCTTTGAAGCTATTACAAATATTAAAAACCATTCTTGTTGCCTGTATTGTTCTTGCAGGAACGAAACCTGCCGGGGCTCAGTATGTCGAAGTAAGGGCTTCACTCGATACCAATCAGATCCTCATTGGTGATCAGTTTAACATGTTTATCAGTATCTCGCAGCCAAAGGACATGACGGTCATCTATCCGCAATATAAAGATTCTGTTATCGATAAGATTGAAGTACTTAAACAGTTTCCTCCGGATACTGTCCCTGCAGGAAATAACCAGATAAAGATAAGCCAGCGTTACCTGCTTACGTCTTTTGATTCCGGAATGTATGTCATCCCTCCGATTACTTTCCGTATGTTATCCGGCCCCTGGTCAGACAGTATTAGGTCCAATCCTGTTTACCTGGCAGTTTATTCTATCCCTCTTGATTCGGCAGGGAGAATTTTCGATATTAAGGCTCCACTGGGCAGCCCTCTTCAGTTCTCGGAGTTTTGGCCCTATATTGTTGCTTTTCTGGTGGTGGCAGGCCTGGCAATCTTTCTTATTCAGTACCTGCGCAGAAGGAAAGGTAAAAAACCTTTGCTCGGCTTTACCCGTCCTGAGGATCCCCCGTATGTCATTGCCCTGCGGGAACTTGACCGTCTTGCAGAAGAAAAACTTTGGCAGCATGGGCATATTAAGCAATACTATACAAGGCTGACAGAAATTATCAGATCATACCTGGAAAAACAATTTGAAATTCCTTCTATGGAGATGACCAGTGAAGAAACACTTGAACTATGGAAAAAGAGCGGGAATAAAGACAATGAATTGTATGCAAATCTGAAAGATCTCCTTAGCCTGGCAGACCTGGTAAAGTTTGCAAAGGAAAAACCACTGCCTTCCTTCAACGAAATGAATCTGACCCGTGCATATGATTTTGTAAGAAAAACACGACCGGTTATCACGCTCGTCAGCGAACAGGAAGCTGCAGGCGATGCATCCGCGGAAGTACCTGTTTCAGACAATCAGGCAGTTATTACGGAAAAAGTGACTGCTCCGGTCAGTGAAGCAAATAAAGGCTTACTATGAAAAACCTTGTTTTTGCATATCCTGAGGTGCTATACCTTCTGTTCCTGATACCCGTGCTTGCTGCATGGTTCATCTGGAAAGACAGGGATTCATATGCCAGCCTGCAGCTGTCAAGCCTGAAAGCATTCGAAAGTACAGGTCATAGTTACAGGTATTACCTGCGTTACCTGTTGTTTATTATACGCCTGGCCCTGCTAGCGGTAATAATTCTGATCATTGCCAGGCCACAGTCAACAAACAAATGGCAAAATGTGACAACCGAAGGGATCGATATAGTGATCGCACTTGACATCTCTTCGAGCATGCTCGCGCAGGATCTCAAACCTAACAGGCTGGAAGCATCAAAAGAAGTGGCTGAAGAATTTATCTCAGGCAGGGAATATGACCGTATGGGATTGGTAGTTTATAGCGCGGAAAGCTTCACACAGTGTCCCCTCACAACCGATCATGCCGTACTGATCAACCTGTTCAACGATATCCAGAGCGGTATGCTTGAGGATGGAACGGCTATCGGTATGGGCCTGGCTACAAGTGTGTCGCGTCTTAAGGACAGCAAAGCAATAAGTAAAGTGATCATACTCCTTACCGATGGCAATAATAATACGGGCTCTATAGCACCCCTGTCAGCAGCTGAGATAGCCAAATCATTCGGGATCAGGGTATATACTATAGGTGTCGGTACTAACGGAATGGCTCCGCAGCCGGTACAGACACAATACGGAACCGTTATTCAGAATGTGCCGGTGGAAATTGATGAAAAAATCCTGACACAGATCGCAAATATCACAGATGGTAAATATTTCAGGGCAACGGACAACCAGAAGCTGAAACAAATCTATCAGGAAATTGATGTAATGGAAAAATCAAAAATAGATGTAAGGGAGTACAGTAAGAAAGAGGAAGAGTACCTGAGCTTCGGGATCATTGCGCTGATTCTGTTCATCACTGAATTGACAGGCAGGTATGTCTTTCTCAGATCTCTGCCATAAAATAAACAGGAACACTCATGTTCAGGTTTGGTAACATAGAATATTTGTATCTCTTGATACTGGTGCCAGTATTCATTGGTGTCTATATCCTGTTTGCCGTTTTGAGAAAATCTGCCCTGCAAAGATTCGGCAAACCTGAGATAATATCACAGCTGCATCCCGAACGGTCACCCGGGAGGCATGTTGTTAAATTCATCCTGGCCTTAATGGCATTGACCGCAATAATCATAGGTATCTCCCGGCCTCAGTTTGGAAGCAAGCTCCACGAAATTAAAAGGGAAGGGGTGGAACTTATTATTGCACTTGATGTATCTAACAGCATGCTGGCCGAAGATATCCAGCCAAACCGTCTTGAACGGGCAAAACAGGCAATTGCAAAACTGGTCGACAGGCTGGTGAACGACAGGATAGGACTTATCGTATTTGCAGGTGATGCTTACATACAGATACCTGTGACAACAGATTATGTATCAGCAAAAATGTACCTTGCCACCATAAGTGCTGACATCGTACCCAAGCAGGGGACAGCAATAGGAGCTGCTATTCATCTGGGGATGAGATCATTCGGACCGGAAGATAAGGCGGATAGGGCACTTATTGTCATTACTGACGGGGAGAATCATGAAGATGATGCAGTCGCTGCAGCCCGGGAGGCTGCAGAAAAGGGAATAAAAGTACATACCATAGGTGTTGGATTGCCACAGGGTGCTCCCATACCGGTATATTCCGGAGGAACAAAACAGAATGCATTCCTGAAAGACAGGGACGGGAATACGGTTATCAGCAAGCTGGACGATAGAATGCTCAAGGGAATAGCTGCGGCAGGGAATGGGGTGTATATCAGGTCATCCGAGGTACGGCTCGGGTTAGACGAACTGTTCGACGAGATCAACAAAATGGATACGCAGGAAATGGAGTCAAAGATATATTCCGATTATGATGAACGGTTCCAGTATTTTTTCGGTTTGGCACTTTTTCTGCTGATTGCTGAATTTTTTATTCTGAACAGGAAAAACCGCTGGCTGTCAAGAATAAAGATCTTTGGTTAGTCCATCATTTGATGTTCACTCACAATGCCCATGTCTCAAACTCTTGATTTATGACTTAATGTTTAAGGTTTATATTGTTTCCGTGTTAACGGGTTTACGTGTTGACGTGTTAAAAAAGGAGTTTGTAAATGAAAATTTAAAATCAGTAACACGCTAATACGCAACACGAAACACGATAACAGTTCTTTTACTCACTACTCACTTTCTTTTCAGCCTAAAAGTCTGACAGCCTTTTTACGACTCACTTCTCACTTTCTTTGTTTTCCGATTCACAACTCTTTACTCACACTCACGATTCACGACTCACGATTCACGTTCCTAATAAGATGTTGTTAACTATGAAATATCTGATAACATTTTCGGCATTAATAATGCTCCTCGCTAACACCTATAGCCAGGCTGAAAGGAAATTTATAAGGCAGGGTAACAGGAAATATGATAAGGAATCGTATGATAAGTCAGAAGTTTTATACCGCAAAGCCCTGGAAAAGAATGATGACTCTTTTACCGGTGAATTTAACCTGGGGGATGTCTTATATAAGCAGAAAAAATATGATGAAGCCGTTCATAAGTTCGGCAACCTGGCCGAAGGGGAAAGCGACAAGAAAAAGATCGGTGCCCTGTACCACAATATGGGTAACTCACTGTTGCAGTCACAACAGATTGAACAAAGTATTGAAGCATATAAGAACGCCCTGAGAAATAATCCTTCAGACCTTGAAACGAAGTATAACCTGGCTTATGCAATGAGTCTTCTTCAGCAACAAAAGAAGCAACAGCAGCAGAATGAAAAGAATCAGAACCAGGATCAGCAGAAGGATCAGCAGGATAAACAGCAAAAGGACCAACAGAATGGGCAACAACAGCAGCAGCAGCAGAAAGAGAATGACCAGCAGAAGGATCAGTCCAACCCTGAGCATATTTCCAAAGCGGATGCACTGAGAATACTGGAAGCGCTTCGGCAGGATGAACAACAGGTTCAGGAAAAGCTGCAAAAGGAAAAAGCAGCCACAAGGAGGGTGAAAGTGCTGAAAGAATGGTAAGCAGATGATTATGAGAAGAATCAGAAAATATATTGCTAATACTTTTTTGATTACCGGCATTTTGATGCAGGGCCGGACAGTGTACGGACAGGAGGTACAGTTTCAGGCATCAGCACCCGCTGTGGTAAGGGTAGGGGAGCAGTTCAGGCTTGACTATACCATGAATGGTGCACCGTCATCCTTCCAGGGCCCGAAATTGGATGATTTTTATTTGCTCAGCGGACCAAACAAATCTTCCAGCACAAGCATCCAGATCATTAATGGCAGGAGGTCACAGAACATAACCATTACCTATAGTTATTACCTGCAGGCAACAAGAGAAGGCAAATATATCATTGAACCAGCTAGCTGTGTAATAGATAAAAACCAATACAACTCAAACCCTGTTCAGGTGGAAGTTATAAAAGATGCTACCGCTCCTGCCCAGCCCCAGGTTAATCAGGGAGCCCCTGGTTCACAAAATGTTACGGCACCATCAGACCAGATATTTGTTAAAATTCTGACCGACAGAAACAGTGTCTATCTTGGTCAGCACCTGGTAGCGACTCTTAAACTTTATACCAGGCTGGATGTTACAGGGTTGGGCAAGACTAATATTCCTGACTTCAACGGCTTCTGGTCCCAGGATATTCCCATGCCTTCCCAGATATCACTGGAAAGGGAAAATGTCGGTGGCGTCATCTATAATACCGGGGTTATTAAAAAGGTCTTATTGTTCCCCCAGCGGGCAGGAGAGATAACCATTGAACCATTCGAGCTGGAGACATTTGTAAGACAGCGGGTTGGCGGTGGCGGAGGAATATGGGATGATTTCTTTTCAAATTATACCAATGTTTCCAAACCCCTTGTCTCAAAACCGGTCGCCATCAAAGTTATGCCTCTCCCTGGTAATGTGCCTTCTTCATTTACGGGTGCGGTAGGCCAGGTAAAAATGTCTGCCACAATCGATAAGACGGAGACTGTGACAAATGATGCGATCACTTTCAGGATATCCATCACCGGTAACGGGAACATCAAGCTGGTTGAAGCTCCCCATATTAATTTCCCTCCTGATTTTGAGACGTATGATCCCAAAGTAACCACCAACGTTCAGAATGCAGAAAGCGGACAAACCGGAAGCAAAACTTTTGAATATCTGCTTATCCCCAGGCATGCCGGCAAATACAGGCTTCCTCCTGTACAGTTTTCCTATTTTGACCTGGCTGATAACAGTTATAAAAGCCTGGCAAGCCAGGAATATAATCTGAATATTGCCAAAGGTGCTGATGAGGTTGCGACCAGCGTGACCAGTGGATTGAAAAAAGAAGAATACCAGCAGATTGGAACAGATATCCTGTATATAAAACAAGGTGCTTCCGATCTTTTCCCGATAAACCGATACCTGTTTGGCTCCATGCATTTTTATCTGACCTACGCCCTGGCTCTTGCAATCTTCCTCTTTATCGTTATTCTGCGCCGTACACATATCAAACGTATGCAAAATGTCGAGATGATAAAGAACAGAAGGGCCAACAAGCTGGCACGGAAAAGGCTAAAGGCAGCCTCAGGTTACCATAAGACCGGAGAAAAAGAATTGTTTTATGAATCTGTCCTCAATGCTCTCTCAGGATATCTTTCAGATAAACTGAACCTTCCTGTTGCAGAGTTATCCAAGGAACGAATCACAACATTACTGGAAGAAAATAGCGTTGATAATGAGATTATTAACAGGCTGATGGATCTGATACATACCTGCGAAATGGCTCGTTATTCACCCGTGGACCAGGTTTCTGATATGAAAGCAGTCTATGCTGATGCGGTACAATTCCTCAGTGATCTCGAAAAAACTCTTAAGAGATGATCAGAAAAGCATTCTTTATATTATTAACCTGTATATTCCTGCCAGCCACAGTATTTGCTGCAGACCTGTCATCGCTTGTAAAAAAGGGTAATGAATTTTACTCCGGCAACGAATTCGAGAAAGCTATAGAATTATATGAGGCAGTGATTGATTCAGGATACGCTTCTGCAGAGTTGTATTTCAACCTGGGAAATGCATATTTCAAGACCCACCGGATTACTCTTGCCCTTCTTAATTATGAAAGGGCTTCCATCATTGATCCTCAGGACAAGGATATTCAGCATAATCTTCAATTGGCAAGGACATTTGTTACGGATAAAATTGATGCAATTCCCGGTTTCATCCTCAGGCAATGGATGGAATCTATTATTAGGCTTGTCCGTTCCGATACCTGGGCAATGATCAGTATCGTCAGTTTTATACTTACCCTGCTTTTCCTCCTGGTTTATCTGTTCAGCCGCAGGCTCATGCTTAGGAAATTATCATTCTGGCTGGCTGTTCTGCTGATCATCATCTCATCAGTAAATTTCACCTTTGCCTGGCAGAGGAAAAAAATAGACACCCGGCATCATACGGCATTAATACAGGTTCCTTCAGTTACTGTGAAGAGCTCTCCCGATGACAGTGGTACGGATATTTTCCAGCTCCATGAAGGAACGAAAGTGACAGTTGTTGACAGCCTGAGCGAATGGCGTGAAATAAAAATTGCCGATGGCAACCAGGGCTGGGTACGAACCTCTGAACTGATTGATATCTAAACCTTATAAATCACATGATTATGATGTCAAGGAAAAAACCTTCAGATGCCGAGATCAGGCAGACGGAACACTGGGGCATCTGGCAGAAAGAGCCATCTGAGTTTCCATGGTTCTATGACGAGAAAGAGACCTGTTATATTCTGGAAGGGAAAGCTTCCGTTGTCGCCAGCACTGGTGAGTCAATCGAATTTCAGGCAGGGGATCTTGTGGTTTTTGAACAAGGACTTGAATGCAAATGGATCATCAGGGAAAAGATTGTCAAAAGATATAAATTCGGTTAGAAACAGGTACTAAAAGCAACGAGCCTGCTATTTTTAAAAATCAACTGAGAAGTATGAAGGGAAGGGCTTTATTTCCCCTTCTTCAAAATTGACTTCCGTAACATAACTCATTGATGGCCCTTTCCTGCACCAGGCAAGATACCTGTTCAGGTTCTTTTCCTCACCCTCTGCTTCGATATATACTGTCCCGTCAGGCTCATTGCGAACAAAACCATTTATGCCATATGATCTTGCTATGTTGCGTGCTGCATACCTGAAGCCCACACCCTGTACTCGTCCGTCAATCCTTATATTGTAATGTTTTACCAAGTGGTAATATTTTAAATGACATGAAATTGTTTTACATCAGGGGAAGGTTATTATAAATCCTGCTCATCGTCTGTTTTAATCAGACTATCTGGTTTCAATTTATTAAATTTTTATGACCCTCTATAGAATTGCCGATACATTTTTTCTGGTCTTTCATACCTTGCTGATCTTTTTCATCCTGTTCGGATGGATATGGAAAAGGACAAGGCTTGTGAATCTTATTCTGATAATACTGACTGCCGGATCCTGGACAATACTTGGTATTTTTTATGGATTTGGCTTTTGTCCTCTTACCGAATGGCATTTTTCCGTCCTGAGGAAGCTGGGACATTATAATCTTCCGGCATCCTATATCAAATACCTTGCTGACAGGATTACCGGGTATGAATGCAACCAGGTGTGGGTTGACCGTGTTACCCTCCTTGGACTGATAATTGCATTGGTATGCTCGGTCTTTTCCAATTTCCGGAGATGGTTTTACCGATGAACCAATTCCTGGAAAAATCAAGTCAGGTAATTACAGATACAGAGAGAGGAATTTATTATTATCGGCTTTCCGGCTTACAATTTCCTGAAGCAGGAACCAGTTACCAATGCATAGACCAGGGTATTCTGCGGCCTGGATTATCATATTATCTTTGCCGGGTTGGTAAAAATATCCGTCAAACGACGTGATCAGCATCCGTTAAACAGGTAGCTTGGAAAAGACTGCAGTATAACTCACCTCATCTTTCACTTCAGAGATAGTCACTATCATATCGGTACCGATCCATTTCCCCTTGTTATTCATGATCCTGACCCTTCTTTTTTCGCCTGTGATTTTCGTTACTCCCGGAGACAGGTAATTTATGATAAGCACATCATACTTGCTTGCGTCACCAGGGAATAACCTGTGAACTGACTTGCCGATAACCTGGTTCTTCTGCATCTGCCAGAATCGTTCAGCAGCAGGATTGATATAAATGATATTGGCTGACTGATCAATAGTCAGCACAAGGTCGGGGAGTCCGTCAAGGACTTGCATAAACCGGCTTCTTTCTTTTTCTATCGCGGCGTACTCTGCAGCCAGTTCTAACTTTGTCTGCTCCAGTTTCTTTTTCTGTTCAAAACCTGTAAGCTTCAGCTTTTCTTCCTGTATTTTCAGCTTGTCTGTCTGCCTGCGGCTTTCTATTTCCATCAACCGCTCGCTGGTGATCTCATTTGCAAGGTAAATGACTTTTGCCACTTCACCATACATATCATTTACAGCAGAATATGTTGCCCGAAACCATTTTTCATCCTCGTACCGCGTCAGGTTTTTTAATTGTCCCCTGTATGGGATACCTTTGACAACATTTTCCCATACTTCGCTGAAATTTTCTATATCTTTCTTGTCAAAGAAATCAAAAACGCTCATGCGTTCGAGTTCTTTACGGGTGTATTTCATGGTCTCGAGAAACAACTCGTTGCAGCTGATGAATTTGCCGTCCGGGGCAAACTGGGCACTGATATTCAGCCGATTAATAGCATCAATCTGTCCTTCGTAATCCAGGGATTGCTTTTTCTGTTCGGTGGTATCAATGGCAAGAAAGAGAATTTTCTGAACCGATCCATCTTCTTTCCTTACACAGGTATAGGTAGCCATGGTCCACAAATCCTGTCCCTGCCTGGTAACATGCTTCATATATCCTTCATAATGCTTCCCTCCTGTGGACAGCCTTTCCCAGATCTCTTTGAACCACTCCTGGTCCTTTTTATCAATAAACATGAAAATATGCTGACCCTCCACCTCGCTGTTGCTGAAATATCCGAGCATCCTGAGAAATTTTGTATTTGCATACAGCAGAGTTCCGTCAGTTGCATATTCAGCCCGGATAAGAGTATGATTTACCGAATTGGTGAAACTGATAAACTTCTCTGCCTGGAGTGCTGCTTCTTCCTGGATCATCTTCAATTCCTCCATATTCCTCCTCATCTTATCCTCCTGGAAGGCAAGTGCTTCAGCCTGTTTCCTTGAAGCTTTAAGTAGTTCAGCAGTCCTGATGCTGCTCTTCAGCCCGGAGAGTGTCATAGCTATGCTTTCAGCCACACTCTCGACGAACCGGATCTGATAGGTTTCGATAGCATGAAACGAGGCGATTTCAATCATGCCAAAAATCTCAGTCTGGATGATCAGAGGAACAATAAGAAGGTACCTGGGGCCAGCATAGCCCAGGCCTGAAGTAATTGTCAGATAACCATCAGGTATTTCCGATATATAGATACTCTGACGTTCCATGGCACAGGTGCCAATAAGCCCTTCGTCCCATCTTATTTTTTTGTCTGTAAATTTTTTGCGGTCATAGGCATAGCAGGCTTTCATACTGAAATACCTGCCTGTCACTTCCTCTTCTTCTGCGAGGTAAAATCCCCCCTGGTTGGCAGACAGATACTTGACGAGGTTGGAAATGATATTAAAAGCAAACTCTTCCATATCATCCCCATGCATCCTCAATAATTCAGCAAATTTTGCCAGTCCTGCTGAAACCCAGTTTTTCTGATCATCTTCTCTCTTCCTCCTGGCCTGTTCTTCCTGGTTCTTTCTCACATTATCGCGTAATTTGATCAGTGACTCACCCAGGATATCCTGCCTGTCTTCCAGGTTATATTCTGCATCCAGCTCATTATGGATCAGTTTATTCACAAATGCGGAGATTTTCAGAGAGTTCCCCGTGTTAAGGTTATGGACCTGGAAAAGGCTTTGCCGCCCTTCGTATATGCTCATGCCAAGATAATAACCGGCCAGGGCAGAACAAAAAGGTACAATATCTATAAAATATTGTGCAGGGAAGACCCTGTGCAGGAATGCCAGCCCTTGCAAGCTGAAATTGACTTCTCCGAGCAGAGTGGCCAGGAGCAGTGCACCCGCAGGGAAGAATAATCCAATCAGCAGGCCATATACGGTGAAGCGGATAATAATATCGTCCTTCCTGGGGGTATCCATGAAATCCTTATTTCTTATAATGACAGCAATAAAAATATTCTCTTATGCAATATATTACAGCTGCAGTGGATTGCACAACAGGATAAATTTACTCAATATTTTTTCTCTGTCGTTAATAATAGGAAAAAATGCATAACCGGATGATCAGGTAATCAGCACCTGTTATGAGAGGGGAGGTGTTTTTTATGAGGATGAATGTGGACATCTCAGTTCCGGTACTTTGATTCAATTTTTGTCAGAAGAATATCCAGATTGACGGGTTTTTCTATATAATCATCTGCTCCAAGCATTTTTGATTTTTGTATATCCCTGATATCTGTTACAGCAGAAATGACAATAACAGGTATGTTTCTTGTTGATTCATTCCTTTTAATGTCCGCCAGGAATTCATAGCCGTTGACCTTGGGCATCAGCAGATCAAGGAGTATTAATCCGGGTGTCTCCCGGGAGAGTATTGAAATAGCTTCCTTGACACTCAGTGCCGTAAGGATTTTGTACCCCTTGTTTGTAAGAACTGCATCGAGCAATACAACATTTGTGTTCGAATCATCAACAACTAGTATTTTTTTTTCACAGCTGTCCATGACCGTTTAATTATATCTGATTTGTAAACAAAGATACGATCTTTAAAATACTGCAGGGGACTCGCATAATGAGATAAATTACCCAATATCAATGATGTAGATCATCATTACCGGATTTTGCAAGCATGCTTTCAGTGACACAGTAATATATGAATCGGTATTTTTTATATTTTTATTATAAATGTTTAAACCTTGATCCAGCCAGTGTTCAATAGCAGCTCCTGCTTTGATATTCTGCCGTACAGACATCTCCTGACTGACAGTGAGATGGATCTTTTAATAAAACAAAGTAACATTATCCGGTACAGGAAAAAGGAAATAATATTCAGGCAATCTGCCCGCACATCACATATTATTCTGATATTAAACGGATTGGTCAAGATTGTTAAGGAAAGCAGGAAAGAAAAAGAGGTTATACTGAAGCTGGCGAAAAAAGGACAGTTCATTGGTTTATTGTCTGTTATGGGCGACCAGATATATCAGTACTCTGCCACAGCAATTGAAGATATTGAAGTGTGCATGATCGATATTAATGCTTTCAGGAATGTCCTCATTAATAATGGAAGGTTCGGACTGCAGATAATCAACATTATTAGCCGGGAAGGACTGTACATCTTCAATCGTTTATTAAGCCAGACGCACAAGCAATTGCCAGGAAGGCTTGCAGATGTTTTATTGTATTTTTCGAATGAAATATATAATAGCACCAGATTTACATTCCCGCTTACCAGGAAGGAACTTGCTGAACTGGCCGGCACTACCAAAGAGAGTTTTATCCGGACCCTCTCTGAATACAAGCATGACAAAATTATTAACCTTGACGGATCACGTGTCGAGATATTGAGCATGGATATCATAAAAACATTAAGTGAGCTGGGATAGCATTTTTAAATCATTATTTTTACCGGAGAAATGGAACTAGTTTTCAATTAATGAAAATCCTGATCGTTGATGATATTTTTACTAATCGCTTACTCCTGACAGAGGTGATCAAAAATATTGGTCATGAATATGTGCAGGTTAAAAACGGGAAAGAGGCTGTAGAAGCACTTCTGAAGGAAGATTTTGATCTTATACTGATGGATATTGAGATGCCTGTCATGAACGGTTTGGAAACCACAAAGTTTATAAAGGAAAATTTCGATCCTCCCAAAAATAAAGTACCCATTGTGGCACTCACCGCCCACAACCCACAGTTGTTCTTTGAGGATTTTCAGAATGTCGGGTTTGATGAACTGCTTACAAAACCATACAGCATAGACAAAATTGCTGCGATCATTGAGAAACTGAAGAGGGTATAATACTTTCAGTCAAATATAAGGGAAGCGATCTTTTCGAGATACCTTGCATCAAGTTTGTTGAAATGATCATGCTCCCGGCTGTCCACATCCAGTACCGAAACAATTTTGTTCTTCTTGTCTTTTACAGTAACAGCTATTTCTGAATTTGTCCGGGAATCACAGGCAATATGACCCGGGAACCTGTGTACATCAGGCACAACGATGGTTGCCATCCTATTAACTGATGCCCAGCATACCCCTTTGTTTTTTTCCAGGACCTGGCAAGCAAGGGGTCCCTGGTATGGACCCACCACCAGTTCCCCATCCCTGAGAATATAAAATCCCACCCATGAAAACCCTTCCATTTTGTGAAACAACAGGGAAGCAGCAGTTGCCATCCTGGCTATAGGGTCAGAGGTTTTCTTAATTAATCCTTCCATCTGTTCAATTATGTGCATATATCTTGATTCTTTTTTCATAGTACAACATTGAGGGAAAAAATTATTACTGGTTTTTACAGGGGTAACCGGTTGCTGTCAGGTTGTTTATTCGTGATTTTACCAGTTCCGGTGGCTGAAAATCAACCCGGGAGAGCAGGATACGTTAATATATCTCGAGAATCCGGTGCTTCTGTTTGTTGAATTCAAACGTATCACCTTTTTTCACTCCTTTCATGACCTTATAAAGTGGCACATTGGGAGAAATGGCATAGAACAGTTCTCCGTTTATTGTCACTTTGCCAAGGCTTATAGAAATGAAGAAGTTGGATTTGTCGGTGATGATTACGGCACCGAACTCGGCACACTCATTTTTTGCGTTCGGATTAATACGGGTAAGCACACTGTATTCAGCAAGTGTCTTCTGGTACTGGCCTGCAAACATATCCCGACGGCTGATCAGCTGATCCCTGAAAGAATCATACCTGTCTTTGTTGGGACCGTATTCATTCAGGGCAACCTGCGCTTCATTCATGGCAGCCTTTGAACTGTCAACGACTTTTTGCTGAATTATCTGGCATTCATTGACTAACAGCTGCTTGATACCTGTATGTTTCTTGGTCTCCATAGAATCAACTCTGATCAGATGATTTGGCATTAATTAAAGTCAGGAATGGTATTAATGCGAGATAGAAGTGACATTAATACGCTGTGCTATCAGATAATCTGCATTATGAAAGATGCAGTTTTTATTGATATCCGGGTCTCCGGAGCGGACACAGGTAAACCTGGTTATATATCTCTTAATCGTGAATAGCACAACAGGTCAGTTAAAGATTTCTTATAAAAAACGTAAAATACCTAAAAAAAGAGGAAAATGAAAATTTTTAACCTAAAATTATCATTTTCACGACTTTTGCCGCGGAATAAAATTAATTAAAAGCATATCTTAGAAACTTATTGACGCATAGTTCCCGGATTTAATTAATGACAATTATGAACAAAAGAGGTTTTGCAAGTGACAATAATGCCGGGGTGCATCCGGAAATACTTAAAGCTATCGAAAAGATCAATGAAGGGCATGTTATAGCATACGGAGATGATCCTTATACCCGCCAGGCCCTTGATTGCCTGAAAAAAACCTTCGGATCCGAAACGGAAGCTTATTTTGTGTTCATAGGAACTGCTGCCAATGTCCTTGGAGTGGGTGCGCTCACCAGGCCTTTCCATTCGATCATCTGTGCGGAGACAGCACACATGCAGACGGATGAATGCGGGGCACCGGAAAAATGGACAGGTTGCAAGCTGCTCACTGTCCCCACAACAGATGGCAAAATAACTGTGGAAGGGATAAGAAGGCATATTCATGATATTGGTTTTGAGCATCACTCACAACCGCGGGTGATCTCGATTACCCAGGCCACGGAAATGGGTACTGTATATAAGCCTGATGAGATCCGTCAGATAACCGCTTATGCACACAGTAAAAATATGTTCGTGCATATGGACGGGGCACGAATAAGTAATGCAGCCGCATGCTTTGATACAAGCCTTAAAGAACTTACTGCAGGCACAGGCATTGATGTATTGTCTTTTGGCGGTACAAAGAACGGTTTGATGTACGGTGAAGCCATCATTTTTTTCGATAGTAAACTGGCCGAGAATTTCAAATACCTCAGAAAGCAGGGCATGCAGCTTGCTTCGAAGATGCGGTTCATTGCTGCACAGTTTGACAGATATTTAAAAGATGATTTCTGGCTGGAGAACGCCAGAAATGCTAACAGGATGGCACGATTGCTGGAGGAAAAGGTACGGACCATCCCGGGGATCAGGATAACGCAAAAAGTCGAAGCCAATGCGGTTTTTGCTATTCTGCCTCCCGGAATAATTGCCCCGCTGCAGAAGGAATATTTCTTTTATGTCTGGGATGAATCGACTTCTGAGGTCAGGTGGATGTGCTCCTACGATACCACCGAAGAGGATATTGATAAGTTCTCAGCCTGCATCAGGGAGAAAATGGAAAACCATGCAAGAAAAAGCCAACAGCATAGTTGAGCAATGATTTTTTATATTCCGGTTTTATTTTGTCCCGATATCTTTGTATTGAGGATCGGCTTTTATTAATGATTCTATTTCTGACGGCTCCAGGTAAATATCCTTCATGTATTTTTTATAATCTTCAGTACGTTCCGAATCCGCTAATATATAATTAACCAGGTCGTACAATTGCCAGCCTAAACCCCGCTCAATAGTGATCTGATCAACACTCTTTTCGTATTGTTCCTTGGATTTCCTGTTCAAATAACTTAAACCTAACCTGAACATCTGACAGTTGGTCCTGCCTGTATAGTCCAATATATGACTGATTTCGTGCCCGAATAATCCTATCAGTGCATTAAAGGGAACACCATTGATCTTTCGTTTTTCTTTTCTTAATGAGCTATTCACCCTGATGACATATGTACGGTTGCTTTTTCCCTTGAAGATCATGGAAAAAATTGCCGGCCTGGTAGTGGCGTTGATGGAGTTACTTAACCTTTTTGCATGGACCTTGATTTTTGTACTATCCAGTTCAGGAAAGAATGATTTGGCAATAAGAATAGGCAATTTGAACGAATCCAATGACTCGGTGATGATCAGCAGATACCCATGATTTTCTAAATCATATTGATTAGGTGAATCGTCAAAGGTCCGGACCGGCTTGATATTTTGCCCGAAAGAATTCATAGCGAGCAGGTTAAATATGAAAATAATCAGTGAAAACCTCGTCATTGATCGGTTGCCAGATCGATTTATTATTGAGTTTTCGTAAGCTGCGATTTAAAATAAAAGTGAATTTGCCCTTTGAAAATTATCCTGCGATACGAGCAATCCTTAAATATTAAGGATTTACGATAAAAGTAGTGGTTTTTATGCAACCATCAAATACTTAGCAGCGAGCTGTCCCCATAACTGAGGAAACGGAAATCATTATCGAGGGCATAGCGATAAATCTTTTTCCAGTCATCACCCACGAAGGCAGCTATCAGCAGAAGGAGGGTGCTTCTTGGCAGGTGAAAATTGGTAATGATTCTGTCAACAGTACGAAACCGGTAGCCGGGAAGGATCATCAGTTGTGTCTGACCTTCAGCCTTGCTGATCCTGTCCTGCCTGAATTTCCTCAACAGTCCTTCAATGCTTTCCTGAAAAGTATAATGATCCGGCAGCCTGCAGGCGTCCATCTGGTCAAGAAACAGCCCATTGTTTATATCGGTTAATCCTGCCAGTACCTTCGCACCCAGCCAGTAAATGGTTTCGAGTATCCTCACAGAAGTTGTGCCCACCGCAGTTATTCTGCCCCGGTAGTCCAGCAATGTCTCCAGCATTTCAGCGGTAAAATAGAAATGTTCCTTATGCATGATGTGTGAAGCGATATCATCACCGAGTACCGGCCTGAATGTTCCTGCCCCGATATGCAATGTGGTTTCCATGATCCGCATACCCCTGTTGGTGAGGCTGTCAAGCACATTCCTCGTAAAATGAAAACCAGCAGTGGGCGCAGCAACCGAACCATCGACTTTTGAATAGATGGTCTGGTAATTAATTTTATCCGACAGTTCGGGATCCCTTTCCAGGTAGGGTGGGATAGGGGTCAAACCTGCTGCTTCAAGGATATAACTAAACGTATGACTGGCAGGGGTCCAGGAAAAATGAACCAGGAAGGTATCACCATCCCGCCCTGTTTTTTCTGCAGAGAGCAGGATTTGTGATCCGTTGGTTATGGGCATGGTGAGGGCGCCATTTTTCCATTTTCCCGCATTACCGATAAGGCATTTCCATATGCATGATCCTGTCTGGCTGAAAGCTGACTCATAATCAGGTGGATCAGCCGGCTCCAGGCAGAAAACTTCAATATGCGCCCCGCTTTTTTTCACAAACTTAAGCCTGGCTTGTATGACTTTTGTATTGTTGAAAACCACTAGCTGATCACCGGGAATATAATCGGCAATATTTGTAAAAATTGTGTGAGAAATATTACCTCCGGAATAGATAAGCAACCTGGACTGATCCCTTTCTTTGAGAGGATATCTGGCAATCCTCTCCGCGGGAAGAGGATAATCATAATCGCTGATCTTTAGGTTAGCCACACCTTTAAAAGTACAAAATAATTATAATGCACCTGTGGTCAATATTGTGTATATTTGCAGGTACAAGTAAGCCGTTCTATCGTTCCGATTTTTTCGGGAAGGAAAGTCCGGGCAACACAGAGCACCACACTTCTGAAAGGAAGATGTTCGTGAGGGCATAGTAGCGGAACAGAGAATAACCGCCTTACAGTGATGTGAGGTAAGGGTGAAAAGGTGAGGTAAGAGCTCACCGGTGCTGCGGGTGATCGTGGCAGCCGTTCGTCTTGTGGGTTGTAAGACCAAGTATACCGGTAGTTTAGGGTTGCTCGCCCGATGCCGGGGGGTAGGTCGCACAGATAAATGATAGAAATCCTTCAGGGGAGACAGAACCTGGCTTACAGGCTTACTTGCAAAACAGGAGCTTAGGCAACTAAGCTCCTGTCCTTTTATATATTTATAAGAATCCTTTCTCTGATCTTTGGGGGATGTGACCAATTATGATCACTGTTCCTCACCCTCTGCATCGAATGCTTCCCTGGTGGTGATCTTTATCGGCTTAAGTTTTATTTTTTCAATCTGCTGGTTTATAGATGCCAGGTATTTCGTGAATATGTCATCGACATCAGCTTTCATCTTACCTGCTTCGCCCTGGAGATCAGCCAGCCGGTCTATTTGTGATTGTGTAGGTCTGCCCCTGTAGTTCCCTATGGCACTGTATAATTCCGAAACCTTTTCCCTGAGCTGCTGCTCCCCGCGTATATCGCCAACTTTTGTAACAAGGAGTTTTTTCCTTATGGCGGTCAGCTCATCCGAGAAGGCTGTAATCTTCTTTTTCAGTGATGAGGAAACAGCCGGATCAGTTGCCAGGGCTGCCGATTGCTGAATAGCATCGGTGAGCCTCCTGTCGAGGTATGCCAGGTTTTCCAGTAGATCATATGCTTCATTCACTTTCAGAATCTCCAGGTCCTGGTCTTCTTGTGAGTGTGGTGAATAAGGATCATGAAGGATAGAGATGGTGGTCTTATAGATACTATCACCTTTCAGTACCATCACAGTGTAATCTCCGGGAGGAAAAGGAGGACCAAAAATAGCTTCGGCACTGAGGACATTTGACTGCGGCACCCTGGGCGGCTTACGCGTTGGAGTCCAGATCACCCGGTTTATACCTTTTCTTTTTCCTGCCGGCAGGCTTTTGATTTTGTTCCCCAGGCTGTCATAGATCTCTATTGACATGTCCCCGAAAATATGACGCTTACTGAGATAATATACAATATTGACTGCATTGGCAGGATTCCTTCCTACAAACTCATCATCGTTCACCTCACTGGCTCTGCCCCCGAAAGTGCTCATGGTGTATGGCCGTGATTCAAGAAAAGCAAGGTCTGAGCGGAGCACCTCTTCTGAAAGATGACGCAGCGGGGTTATGTCATCTATAATAATGATACCCCTGCCATGCGTTGCCAGAACAAGATCGTGCTCACGCGGGTGTATGACCATATCCATGACCGACACATTTGGCAAGTTACCTTTCATCTGTGCCCACACCTTGCCGCCATCAATGGATATAAACAGCCCGAATTCGGTACCCAGGAACAGCAGGTTGGGATTGTCAAGATCTTCGATGATCTTGTAACAGTAACTCGTTATGTTTGCATCTGCCAGGCTTGTCCATGTCTGCCCGTAATCCGTTGTTTTATAAACATATGGGGTTTTATTATCATTACGGTGCCCGTCAAAGGTTACATAACAGGTACCTTCAGCAAAACGGCCCGGGCAAACGCTCGAACACCAAGTGTTAGGTGGCAATCCGCTTATATTACTGACTACATTGGACCAGTTTTTGCCCCCGTCTTTGGTTACCTGTATGTTACCGTCATCTGTACCCACCCAGATCAACTTGGTATTTAGGGGTGATTCAGCTATTGCGATTATGGTGCAGTGATTTTCAGCTGTTGAATTGTCTATGGTAAGACCACCTGATTCTTCCTGTTTTTGCTTAAGAGGATCATCAGTGGACAGATCAGGAGATATCCTCTCCCATGTGTCACCCCTGTTTTCTGACCTGTACAGGTACTGTGCACCTACATACATCGTATTAAATCTAGGACTGAAAGCAATAGCTGCATCCCAGTTAAACCGCAGATCTTCTGTTGTTTTTTCCTTGAACGGTTTTATCAGCTTTTCCTCCCCTGTACTGATATACCGCCTGTAATAATTACCACCCTGGTACTGGAAATAAACTATGTCATGGTTCCCCTTGTCAGGAAAGACAGAGAAACCATCACCAAAACCGACATAATTCCAGTCACTGTTTTCAATGCCATTGACACTGCGGCTTGGCCCCACCCATGAACCGTTGTCCTGTAAACCGCCATAAACATTATAAGGTCTTTCCATATCAACAGACACTTTATAAAACTGGGAAACCGGCAGGTTGTTTGCACGTAGGAATGAGCTGCCCTGGTCATTGGAGATGTACAGGCCCCCATCTGTTCCCAGGTACAGTATTTTGTTGTTACCGGGAGCGATCCAGAAAGCATGATGGTCTACATGCACACTGCCGCCATCGATATATGCTTCCCTGAACTTTTCCCCGCCATCTTCACTGACATTCAGGACGTAACTTGGTTTATAGACCCTGAAGGTATCCACCGGGTCAGGGTAGATCTGGGAGAAATAAAATGGTCTTTCTCCCATGGCCAGTGTCTTATTGACTATTTTCCATGACACTCCCTTGTCATCTGAACGGTATAAACCACTGGCTTTAGCTTCTATCAGTGCGTAAACGATATCGGTATTGACCGGCGAAATGGCAACAGATATCCTGCCAAGGTTACCTGCAGGCAATCCTGTTGTGATCTTTGTCCATGTCT
>Ga0172364_10000946_pt1 | contig 21699 bp, 20 predicted proteins | sample LakKivSesite10cm_FD_114545 | JGI IMG/M metagenome (GOLD analysis project Ga0172364, IMG submission 114545) | Sediment microbial communities from Lake Kivu, Rwanda - Sediment site 10cm | ecosystem: Environmental > Aquatic > Freshwater > Lake > Sediment | place: Rwanda: Western Province, Lake... | reverse complement strand
GCCGATGAGGCCGCCCACCGTCCTGCCCGGCGGAAGGTTCTTGTCCCAGAGGATCAGCGCCTCGCCCGCCCGGTAGTCACCCGACTCCCGGTACATGGTGTAGGGCGAGCCACAGGGCCAGAGGTGCTCGCCGTACCTTTCCCCCTCGGGTTCCACGATCTCGAAGTAGCGCCAGCCGACGAAATCGATGTCGATGTAGTGATCGCCTGTGGCTGGGATGAAGTGTTCAGGGCTCTTCAGCTGGATGTTCAGGATCTGGCCCCGCCCGTCTCCGTGGACCCAGACCCCCATGCCTTGGCGCCCGCTCAAGTCGATGGGCGGCCGGAACACCTTCTCCACCGCGGTCCATGCGCCCCTTCTCTTTGCCAGCTTGCTGTGCGCCGAGTACTGGAAGGTCGCGGTTCCCGCCGGGTCTAATTCGGCGGAGGGCAGGAGTGATGCCTTCATTCTGGAATCGGCGGTCCTGACCTGGCCCCATTCGTCCGCGGATTGGGCCAATGCCATTGCCTTGTTTGACTCATAGGGCTCAACCGACATGAGCGCCTCGATGCGCAGTCCCGCCGGCTGTGGCGCGAACGGGTTCCTGGCGCTCCATCTGCTGGTCCAGTCGGGCAACCCTTGGACCTTGTGCTTGAGGTACTGGATCGGCCTGAACTCCCATCGGCCAGCCGCGTTCCGGGACAGCTTGAACTCCCTCCCGGGTACCCGGAGCTTCCGCTTTATGGATTCCGGGAAATACGCCGCTCTGCGCAGCTCCTCGTAGGTCCTCATGATCTCCGCGAGCCTTGCCAGCCCAGGTGTCGCTGCGAGCTTCTCCGGGTCGATCCCCATGATCGATAGGCCGGTGTCCGTTGCCAAGCACTTACAGCAGAGGTACTCGATGTCATCGGCGTAGGTGGGCTCAGACTGGGCTCCCGTCCAGGTCTTGAATGCCCACCATCCCATGTGGGCGGGAAGGAACATCCGGTTGCAGTCCTCGTTGGCCTCAAGGTGCAGGTCTATGAACCTCTTGTGGCTCCTGTTGGGATGGTCCCAGGCCCCCATGCGCGAGCGCACGTACCAGAGGTGGTGGTGGAAGGTGCTCATCTCCATGATTGCCGGCTTCTGCAGCCTCTTCCAGATCTCGAAGACGAACTTGGATCCGTAGTGCCAGCCATTCTCGGCCCCGCCCGGGACATCCTCGCCGTCCAGGGCATCCAGGTACATCATGTCGAAGCCACCTTCGTTGAAGGCGTGGGCGGTCCTTCCCGCAACCTCCTCGAACAGGCTTGAGTCGCTATCCGGGACGAAGAGCCCGAAGCACTCCTTGAGGTGGCGGACCTTTGCACCGAGTTTGTGGGTAGCCGGTCGCGTTCCGTAGGCTCCCCTCGTGCATCCGGAGAAGGCGAAGGGGGGTTCCTTTCTCACTCCCGCATAGATGACCAGTTCATCGTCGATCTGCAGCGTCACGGAGTTGCGCACAAAAAAGCCGGTGAGCGCCGACATCCCCTCGGTCGACTCCAGGACCGGCACATCGGTGTCCCCGGGGGAGAGGGGCTTTGCGAGGGTGAAGGTGGCATCCTTGGCAAGGCGCGGGTCGGGAACGGGCGTCACCCAGGGGCATCGCTTGTCGATGAAGAAGGCATAGGTATGGAGGCCAGCAAGGATCCCGGACTGGTGGAGCCTGTCGGTCACGGCCCTCATGCTGGCCAGGCCCTGCGGGTAGGTCTCCGGGTCGGGGGTGCAGTCGCCGAAACGAAAGGACCTTCCGCCGTGAAAGTCTATCTGCGTTATGCCAAGCCCCTTGGCCAGCGCGATCCAGTCATCAACGGTCTTCTCCGAGAGGCCGCCGAAGTTGAAGAGGTAGGAACCGCGGTTGTCCGCCGAGTCGAATGCCCAGGGACCGCCGACTGCCGATCTGGGCAGCTCAGGCGCGCCCGAAACGACCTCCTGCATGACCTGTCGCATCAGGTGCAGGGGGCAGGCTATGATCGCCGCCTTGGCGCCCACGTTACTGAAACGTGGATAACAGTAAGCCCGAAGTCTTGTGTTCGGGCCCGGGAGCTCCGGCACGTTGGTCTTGAGGTTCAATGCGAGCGTGCAGGCGGCGAAGCCGTCCGCTTTCCTCTTCTTGAGGACAAGGTCTAGGAAGGCCAACTCCTCCAGCCCCTCGCCCTCCGCGGCCAGCACCTCGAAGGTCATGTAGTGGCTGCGCACCTCGACCCCCAAGAGCAATCTGACTGCAGGAGTCTGAAAGCCAAGTTCGAGCTCTCCGTCTTGGAACGTGGCCGAGGACGACGCTAGGCTCTTGCCTGCCTGCCTGACCGTCGCGAACGGAGTTGCGGTGCAGTGGTTTACCCCCGTCGCCTTGTCCACGAATGCGAGGTTGCGGCCGTCAGGTCCTATGATGTAGCGAACGAAGTCGTTCTCGAGCAGTGTCTCCATCGCCTTGCTGGGACCGGCCTCTATATTTAAGTGGCTGTGGCTGGTGGCTGGCCGTCCATCAGAGCCCGAATCCCGCGGCCCAATATTTTTCTGCCCCGGGGTTCGGCTAGACCGTGGTCAACGGTCGACGGAAGGAAGATGAGAGGCTGAGTGGATGACTCTTGCCCTTCGAAGGCAGGCCATGCTCATTTTGCCGATGCTTGTTGCCTCACTCATCGTCGCTCCCGCCCAGGCCATGGAGACTAGGCTTGATTCCGAAACCCAGAGGATCAGGGTCATTTGGGGCCGCATCCCCAGTTCTTCCTACAGTTTCGCCCTTGAGGACCCGAGGATCGAGATACAGGCCTCCCTCCCATACCTGACCTATGAGAAGACGATGTCCGACCTGGAGTATGCAAGGCGCCTGGCCAGGATCTACCTCCCGAGGACCTACGCGTCGCTATTGTCCAACCTTGACCTGATCGTCCTCGAGGACATCGACTCGCGCATCTTCCCGCAGGAGAACCTCTTCTGGTTCAGGGACGCGGTTCGCGAGGAGGGCTTGGGTTTGATCATGTGCGGGGGCTCGCAGGGGTTCGGCGGGAACCAGCCCTTCACCAGCTGGGGCGACACTGTGCTGGACGAGATACTGCCCGTGCAATGCTACTACGACCAGAGGCTGTCCAAGGACTACCTCGTCAAGCTCAAGGTCGTTCAGCCTGACAACGAACTGGCCCGCAGCATCCCATGGGAGGAGGCCCCGCGTTACTACCCGCCCAACTACATAACGCCCAGGATGGGGTGTCAGCTGTTGATCGTCTCGGACGACGACAAGAAGACGCCGATCTACTTCTACTGGGACATCGGCAAGGGCAGGTTCGTCGGCGCGCAGAATATGCAGGGGGCGTTCTCCTTGGACTTCAACCTCTGGCTTTACTACCAGGATGCCTCCCTGAACACGGTCTACTACGCCGCTGGCTTTCCATTGCCGACGGATCTCCTGGCCGTACACCAACTCCGGGAGGAGTGGCATGTGATGGCCCTGCGGAGGAGCCTGTTGCTGGCGTTTCTGGAATTCGCCGACAAGTTCGGCGCAAGGGTCAGCCAGGTTGAGGGCGAGCTGCGTGGGGTCGACGTGATCAGGAAATCCTCCGACTCGCTCTACCTTGCCCAGGACTATCCAGGAGCTCTGGAAGTCATGGAGGATGCTATCGCCGAACTGCTTCGCCTCGAGAGGTTGGCCGTGGAGCTCAAGGAGCGGGCGCTGCTCTGGATCTACGTGATCGAGTGGTTGACCGTGATGTCCACCTTCCTGCTGTCGGGCTTCCTTCTCTGGACCCTCATGGTCAGACGAGCTGCCTACAGGGAGGTCGGGCTGACCGCAGCGGGGATCGGATGATCCCACGGTTGCACCGCTGGCAAGGAATCCTCTTGCCTGATGCTGCCTCAGGCCATGCTCTCTTGCGGTTACCCCAGCATTCGATGCTGAACACTTGAGCCCCTGATTTGTTGATGGAACAAGCTTGGCATGTCTCTGCTGTCTTCACTGTCCGGTCCATCGTGGTGCAATTTATTAGGTTGATTGGGGATATATGCAGAGGCGGGACAAAATGAAAGAGAAGAGGGGAAATGAACGGCTTCTTGAGAAGATCGCCAGGCTGATCCCGGGCTACGGCGGCTACAAGGACAAGGAGCTGAGGCGTGAGGCAGACAAGCTCCAGAGGACCCACATCGCAAAGAGGCTGAGCGAGGCCAGGTCGAATCTGGAGTCCACAAACGGGAAGATGACGGACAAGCTCTTCATGGATGCCGTGGGGATCTCGGACAGGCTGCTGAGGCGCATGGAGAAACTCGCCGACAAGGTCCGTTTCGCGAGCTACGGCTACGGCGGCTTTTTCGATTTGGTCAAGGTGAAGGAGGAGGAACTTGACAAGCTCTACGGTTTCGACGCCTCGCTTCTGGAGGACGTTGACAAGATCAAGGCCAAAGTGGGCGAGCTCGGTGCAAGCCTCGACACCCAGGCAAGGGCGAAGCAGAAGCTGGAGGAGCTGGAATCGTTGGTAGGCGAGATCGATCGCAAGATAGCGAGCAGGGATGATCTCATAAGGGGGATAAGGTAGATGCCAGAGGTAATAGAGTGTTTGGATAAGACCGGAAACGAGATGGTGGTTAGGTGGCCCGAGGGCGGCTCGGGCGCCATAAGGTCGGGGGCCCAGCTGGTTGTGCGCGAGTCCCAGTCGGCCGTCTTCTTCAGGGACGGGAAGGCCTACGATGCGTTGGGGCCTGGACGCCACACCCTCACAACCCTCAACCTGCCCCTGATCACGGGCTTCCTGGGGCTTCCGTTCGGGTTCAAGAGCCCCTTCAGGGCCGAGGTCTACTTTGTGAACCAGAAGGTGTTCACTAACCTGAAGTGGGGCACAGCCCAGCCCATAGCCTTCAGGGACAAGGAGCTTCAGATGATCAGGCTGAGGGCCTTCGGCATCTTCTCCCCGAGGATATCCGACCCCCTGCTGTTCATCAACAAGATCGTTGGCACCCAGGGCCTGTATACCTCCGATAGGATCCAGGATTTCTTCAGGGAGATCATAGTTGCGCGGCTCAACGACCTCTTGGGCGAGATGCTGACGACCATATTCGACCTGCCCAAGTACTACGACGAGATAGGCGCGGCCTTGAGGACGAGGGTGAAGGACGATTTCGACAAGTATGGCGTGGAGCTTGCCGACATGGTGGTCAATGCGATCACGCCCCCGGACGAGGTTCAGAAGATGATCGATGCAAGGGGCGAGATGGCCGCCGTGGGCGACATGGGAGCCTTCGCCCAGTACCAGACCGCCAGGGCTATGAGGGACATCGCGAACCAGCCCGGAGGAGCACAAGGGGGAGGCACCGCCGCGGCCGGGATGGGCCTCGGCGTGGGCGCGGGCCTGGGCATGATGGTTCCCGGCATGATACAAAAGGCGCAGGCGGAGGCAGAGGCCAAGAAGGCCACGATGCGGAAGTGCCCCAAGTGCGGCGCCGACGTTCCTCTGGAATCGAAGTTCTGCCTCAACTGCGGGGAGAAGCTCGTCGTCGAGACGATCAACTGCCCCAAGTGCAAGGCCGAGATACCCAAGGGAGCAAAGTTCTGCCTGAGCTGCGGCCAGAAGCTGGTCCAGAGTTGCCCCAAGTGTAACGCCGATCTTCCGGCGGGCGCCAAGTTCTGTCTCAACTGCGGGACGAAGATCGAGTAGAGGGCACGGCGTTGAAGATCAGCTGCACGCAGTGCGGTGGTGAGATCGAAGTAGGGGAGGGCGAGCTCTTCCTCAGGTGCCCTTTCTGTTCGACCGCGATCTACGTCGACAAGAAGAAGGTCGTCTTCCACTACGTGCTTGGGTCCACCCTGAGCATGGAGGACGCTCGCAAGAGCCTCAAACGGTGGATGGCCGGCACCAAGACCGTCAAGGGCCTGGAGGAGAAGGCCAGGACGGTACAGGAGGAGTTCTTCTACTTCCCCATCTGGTACTTCAAGGTGAAGAAGGGCGGTGAAGAGAAGGTCTTCACGCAGCTTGCTGCGAGCACCCCGATCGTTGATCTGAAGGAGATCCAGATCCCCGCGGGGGATCTGAAGCTGTACGACCCGGACAAGTACGTGGGCCAGACGCTGAAGGACCCCGAGGTCATCTATACCGCAGCCGTCGAGTGGGTAGCGAAGGCTGGTGCAGCGCCGGAGGACGTGGTGGAGACCGCCCTCGTCCACGTCCCGGTCTTCCACATCAAGTACGAGTACGAGGGGCAAACATACAGCTCCATAGTCGAGGGCTCCTCAGGAGAGGTCCACTCCTCGATATACCCGGCGAAGGCCGAGGCGCCCTACTACCTGCTGGCTGCCCTGGCCGTTGTCCTATTCTTGGCTGAGGGCCTCTTGACCACCGACATTGTCCTGAAGCTCGTCATCTACTTGGTCACCGCGGTTCCTCTGGTGATCGGCGCAACGCTAGTTTCGGAGAGGGTCTGAGTGCAGGAATCGGCAATAAGCGGAGTGTCATGCCCGTCCTGCGGCGGCTCCCTGGAGCTTGGTGAGGGGGTCACGACCCTCAGGTGCAAGTACTGCAATCTCCCGCTTCTTGTTAGAGGCGAGAAGGGAACCCTGAAGTACCATCAGATGCGCAAGGTCGATGCCGGAGGGGCCGTGGAGGCTGCGCGGGGATGGTTTGGCGGCATACAGATGGCACGGGACCTACGCAAGGTGGCAGCCTTCGACACGCCGTTCCTAGTCTATCTGCCCTTCTGGAGGGTCGCCGGCAAGGTCGTGGGCTGGGTGCTTGGCAATGAGGTCAAGCGCGAGACGGTAAGACGAGGCAACAGAACGGAGACTCACATCCGGAAGGTGCCCGTTGAGAGAAGCGTCATGAGAAGCTACGTCTGGACGGATGCGGCCTGCGATGTGTCGGAGTTCGGCGTTGAGAGCATCGACATGCCCGTCCCCGAGTTCTCGCTCTACGATAGAGAAAGCCTCCAGAGGGATGGCATGGTGTTCGAGCCCACCGAGGCAAGTACCGAGGCCATCAACCAGGCGAAGTCCAAGATGGCTGAGTGGGGCAGGGGCAGCGTCCATGTGGACGAGGTCACGTTTGAGAAACTGAATGTCGTGGATCTGCGAACGAGCATCGTGTACTACCCACTGTGGGTCTTGCGTTACGGGTACAAGGGTCGCACCTACCAGGCCTTGACGGACGGGGCCACGAACAAGGTTCTCTACGGCAGGGCCCCGGGAAGCACCTTGTTCAGAGTGCTGTCCTTGGTCGGGACCATGTTCGCTGGCAATCTCGTGCTCACAACCGTGCTGCAAAGGAGTCTGGACATCGAAGCCAAGGGAGTCGTCGCCGTCATCTGCGCGGTCCTCATGGTAGTGGGCTTCTGGAAGTTCAGGTTCGGAGGCGAGGTGAGGAAAGGTGGAAAAGGGAAGTCTCCAGGTGGTGCCGCTCAACTGCGAGAGCTGCGGAAGCTTGCTGGAGTCTGAGGACAGGGACGTGGCCTTCCGCTGCACGAACTGTGGCCAGGGCTACGCCCTCCTTGAGGGCGAGCTGAAGCGTCTCACGGTGAAATCCGCATCCCCAAAATTGCAGGAACGCGGGGAGGTTCAGTACTACCCTTTCTGGGTCCTGAAGGCGGAGGTCACCGTCGAGTCCCGTGACGCAAGCGGCGGGTTCTTCTCGGGTCTTCTCAGAGGAGGTGGGTCCGGGCCCGCAGGGGGGACGATTGCCTTCTACATCCCGGCATTCGACGCGCCCTTGGAGGTCCTCAAACAGCTGAGCGTGGAGTTCACAAAGGAACAGCCATCCTATGAGATAGCGGAAGAGGCCAGGAAGAGCATCAAGGGCTGCGTTCACTCAGAGGAGTTTGCCCGCGGCTTCGCCGATTTCGTGTTCCTTACCATGGAGGCCGAGAGGCCCGACACGATGAAGTCGATCAGGTACTCGATCAAGTTTCTGGAAGCCACGGTGTTGGCTGTTCCCTTCGTGTCGGTGGACGGGTCCAAGAAGGACCTCCTCATGGGTAAGCAGGTAATGGGTTGGTAGGGCTGGAGGGTTTCACGCGGAGGGAGTTCGTCTCGCTCGCCCCCGCGGCGCTCCTAGGCCTGTCCCTGCGCGGGACGCTTGCGGCCGGCCCCGATGTCGGCGTTGTGATCGCCAAGAACGACCTTCCTGAGTACCTTCTTAGGGCGTCCATCAGGGAACTCGGGGGCATCGACCGGTATGTGAAGGAGGGCGACCTCGTCGCGGTGAAGCCCAACTTCTCCTTCGACTGCGTGCCCAACTCGGACGTGAACGCAGCCAACACCGACCCCGACCTAGTCAAGGCGGTGGTGAAGCTGTGCCTGGAGGCTGGAGCCTCGGAGATCAAGGTGATAGACAACACTCTCACCGAACCGCCGGAGTTGGGGCTGCGATCAAGCCAGTTGAAGGGTAAGCTGGCTCAGTTCGATACGGTTGAGTGCAAGGTCCTGAACAACAAGCCGCAAGAGTTTGAGAAGGTCAATGCCGGTAGATCACTGGGTGAGATCGGGGTCTCGAAGGATGTGTTGGAGGCGGACGTCCTCGTCAACCTGCCGAAGCATAAGAACCATGCGGAGACGGTGGCGACCATCTCGATGAAGAACCTCATGGGGATAATCGACGACCGGCAGAGGATCCACGATCAGGGGCTTCACAGGCCAATCGCGGATCTGACCAGCTACCTGCTGTCCACGCAGGCAGCCTCGGGCCAGAGGAATCTGGTGGTGGTTGACGCCATCAAGGCCCTACAGAGCGGAGGCCCCGACGGGCCGGGCAAGGTGATCAGGCCCAACAGCATCCTTGTCGGGGATAATCCCGTCAGCGTGGATGCCTATGGATGTGATCTGCTGGGCATCGATAGAACCACGGTTCCCCACCTTGAGATCGCGTCAAAGGAATACATGCTCGCGGGCTCGGAGGAGGGCTGGACGGCAAGCACGCTGGATGTGTCCCAGATGGCCAAGGACGATCTTTTGCCCGGGCCTACCCCCAAACCAGAGGAGCCGAGGTCGGGCAGATGGGCATTCCTTCTTCCTGCTGGGGTCGCCGTCGGGGCCTGCATAGCAGTAGGATTTATCTATTCGCGGAAGGCGAGGCGGCCAAAGGAGCCGGAGAGCCCCAGGCCATAGCACGACGGGTCGGTTCACGCCATGGCGATCAGGTAAAGGAAACCGGTAGGTGGAAACATGGCGCTCCTTCTTTCGGACTCTGATGTCAGGTCGATGCTGAGGATCAAGGAGGTCCTGAAGGTTGTTGAGGACGCCTTCCGGGAGAAGGGCCTGGGCAAGGTCCAGATGCCGCCCAAGACGTACCTGTTCTTCAAGGACCAAAACGGCGATTTGAGGATCATGCCTGCCTTCCTCCCAGACCGAGGGGCCGCAGGGGTCAAGATTGTGAACTCGCACCCGGGGAATCAGAGGTACGGGCTTCCGTCCGTTCTCGGAACGGTGCTTCTGATAGATCCCAAGAACGGCCTTCCGACCGCAATCATCGGGGCCAACAGCCTCACATCGATCAGGACCGGGGCGGCCGGCGGGTTGGCTGCGAGGTACCTTGCCCGTCGAAATTCCAGGATCGTGGGCATGCTTGGTGCCGGGGTTCAGGCGCGAACGCAGCTTGAGGCCGTCTTGGAGGTGCTTCCGGGGATTGAGCGCGTGAAGGTCTACGACGTCAACAAGGAGAATGCAGCCAGGTTCGTGAAGGAGTTCCCAGCCGGCCGGGGACGGGGGATGACCTCGGTCGAATCCCCGGAACTGGCAGTACGTTCGTCGGATCTGGTGATAACCACGACCCCTTCCCGGAGCCCCATTGTTGAGAGGGGCTGGGTAGAACCGGGGACCCACATCAACGCGATCGGGGCCGATGCACCGGGGAAACAGGAGCTGGATATCCAGATTCTGCTGGACGGCAAGGTCGTGCCCGACGACTGGGAGCAGGCGGCACACGGAGGAGAGATGAACGTGGCCGTTTCCCAGGGCAGGTTCAGCCGATCGATGATCCACGGGGAGCTGGGCGAGGTCGTGTGCGGGAAGGTAAAGGGGAGGGAATCACGGGACGAGATAACAATCTTCGACTCCACTGGCCTTGCGATACAGGATGTGGCGGTGGCCGCACACCTTTGCGATCGGGCGCTGAAGAGCAACAAGGGGACAAAGATTGACATCTGGAGCTAGGGTTGACGGCGGCGCTTGGCCAGCAGCTCGTGCTGGGCTAGAGGGCACAAGGCGACCAGTGCCGGGGCAACTGGGCAGAGTCGGGCTGTGTTTTCTGACTTGCGCGGTTCTTCTCACGGCTTTGGGGACGGCGTCATGCCGGGAGCAGAGAAGGGACCCCGTCACGGGGAGGATAAGGATCATCTACATAGGGGATCCGGGCCCCGGGAGCCCCTACCCCGTCTACACGAGGGACCCCCTGACGGAGGTCGTCCCCGTGATCGCCATCGGTTTCACCCAGCCCGACACCGTCATACGGCGCTACATGCGGCTCTACATGCCCCGCAACCAGGCCGATCTTGTGGACAGCTACGACATCGTCATAATCAGCGATGCCAGCAAGCGGTTCTTCACAACCGACCACATGGCATGGTTCCGCAATTCGGTCATTGACGGCGGCCTTACGCTGATCATGATCGGGGGCTACGAGACCTTTGGAAGCACGATATACACGCCGGGATCCTGGGGCGACACGTCCGTGGCCGAGGCGCTGCCCGTTGTCTGTCTGGATCAGAAGTGGGAGGACAAGTCCGGCGTACTGGAAGTCAGCCGGTGGGACGATCCGCTGATGAAATCAGTCCCCTTCAAGGAGATCGGCCCCTACGGCATCTTCTACGGGTGCAACATAGTCCAACCCAAGGAGAGCGTCTCACCCTTGGCATACTACCGCGTCACCGGCACGGGCGTCGCCAACCCCTTGTTCTGCTACTGGGAAGTTGGCGCTGGTAGTTCCTATGCCATGACCACGGACTGGACCCCCGCGGGCGGCAGGGATTTCCTCAGGTGGGCGTACTATCCGGACTACGTCCTGAACCTGGCAACGTACGTCACCGGCGGGAATGTGCCGACGGATGTGGAGATCGTCCACCAGGCAAGGTCCCTGATGGCCGAATTCCGGGACCTCAGGCAGACCCTCGACAGCCTGATCGACTTTGCGTCAAAGTTCGGCGCCAACATGGCACCGGCGGAGAAGCTCATCGGCGATGCCGGGGCGGCGAAGGCGGCTGGGGAACGCAGCTACGTCGACGGCGACATGGAAGCGTCGATCGATGGGCTGAGGTCGTCCCTTGACATCCTGGACTCCGCCTCGCGAAAGGCCTACCAGCTCAAGGACCAGGCAATGCTGTGGGTGTACCTGACCGAATGGCTGGTGGTCGCCTCAACCGGCATGGTCTGTGGGTTCATCCTCTGGACCGTCATGGTTCGGAGGAGGCTGTACCGCGCGGTTCGCGAGACCAGGCTCCATCAGGCGGAGTAGTAGGAGGACATTCCCCGGCAGGGGGACGTCGGGCAATAGATATAAGGGGACTTTGAGCCCGATGCACGATGGCGGGGCCTGACCTTCTCCTCTACGCTCTGCTTGGGGCGTTCCAGGGCATCGTGGAGTGGTTCCCCTTAAGCAGCTCCGGCCAGCTCTCCCTGGTGCTTCGGTCAGCCGGGGCGACCCCCGCGGAGGCCGTTTCCGCCGCCCTTTGGATACACTCGGGATCGTTGGCCGCCATACTGCTCAGGTTCAGGGGCGAGTTCGCCTACATGGCACGATCGATGCCCTCGGCCCTGTCCCGCAGGGGAAGAGATGTCACGCTGACGAGGTTCATGATCGTGGGCACGGTTCTAACGGGAGTCGTTGGCATACCCGTATACCTGCTTCTCTTTGATTGGTTCGAGGATAATCCCCAGGGCGGGGCCTTCACCCTTATGGTAGGGGTTCTGCTGGTGATCACCGGGATCGCGCTCTTTGCTGGCTCGAGGGTCCGGCCGGGTGCCAGGGCGGTGAAGGATGTTGCATGGCGCGACGGCGTTGCGGCCGGAGTCGCCCAGGGTTTTGCGATCCTGCCCGGCATCAGCAGGTCGGGCTTCACGCTTGCGTCCCTTCTTGCAAGGCGAATCGAGAAGTCCGATGCATTGAGGCTCTCCTTCCTCCTGGATGCCCCGGCGATCGTGGGCGCTATGGTTTTGACCTACGAGGGCATCACATTCTCCCTGCCGATGGCAGCTGCTGTCGTGGCGGCGTTCGTAGTGAGCTACTTCTCCATGAATGCCTTGATGGGCTTCGCGAGGCGGGTTGATCTTTCGCGGTTCTGCATCCTCTATGGCTTGCTTGCGGCCGGGGCGGCTGCAGTACAGCTGTTTGTCTAGAATGCGCGGAACCTGGGAGTGGTGGAATGGCAAGGCCCCATGTGTACATCCACAGGATAGGACGAAGCTACCGGGAATACATGCCCACGGAGAACGAGGCTAGGCTCAGGGCCTTCGCGAGGGTCGCCTCCGACGGCCCCTTGGAGACAGCCCTGCCCTCGGAAAGATTGGCTCAGAGGCTGAGGGGCGTTGACGGGATCCTCTCGCTCAACGGGATTGGGGCGGAGGAGATAACGGAGGAGCTACTCACCAAAGCAAGCACCGTGCGGGTCGCCGTGATCTCCCACTACTTCCACGGCAACCACGACAGGGCATCTGCCGCGTGGCGCCGGGCCGGGGTTGAGGTGATCGATGCCTCGGACGGGAACAATCGTGCCGTGGCTGAATGGACCCTGGGCGCTGCCATAACCGGCCTGCTGAGGTTTGCGGAGTTCGACAGGGCGATGAGGTCGGGCGTGCTGTGGCCCGACGGCTCGGTGGCAGATCACCTGAGTGGCAAGGTCGTCGGAATCGTTGGCCTCGGCAGGGTCGGGAGGATCGTGGCGAGGTACTTCTCCCTCTTTGATGTCGAGCTTCTGGGATATGACGCGTACGTTGCCGCAGACAAGATCGAGGCGATGGGAGTCAAGCCCGTGGGGCTCAGGGAACTGCTGAAGAGATCGGACATCATCACGCTTCATCTGCCGGTGACGCAGGAGACGAGGGGTATCATAGGCAGGGAAGAGCTGCAAGCGATCAAGGACGGGGCGCTGCTCATCAACTCCGCGCGGGCGGCCATCATGGACGGAAAGGCATTCAGGGACGAGCTTCTGAAGAGGAGATTCAGGGCCATCCTTGACGTCTACGACCCGGAGCCTCCCCCTCTGGATGACGTGATACGTCGCCTGGACAACGTGGTGATGACGCCCCATGTGGCGGGCAACACAAGGCAGATGCGCGCTGACTGCGGCCGGATTGCGGTTGAGGCTCTGAGGCAGTACTTTGCGGCTGCCCGCCGATAGAATGGGTCCGACGTCTGACGCGCTCGACAATTGGGCACCTAGATCAGCTCATCAGCCTCATTTGGCTTTTGGCCTCTTCCGTCCCAATCGCGGGGGTTATATACCGGGACCGACATCCTTCGGTGAATGAGGGGAGCCGAGAAGGAAGATCGGTTTGACCAGTTCTCGCGGACGGCGAGGAAGTTGGCCTACCAGAAGTTCAGCCCCTTGCAGGCCGAGATCCTCGTGCAGCTCATGGACGGGAACAGGACCATGGCGGAGCTCACGCTGAGCATCTTCCATTCGGACTACAGGCAAGACAGTTTCCAGACCTATCGGAACCGCGTTCGGAGGGCCGTCAGGAATCTGGAGAAGAGGGGACTTGTGTCCAAGAAGAGGATTCTGGGCAGGGACAAGCCCTACGGCCTGACCCACCACGGTGTGGCCAAGGTGGCGTCGATCGTGCCCGATATGCCCGAGCCCATGATCTTCGGCAGGAAGGACCTAGTCCTCCTAGTCCTGACCATACTCGCCGGGTTTGCGGCATGGCTGATGCCCTATCCACACGGAACCAGCGTCTTCGCGCTCCTCCTCGGGATGACCGCCGTCAGATCGCTGCAGATACTCTGGAGGGTTGTGTAGATGGACGACAAGATGGTTGAAAGGGACGACGATGTGCCAACGCCGTACTCGTTCTCGATGAGGCAGAAGCTGGGTCTGGCCTTCATGATCTACTTCTCCGGGGCTACGGTGCTGCTGGTGCTCGCAGACAGCATCTCAGGCCAAGAGGGAGATGGTACCACGACAGGGGCGCTGATTCTGCTCTCGAGTTCGACGGGAAACGAGGCACGCATCCACCTTTACGAATACGTCTCAGGACAACTGCGGAGCCGGTGGGTGTCCCGGACGACGGGAGGAATGGGAACGGGAGCTTGGTTGCTTGACCTGAACGCTGACGGCTCGCCTGAGATCGTGGCTGGGGTGTGGAATACCTATGGTTCTGACGCGGAAACCACTGCGGCGTCCTCCCTGCTAATCTACCAGAACACATCCGGATACTACGATCTTGTGCTGAACCACACCGAAACGCAACGTGCCTCTTTCACTATGTCAAGGGCCGTGATGATGGACTACTATGGAAATGGAACGAATCTCCTGGTATGGATACTCAATCGAAGTCTGGTTCTGGTGGGGTACGAGTCAGGCAAACCGGTGGTGAAAGCTCACCTGGCCCCCGCAGGAGAGTGGGGTTTCGACGTCGGGGATGTGAATGGCGATGGGAGATCTGACATCGTCTGTGCAGATCCGGCTTGGCATAGACGACTTTTGGTATATGAGAACCAGGGACAGGGTGTGTACACCGAGAGCCTTGTGGAGGGCGTAGACCAATGGGGCAAGCAGCACATGCCGTACCCTTTGGACGAGATCCGGGTCGGTGATGTGGATGGAGACGGCGTCAACGAGATCATCCTCGGCGGGTGCTGTGCTGGCAGTCCGACGCTTTCGGTCTGGGGATACGAGAATCTGACGTACCGGGAGATATGGAGCTACTTGGGGGGCACGATACAAAGCCTGGATCTTGGGGATGTCGATGGCGATGGGATGAACGAGATCGTGACTGCGGCGGAATTTGGCACGGGACAGGCCGAACAACGGCACGGGATCTCCATCTGGAAGTACAATTTCTCCGACCGTTCCTTCTATCGGACATGGGAGGATTTGAACACCCGGATACCGGAGGGGCTAAGTCTGTGCCAGATGCAGAACATCCGGGTCAGCCCCATTGATAGCGGCCAACCACCCGCCATAGTCGGCGTGACTTGGAGCTTGGGAACCAAGGATACCGGCCGAGGGAGGTACCTTTACGTCATCCGCAAGGGGGTGAACGGCTACGTAGCAACTAGTATACGGGTAGCAGGAGGCACGGTGATCGATGTCTGGCCGCTGGGCGCGGTCGAGAAGCCCGAAGCATTGTGGAGCAAAGCAGGCCAAGTCTGGAACAGGACATACGGTGGACCCTACATGGATTGGGCCACGTCTCTCATTGAGAGCGGGGACGGAGGGTATCTTCTCACAGGCCTGACCCGGTCCTGCGGCAACGGAGAGGCTGATTTCTACCTTCTGAAGCTCGACGGGGGTGGCAACAAGGTTTGGGAGACAACGCATGGGCGGGCAGTGGACGAGGACGGCACCTGTGTAGCAAGATCGGAGGACGGCGGCTTTGTGGTCGCCGGCGGGACGGATGTTCAGTATGTGAAGGAAATTCACGTGGTGAAGGTCGATGGAAACGGGAGGGAGATGTGGGAAAAGACCTACGAGGCCGGCCCTTACGAGATGCCACGTTGTGACTGCATCATAGCAGATGCCGACGGGTTCCTACTTGCTGGGAAGATGTGGCCTGGCACCTACTTCCCGGAGAACTACTCTTCGTCCGACGTGGGAACGGATGCATACCTGCTGCAGATCGATGGAAAGGGCAACAAGCTGTGGGAAAGGACCTACGGGGGCGACGGCGACGAGGCCATAACCGGCATCGTCCAAACACAAGACGGGGGATTCCTAGTAGTGGGGACCGCCTCGGACGACGCAGGGTCGGATGTCTATTGCCTGAGGATTGACCGCCGGGGAAACGTGCTATGGGAGAGGCGCTTTGGCGGAGCAGACTCGGAGGAGGCTAAAGACGTTGTGCCAGCCCCTGATGGCGGGTATGTCATTGTTGGCGGCCGGAGCCCTGAGGATGGACTAAGCGATGTCTATGTGTTGAAGATCGATGCCGAGGGCACTCTGACCTGGGAAAAGAGCTTCGGGGGAGAGGGTTGGGACTTCGGCAACTGCATCATAGGGCGCAATGACGGCTATACCGTCGCGGCTGAGACATGGTCGTGCGGGGATGGGGGCGACCTGTACCTTATCAGCCTGGGCCTGGATGGGGGTCTAGTCTGGGAGCGGATCAGCGGCGGCGCGGACATCGATCGGCCCTATGCGATGGTTGCAGCCAAAGATGATGGGTTGTTGATCGCCGGGGAAACGTGGTCCGCAGGCTCCGGCCTCTGTGACGCCCTTCTCTGTAAGGTCGGAGGGGATCCTTGGATCTTCCGATCCCTCTCGGTAGCTCCGAGCACGGTCGTGCCGGGCAAGGACGAGAGCATCCTGGTTGAAGCAGGTGTCATCTCGACCCCAATAGGGGGCTGGGGCAGCATCACGAGTATCTGGGTGGACCTGTCGGATTTGGGTCGCTCGGAAACGGTGGTGATGTACGATGATGGGACACATGGGGACAGGCTGCGAGGGGACAGGATCTACACGGGCCTCGTTCCGGTCACGTCCGACCTTCGCAGTGGGCAGCATCGAGTCGTCGTGAGCCTCGTGGATGACAGATCCAGAACTGCGTGGACGACGGCCGATATCTACATCCTTCCCTCTGGGAACGAGGTTGTGTATGACGAGGGGCTAGAGGAGTGGTCGCCGCTGGGCGCTTCGGCGACGCTGGACCCCAGATCTGCGTCACGGGCGTTCTCGGGCAACGTCTCCTTGTACGTCTCGGCCGATGCCAACGGATACGTGGAGCTTGCTCCTCCTGGTGGATATCCCTTCGATGCCTTTGCCTACTGGTCGCTCGATCTGGAGATTAACCCCGGAGACACCCAGAGGTTTCAGCCTTCTGTGTCCGTCGGGATTCTGGGCTTGGAGGCGGTGTCCAAGATGTACCTCACCAACATGGGTTACAGTTTCAGCCAGAATCAGTGGACCCACGTCTCAATACCCATGTCCCAGTTCAACTCTGCAGGCAAGCCAATAATCTTCATCCGAGTGGCCGTGCCGCTCAAAGGGGGCTTCTACTTGGACAATGTACAATTGAAGATCGTTGAGCCCAGGGTGGTTGTGCTACTGAGCTGCTTTGTTGCCCTCGCTGTACGTGGCTTGGCCGCGCTCGAAGGCGGCGCGGATCAAAGGAAAACCTCCTTCGGCTCCTAGAGGGCATCATCCCAGGGATACGGTCGTGGACGATCTACCCGCGCCGGTCTTGCCGATCTTACAGGGACTTGCGGCGGTTCTTTCGTCTAGAGTAGAAGTAGGCCAGGGTTGCCAGAACGATGACGAGGATGGCAATGCCGCCAATCCACCCCAACCCGAGCCTGCGCACGGCCGAGAAAAACCCCAGTGATGCAAACGTGACCATGACCCCCGCCCCAACGACGCCCAGGCCTATTGCCATCTCGGCTTTCCTCCGATCCATGCCCAAGAGGTATGCCGCTAGGCATCCCGCGTAGGCACCTGTGCCGGGCAGCGGTATGGCGACGAAGGCGGCAAGGCCCGGGAATCCGTAGCGTTCAACTGCGCGCTTGCCGGATCTCCTCACCGATTCGACCTTGTCTCCGACGTGCCGCTCGATCCATCCTATCCTGAAGAAGCGCTCGAATGCAAGGTCGAGGAAGAGGAAGATCGGGAAGATGATCAGGAGGTTGGCAAGGGTGCAGACGACGAAAACCCAGAGGGGATCCATGCCCAGGCCGATGCCCAGGGGAATCCCGCCTCGGAGCTCGATGTAGGGCAGGGCGGTGAGGAAGATGAGCTTAAGGTACGGGGCAATGATCTCCCAGAGAGGCGGCATCCCAAGGCCGACCGTCTACCCCGCCTATAGGCTCTGCGGGCTGGGCTTCTTGGTTCCCAGACAGACTATGGTGCTGCCCCTGATGATCAGCGTGCCGTAGCGCTTCACCGGTTCGAAGTCCTCCATCTCGCTGGCCTCGCTGAGGGTCACGTTCATGTTGACGTCGTAGTTCCTCAGCTCTCCCTCGTACAGCTTGTTGTCCTTGGTCTTGACCAGCACTTTCTTGCCCAGGCAGCGCGTTAGAACGTCGAAGGGTCTGATCATGGCTGCTTTCTCCCCAGAGTCCTGTCTAGAAGAGTCCCGCCTACGTCCCGGAAAACTTCTTTTATATCTTTCTTCCTCTTTTTCCCCGTCTTTGCCCAGTGCAGATCCGCAAGGTCTCCCCACAGGTCCCGGCAGACCCCGTCGCTGCAGACGTAGTTCTGGTGCAGTTGAGGTCCGTTGCTCCTGCATATCTCGCAACGCCTGTGCTTGTCGAGTGCCGCGGGATCGATCCCCCTAGATATCAGGAGGTCGGACAGTATCTGCACGGCATTTCCATCGTGACCAAAGATACTTAACGATTTGCCCAGTTCTCAGGTCTCAAGTATCCAGTCCTGCAGCCTGACCCTGATGACCCTCCCGCTGCTCTCCCTGGTCACGACCCTGCGCCTTTCAAGCTCCACGACTGCCCTGGACACCGTTGCCTTCGAGAGCTTCGTGGCCTTGACCAGCTCCATCTGGGTCAGGTTCTGGCCGCCCGCCAGCTCCCTCACGATCCGCCTCTCCCGGTCCTCGAGGATCTTTGTGGCGATCTCGACGGCCTTCGGTACCCTCTTGGGCGGCATGAGAGCTCGCAGAAGGAACCCGGCCACGGCGGCTACCAACACGACCCCGGCAATGGCAAGGTAGACCAGGGGCCTCGGGGTTGCCGTCTCCTCCAGGGGGGCCCAGCCCACGGCAATCGGGAGGCTATTGGAGTTCTCTGCCGACCATTCGCAGATCGTGAGCCCCCGGTCGCGCGATATCCGCCGCAGCCCCGCGAAGGCGTCGCCCGAGGGCGGGTACACCTCCACATCGCCGGGAAGCTCCAGCGTCAAGGACCAGCGTTCGACCGCCGACCCCGCAAGGAACGTGGTGGAGTACTTCCATATGTTGCCGGACTTTGACGTGAAGTTGGAGCTGGTGTAGCCGATGGCTACCTCCTGCTCCTTGCCCGGGCGCAGTCCCGACCTGAAGTAGAACCTGACCACCGTGAAGTTGCCAACCTTCTTCTTGGAATGGTCCAGCGCGCCCTCGGAGTCTTTTACCGTCAGGCCCGACACCTCGCCCGGGATCCTGAACTCATCTCCGAGGACAGATCCCGATATGCCTCTGTAGGCTATGCGGATCTCCTCGAGGGAGTACATGTTGCTCTGGACGGTGATCGTGCCGCTGATGCTGGTTATCTCGGCCAGGTCCTCGGCAAGACAGGGGCCCGTTCGCAGGAGGAGGAACCACACTACCAGCATCGCTAGGCGTTTTCCGCCCATGATCCTTCACAACTTCAGATGTAAGACAGGATGGGGGTGAGGAGGGACTTGACTATGTACAGGACAAGTGCCAGGATGAAGAGGTAGAGCACGACCTTGATGAGGCGCTTTACGTCGGCGTCCACAAGGGACTCTTTGAGAAGCTCCCGGGACAGCTCGTCCTGGCGGGCCAGCACGATGTCCAACTTCTCCTCCAAGGATGCTTGGGGTTCCTCTTCAGTTTCATCGCCCATCTTTCTCCCCCTCCGTTGCTCCGGCCAACGCCGCCCGGGCCAATTTAAATTTATCTTCAGCTGTTCGCATCTCGATCCCGGCAAGGCGGACCTTGATTCCGAACTGGTCGGAAATCCCCTGTGCAAGATGGGCCTCGGACCGGTCGATGATGAGCTCGTCCAGGAACCGGCTGTAGATGGCGGCGATTGAGACGGGGGAAACCTCGTACCCCAGGCCGGACAGCATCTTGCCGGCCGGTCCGCTGAAAGGCGCACCGCCCCTTATGGGTGACACTGCGACAACCTTTGTATCCTCCAGTCTCTGCGCTACCCCCGATGTCCTAATTATCGGCCCGATGGAAGTTATCGGGTTGGATGGACCTATGATGACAAGCCTTGCGCTGTCCAGGGCGGACCTTGCCCCGTTGGACAGGATCGCCCCATCGATCCCCTCGAATTCGACGCCCAGCACATCGTCCCTGCCATGATCCCTCACCCAGAACTCCTGGAACTCCTTGACCCCGGCGGGCGTAACGATCTTGGTGGTGACCTTGGAGTCGGTCATGGGGTGAACCTGCTGGGCTATGCCGAGCCTCTTCCGCTGCTGTTCGACGGCGTAGGATAGCGGGTATCCCTGATGAAGGAGCCTGGTGCGAAAGGCCGCGTTCTCCCGGTCCCTGTCGCCAACCCTCAGGATGTCGACCAGCCCCTTGGTGCGCCGCTCCTCGTAGACGGAGTATGTGTCCCCGGCGACCCCGTACCACTTCTCCTGGTCGACGATCCCCGCGAGGGTGTAGAGCACGGTGTCGATGTCGGGCGAGATGTAGACGTCGCCGACCATGACGTCGTCCCCGGTGTTGACCACGACGTTGAGCCGTCCGGGCTCGATGAGCTTGACCAGTCCCTGAAGCAGCTTGGGCGTCCCCGTGCCGCCGGACAGGACGCAGATGCTATCTCTCAACGTATCGCCCTCGTTTCTCGATCAGCCTGGACCGCACAAGCACCGCCTGCGCACCCTCTCCCATCGCGGTGCAGTAGCCTTCCACCGCGGCCGCGTAGTAGGGCCTGAAACGCCGGAAATGCGTGCTCTTGATTGCCGTCTTCATCAGGTGCAGGTCGACCGCCCTCTTCTCGACCGAGTCGCTGTACTCGGCCAGGCCGAAGTCTATGAGGTAGACATCCCTTCCGCTCAGTATCATGTTGGAGGTGGTGGGGTCACCGTGCACGATCCCATGCCGGTGGAGCAGGGCGAGCTGCCGGCCCGCCTTGCGACAGGCCTCCGTGCCATCCTTCTCCTGCTGGTTGAGGAGCTCCTTGAGCCGAATGCCCTGGATCCTCTCCATGACAAGGGTGCATGCGTCCGTCCAGACGCCTAGGATGACGGGTACGTTGGCCCCGGCGGCCCGCGAGTCGTGGATTATCCTCGCCTCCGAGATCGTCCTCTGCCGCCTCAGCTGCAGATCGAGCTCCGGTATCCTGTAGCCCTTGGGTATCCTCCTCTTGATGATCACCTCGGAGAACTGGGGCGACTCGAAGAAGACGTCCGAGAACCTTGCCGAGTATATGTCGCCCTCGGCCCCCTTGGTTATGAGCGTCATCCCTTCACCCATCTCGCCACCACCTGGTCGGTCCTCCACCTTGGCTTGACGTTCGACTCCGCGGGCTCGACGGTGGCTCCCGACCCATACATCTGAATGCCGTTCCAGGCGATCATGGCGCCGTTGTCCATGGCATACTCGAAGGGGACGACGCTGAATCGGCACGGCCTCTCCCGGCACATGGTCCCGAGCATCTCCCGAAGTCGCTTGTTCGCGGCGACCCCACCGGTCAACAGGAGTTCGGCCTTGGCGGTGTGGGCCAGGGCCCTCTCGGCAACCTCGGTCAGCATCGAGAAGGACACCTCCTGTATGGAGAAGCAGAGATCCTCAAGCGATCGGCCGGATCCATGAAGCTCCAGGGCGTGGGTGACGAGGCCGGAGAAGCTCAGGTCGGTCCCCTTGACTGTGTAGGGTAGCTGCACATACTTTCCTCCCAATGCGAGCTGCTCAACCCTCTTTGCCCCCGGGAACCCTTGGATCCCAGCCTCCCT
>Ga0172364_10000945_pt1 | contig 21700 bp, 21 predicted proteins | sample LakKivSesite10cm_FD_114545 | JGI IMG/M metagenome (GOLD analysis project Ga0172364, IMG submission 114545) | Sediment microbial communities from Lake Kivu, Rwanda - Sediment site 10cm | ecosystem: Environmental > Aquatic > Freshwater > Lake > Sediment | place: Rwanda: Western Province, Lake... | reverse complement strand
CGGGAGGTCATTGATTCTTCATTGATTGTATACTCTTTTGGAATGTTCAATTCACTTGCTATTGATACAAATGACGCGCCTGGCGTTGTCTATTGTGATGGTGCAGTTCATAAAATCTTTTATGCCTTGAAGATTGGTAATCTCTGGTATAGGGAAACAGTTGATTCTAATTTTTTTGTTGCCTTTGGATATTCCCTCTTTTACGATAATCATAATACACCACATATGAGCTACTACCGTGTTAATACGCAAACCTCTGAAAATACCCACCTTTGCTATGCAAAGCGAAACACGGCTGGCTGGCAGATTTCTATCATTGATACAATTAGGTACCAGTTTCCCAGCAAGTCTGAAATGAAAACCTCTCTTGTCCTTGATACTGCAGGATTACCTGCTATCGCGTTTACCGAGCATGATAGCGTTGATTCTCAGTATATTAAATACGCCTATTTTAACGGAAACTCCTGGGATACATCAACCGTTGAGCACGATTCAAATCCTCAATTAAGGGATTGGTCACCTTCCTTAGAGTTTGATAAACACAATAGGCCCCATATTGTTTTTTACCAAAACAACAGGTACATCTCTAATCAAGATACATTGAAGTATTATCTCCGCGATAGTCTAAATCATTGGACGCTGCAATGGGCAAAATACCTTTATGGAGAAGGCGCGCCTTCCCTGGATCTGGAACTTGTTTTTGACAAGTATCCACATATTGCCTATGATGATGGAGCAACTCTCGCCTATAGCTGGTGGGATGGCTATGCCTGGCAAACTGACTATATCATCGATATTGGCTGGGTGGGTGTCAGGATTAGACTTGCGTTTGATAGTTATGACCATCCCCATATTGTCTATTTACCAGATATGGAAATGGCTGTTCACTATTGCTATAAAGAAGACAACATCTGGTACAATAGTGCCATAGAACCAGATACTGCCATTACAACACCTGGCCATCCTGATATTGATATAAAAATTGGTAAGAATAATAGAGTATATGTCCTTTATTGTACTGAGCCTTATTACAATAACTATAGATATGTAAAATGTGCCTGGCGAGATCTTGTAGGAATTGAAGAAAATCATACCGGATACAGGATGCAAGATACGCGATGTAAGTTAAAGATTTTTCCAAATATTTCTTGCGGTGTTTTGAATATTAAATATAGGTTAATGGATAATGGTGATGCTGAGTTGGCAATCTATGATGTCGACGGTGTAAGGATAAAATCAATAAAACAGAAAAACTACCTTCCGGGGAAGTACCAGCAAACGATAAATGTCAGCAACCTTGCCAGCGGCATCTATTTTCTGGTTCTCAAACAAAACAACGAGCAGGTCAGTAAAAAGTTCCTGCTCATAAGGTAGTAAGAATTTCTTATCAGCAGGTTAAATCATTTTTGCCTCTTTAAATAAAAATTAAATTCAGCCAAAGGCAACGAGCGGGGCAAATCGGTTTTACATTGCCATGAAGTCCTGTATTATTGACAATCTATTGTTTTTTTATATGATTTTGTATGGATAAAGATAAAACAATGACAGGAAGTAATTACCAGAGAATTGTTGATAGTCTGGTAAGAGCGGCAAGTGGTGACCTTACCACAGAAATGCGTTTATCAACAGCTAATTCAGACTTCAACGCAATTGCTCAAGCCTTTAATAATATGATTCGCAAACTTAAATTTACAATGGATGAACTGAGAGATACTAATCGCCAAGTTGAGACGATGATGAAAAGATTGAAGAAAATTTTTGATGGTAGCAAAGATATTATTTTGCATATTAATAAGTACGGAACAATCGTTGATATTAATAATAGTGTAAAAGAAATTTTAGGTTATGAACCCGACGATTTAAGAGGTAAACACTTTGCAAAAACTGGCGTAATTTCCGAAGAGGAAATTCCCAAATTAATAAATAGATTTAATGTTGCAATTAAAAAAGGTGTTGGTAAAGATATAATGAAATTAGGATTTAAGACAAAGGCTGGGAAAAAACTATGTATGGATGCGAGCATAAGATTGCTTAAGACCGAAGATGAGGTTGAGGGGGCAGTAATCGTGCTCAGGGATGTCACTAAACACATAGAATCAGACACAAAATTACATGAGGAGAAAGAAAAATTGCGGTCTATTGTTTCATCAATAGAAGATGTTGTTTTTATCTTAGATAAGGATTCACATCTAGCTGAATACTACAAATCATTAAGTCAGGATGAGCAGTATGTATACACAAATTTTGAAAACTATATCAAAAAACCAATAAAAGGTATTTTTCCAAAGTCAGTTGCCAGTGAAATTGAGAAAACTATCCAGCTATGTATGAAAACAGGAAAAGCACAACAGATTGTTTACTCTTTGTTTATACATAAGCAAGCCCTGTGGTTTAATGTTAGGATAGCGTCCATTTGGGATGCGAATAAGAATATTGTTGGTACAACCATGGTTATTCGTGATATAACACAGCGTATCGAAATGGAAAAAACCCTTGCCGAAAGTGAAAAAAAATACCGCGAAATATTTGAACAATCACCTCAAGGTTTTATTATCCTTGATGCTGAAGGGCATATAATAGATGTTAATAAAAAGATATGTGAATGGCTGGGATACAGACGTGAAGATATGATTGGAAAAGATCATATATTGTACCCCTTTCTTACTAAATCAGGTAAAATTGTTGCGATTAAGAAATTTATTCAAAGATTGTCAGGAAAATTTATACCACCCTATGAACTCGAGTTTATTGCTAGGGATGGAACTGCTTTTATCGGCGAAATTGATGCTAGACCGATCAGAGATGAAAAAGGGGATATTGCGCTAATCGTGGTGAAGGTTACTGACGTCACACGAAGACATTAAGGGGTAGCTCCTATTGGTTTCATTTTCAGGGCAATGTCAATTGCGGGTGCAGAGTGAGTTAAGGCACCGATTGATATACAATCTATGTCCAGTTCTGCATAATTCACAACATTGTCAATATTTATACCACCACTAACCTCAATCTCAATTTTCTTTTTTGAATCATTTACGCATTTTATCGCATGATCTATTTGTTCAAGATGCATATTATCAATCATAACTCGATTGACGTCAAGTCCGATTGCTTCCTTTAGTTCATCTAGCGTCTTTACTTCAACTTCAATAAATATTCTTTTCTTCTTGCTGTTTTGTCTCACTGCATTTACTGCATTCGTGATGCCACCAGCGATTTCAATATGATTATCTTTTATCAAAACCATATCATACAAGCCGAATCTATGATTATATCCACCTCCAGTCTTCACTGCATATTTTTGCATTATTCTTAAGCCCGGCGTAGTTTTTCTGGTATCCATAATTTTTATCTTATCACCCGCAAGTTTAACAAATTTTCGTGTTAATGTAGCAATGCCACTGAGTTGTTGTAGAAAATTCAAGGCAGTCCGTTCTGCCTTTAAGCAACTTCCTGCTGGTCCGATAATCGTTGCGAGCGTCATCCCTGGAGTAAATTCAGTTCCATCCTCCATTTTTGCCTCAAAATTTATATTCTTATCCACCTCTTCAAAAACAAATCTGGCTATGTTTATTCCACAAAGGGTGCCATCTTCTTTGGGGAAGATAATTCCAAGGGTCTGGACATCTGGTGGTATAATTGCATCCGTGGTAATATCACCTTTGCCCAGGTCTTCTTTTAATGCCAGTTTAACAATCTTTCTGATTTTATTTTCAAGGTTTTTAATGTTGCCTCCTTGTTTTGAACATAAGGCTCGCTATCGCTAGTTAAATTCTAATGTTGAAATCTAAATTCCAATATACAAAAAAATTTTTTTGGGGGATTTAGAATCTGTGAAAACTATAACTTGTTCATTCTTCATTTTTTTTCTTTATTTACGATGAAAAGTGTTGCTTTTCCTTACCAGACGGCGTTTATCATTCAATTCCATTTTCTTTTTGACCTCTTTGATTTTGTCCCTGAGTTCAGCAGCCCGTTCAAATTCCATTAGTGAAACTGCATCTGCCATCTCTTTATATAATCGTTCAATCTCTTCAAAACTGATTTCTTCTTTTTTCTCATCAGCCATTAGACGGTCAGCCACAGAAGTTGCCCTTAAAATTTCTTCTCTTGTTTTCACGATACTCTGCGGAATGATATTGTGGATTTTATTATACTCTAATTGTTTATTTCTGCGCCGTTCCATTTCAGCAAGTGCCCGTTTTATTGAATCGGTAATTTCATCTGCATAGAGGATAACTTCGCTGCGGACATTCCTTGCCGCCCTGCCTGCAGTCTGAATCAGTGACCGCTCACTCCTTAAAAACCCTTCACGGTCAGCATCAAGGATTGCCACCAGGGCAACCTCGGGAAGGTCGAGGCCCTCTCTTAAAAGATTGATACCAACAAGTACATCAAATTCACCAAGCCGTAAACCACGCAAAATTTCTACTCTTTGAATCGTATCAATCTCTGAGTGCATATAACGCACTTTTATGCCGATTTCATTGAGATACTGAGCGAGGTCTTCCGCCATCTTTTTTGTCAATGTTGTGACCAGAACCCGTTCTCTATTTTCAACCCTTTTCTGAATCTCGTTTATAAGGTCGTCTACCTGATTGTCCGCAGGTTTTACCGTAACTTTTGGATCAACAATACCCGTGGGTCTGACAATCTGTTCAACAATACGATTATTAGATTTTTTAATCTCCCATTCTGCAGGCGTGGCGGAAACACAGATTGCCTGGTTTATCAGCGATTCAAATTCCACAAATTTTAGTGGTCTATTCTCCAGTGCTGAAGGAAGGCGAAAACCGTAATTTACAAGGGTTAATTTTCTTGAATGGTCTCCTTCATACATCCCCTCAATCTGGGGGATAGTGACATGGGATTCATCAACTACAAGTAAAAAGTCTTCAGAAAAATAATCAATCAAACAGAATGGTCTTTCACCGGGTTTTCTACCCGATAAATGCATAGAATAATTTTCTATTCCAGGACAATAACCGAGTTCAAGCAACATTTCACAATCAAATAATGTGCGTTGAAGTAAGCGTTGTGCCTCAAGCAGTTTCCCCTTTTTTTCAAATTCGGCAACCCGCTGTTCAAGTTCATTTTTTATATTTGTAATCGCCTCTTCAATTCTTGGTCTTGTGGTTATAAAATGTTTGGCAGGAAAGATTACTATTTCATCTGATTCATCTATGATATGTCCGGTAAGCGGGTCAATGACCTGAATTTTTTCAATAAAATCTTCAGAGAATTCTACCCTGATTCCATTTTTTTCATCAGCAGGGAATATATCAACAATATCACCTCTAACCCTGAATGTTCCTTGCGTGAATTGAATGTCATTACGCTGGTATTGAATACTGACAAGCATATTCATCAGCGATTCCCTGGTTTTTTCTGCTCCCTTTTTTAAAAGGACGACCAGTTCTTTTACTTCATCCGGCGAACCAATGTTATAGATACAGGATACAGAAGCAACAATTATTACATCATTTCTTGTCAAAAGGGAAGAGGTCGCTTTGAGTCTGAGACGTTCAATTTCCTCATTGATTGAGGCATCCTTTTCAATATATAAATCACTCTCAGGCACATAGGCTTCAGGCTGATAATAGTCATAATAAGAGATAAAATATTCTACCGCATTTTCCGGAAAGAATGATTTGAATTCACTGTATAACTGGGCAGCAAGGGATTTATTATGTGAAATCACCAAGGTAGGTTTTTGAATCTGCGCTATGACATTGGCGATAGTAAAAGTTTTGCCGGAGCCAGTTACACCAAGCAGGGTTTGAAATCTGTATCCAGTCCTTATACCTTGAATTAAATTTTCAATCGCCTCAAGCTGATCTCCAGCAGGTTTGAAGTTGGCGACGAGTTTAAAATTCACGCCTGAAGATTCTGTAGGACTTGGCTGGAATAGATAATTTCAGCTGTTGATTTACCACGATATGTTTATCACCCGTCACCAGGTCTGTATAGTTTCCATTCCAGGCAGATAATGCTACAAAACTTGGAGTATCACCACTATTTATAACAGTAATAATCCCACCACGGTCATAGGCATAAACGCGATTTATGTCATTGACATACAATGTGAAGAAATATTTCTTCATAAGTGGGGGATTGGTTTTGTGGATATTGATAAGTTTTTTTATCTCTTCAAGTAATATTCTATTCTGTTTTGCAATAGTCCAGGGAAAACTCCCCATATTAAAAAGTTTGCCTTCGAACATTCCAACTTCATCACCAAAGGTTATTACTGGCGAGCCACAGAATGTAAAAACGAATGCATAGACCAATAAGAGATCATTTATATCTGTGATGCTGGCAATCCTTCTTTCAAAGTCGCTCAGGTCAATTAAATTAGTTAAGTTTACCTGCGTGGGATTAAAAAATATTATTCTTTTTAATTCGTTATCAAAATCACTTGTAGCTAAGGCTTTACGAACAAAGTAGTTTATTATCAAATCAGATATTTTTTTATTCGTTGTGCCATCAAATCCATTTATTCCAATATTCTCGGAACTACCTAAGAGGATTATTGTTGGATATTTTTTTCGTAAGTAACTCTTTAAATCGCGCACGAAGTCAGCATCAATTTTGTTGTCCTCGCCAATATATAATCCGTCAAATCCAAAATGTAACCAGTAATCAATATAGCCAATTACAAAACCTTTGGTAGAATTATCTTTCAGATTTAATTTAGGAAATCGGGCATCACCAAGCCAGCAATCATAATTGGGAGGGGAAGTTTTTACGGGTATTGCCTCCATATTATACCAAGTATAGTATTTTGAAACTTTGCCATTTTTTATAATATCAAGAAAGGCAGGAAAATCATAACCTGTGTGTGTGGCAATAAATTTTAAAATAATTTGCTTACCCTTCTTATGAAGTTCATTTATCAATTGTTTCAGTTGTATAGTATCACCAAGTGCTGTATCAATAACCGCATAATCACGGGGATTATATTTGTGATTTGAATTTGCAGCTTGAATCGGTTGTAATAATAATACATCAAAACCCAGGGAATCAAGATAAGGAAGTTTTTCAATGATACCTGCTAAATCGCCGCCATAAGAATATTCTTTATCGGGTTCTTTATTCCAGGCGACCACATTCTTAGGGTCGTTCGTAAGATTGGCATTATAAAAACCATCTGGAAAAATAGTATAGTAGATTTTGCAATATGCCCATTCAGGGATAGAAAAAATTGGTTGAGTGATCTTAAATGTTCCCATCTGAGGCAGGATCAATGAATCAGTTCTATCACGCACCAGGAATTGATAGGTTAAGGATGTATCAAAACGCCCTATGTCTGCTGTAAAATAGTCAAATTTACTGTCCTGAAAAATGATATTCATTTTAGCCCTTTTGCCGGCATATAAAATAAATGCCTCAAGGACCGCACCCTTTGTGGCTCTTAATTTTATCTCACCCATCCAGGGGTTTAAATAAAAAAGATTGTCCGGGTTATAATTCAACGCATCAATGCTTATGGCATTCGAAATGATTACAACGCTAATTATAACAATACTAATTTTTATCATGCATAGAATTTTACTCAATAGATAAAATTTGTCAATAGGTTGTATTAAGGCCTTTCAAGACTTAAGCCTTTCAAAGACGCTTGACATCGTAAATTTTTTAATTAAGATGGATCTATGCTAAATGAACGAGAATTCCTTCTTAAAAAAACTATAGGTGTTTTGTATGGCGGCTGGTCATCGGAGCGAGAGATTTCTATAGGTTCGGGACAAACCGTTATTGAATCACTTAAAAAACAGGGTTTTCAGGTAAAGGGCATTGATGTTGACAGAGACTTTATTAGAAAATTAAGGAGTATTGATATTGCCTTTATTGCCTTACACGGTAAACCAGGTGAGGATGGGAGTGTCCAGGGGATATTAGAATTTTTAGGTATTCCATATACTGGTTCTGGAGTTATTGGTTCAGCAATCGGAATGGATAAAATAATTTCAAAGTATATATTTGAAGCCCAGGAAATATCAACGCCGGAATATTATTATGAAAAAGAGATTGATATAGATAAAATTATTGAAAAACTCGCACTGCCCGTAGTAATAAAACCTCGTGCTGAAGGTTCAAGCGTTGGCGTATTCATAGTGGAAAACAGAGAGGATTTAATCAGGAAGATAAAGATAATCAAACGAAAACATCCGGATATATTCTTTGAAAAATATATTCCCGGGATGATGGCAACCTGTGGTATTTTGAACGAAGTTCCTTTACCAATTCTTGAAATCGCTCCCAAAAAGAGAAAATTCTATGATTACAAATCAAAATATACCAAGGGAATGACTGAGTATATAATTCCTGCGCGCCTTCCTGAAGAGCAATATAAAAAGGCACAAGGTCTGGCGCTTGCGGCACATCAATCCATTGGTGCTTATGGATTTTCCCGGGTTGATTTTGTATTTGATTATGACCATTATCCCTATGTTTTGGAGGTAAATACAATCCCAGGGCTTTTAAGTGAATCCAATCTTCCCCTTGAAGCAAGGGCAATTGGCTTGAATTACGACGAATTGATATTTGAAATCTTGAAGACATCGTTGGGAAGATTTAAAAAACTATAATGTTTGCTATCCTTTTAACAGAGCACTTACAGAAATATCTTCATCTTTTCAGGCACGCTATTGCGTATAACGTTTCCAGCATAAAAGAAGAACCGCCGAAGGCGAAATTTGGGTGAGTGGTGTAAGGCACGCAATCCGAAGCATAGATGGAGCAAAGTGACATCAACCTTTTATGCTGTGTTAGGCGATATCGACTGCCGTTTCCCAACATTTTTTAGTATCATCTCCACAAATCTATCAAGTCGTCTCTTCACTTCGGGGACCTCAATTAAATCACCTGAAATTGAACTTTTACCATATTCTCTTGCAGGGAGGAGAAGCGTTTCTGGCCAGAAATCAAGGTTAGCAAAATTGTAAAGAGCCTCATGAAGGGCCATATCGCCACCTGCAGAGAGGTTACCTATAATTATAAAATTAATCTTCTTCAATAGTTTTTCCGTACACTCCTGAAAATTTTTATAGATTCCTTGTGATCGCTCAGCGAAAGCAAAATACAAAGAAGAAAGATGCCCGCCATAGGTAGGAACTGCAAAGATCAGAATGTCCGCATCTTCACATTTCTTATAACTATCTAGGACATCATCTTCTATGGGGCATTTTTTGTCGGCGAAGCATTCGTAATCGCAGTGGCTACATGCTCTAATTTCCAGTTCGAAGGCATTTACAATTTCAGTTTCGAATCTATATTCTTTGAATTTATCTGTGCAGTATTTCATCAACTTTAAACAATTTCCCTCTTTTCTTGCACTAAATAGTATACCGAGAACTTTCATTGTATCCCCACATCTTTCTTACAGTCGGTTTCGCCTAACTCGTTCATAGACGAAATAAGTTCGTCTATACTCCGCTTTTGGGATGATAGACGACATATTGGTTATTTTTTAATTCTGAATTTTCCTTGTTGATAAACACAAAATTTGAGGGATAATTTATCAGAATATTGTGCTAAAATTTCCTCTACGATTTTTACCTTCTCATCGCCAGTAGCATCCTCAAGTCTTAATAGCAAAACACCATGATGTGGCAATCCTGAATTATATACAAGTTCACTAAAATCTTTATCCATAGCGATTACCATACGGTTTTCAGAAACTGCAATTCGTAAGATTTCGTCATCAGTCATACGTGGATTTATATTCCTAACTGATTTTATATCGTAGCCTTTGCCAACGCGTTAATTTCCACTTTCTTACCAACTCCAACATCAATTAGAAATTTCAGTTCTTTTTGAATCACTTCGCAACGGCTGTTTCAACTGGATAAACTTGTTCTTCACTCACCAAGGTGGCGGCATAAAGCAAAACCGCTTGAATATCAGCCATTTCAAGTTCAGGGTAATCCTCGATGATTTCCTGAAAGGTTACGCCACCGGCGAGGGCATTCAGAATTTGTTCAACTGTGATTCTTAAACCCCTTATGATTGGTTTACCAACCATTACCTTAGGGTCCACAGTGATTCTATTCAATAATTCGTTATTCTGCATAGTTTTTTCTCCTTACATTCTATTATATGCGATATGCCAAATTTGTCAAGATAATGTTTTAAATTATGGGTGCACAGCGAACACATTCCGCTTCATCAAAAATGTTCATACCATTTTTCCTTAAATAAATTTATATTTTTCTGAACTAATTTCCTTATGACCAAATGACTTAATTACTTAATGACTCACCAATCAAATCTTTACTATACGCAAATATACTGAAAATCCCCCCGGTGTGAATAAAGATAACCTTTTTGTAGTGGTGTTCTTTAAGATGCGCCAACATCCCATAAAATGCCTTGCCGGTGTAGACCGGCTCCAGGATTATGCCCAGTTTTGCAATATTTTTGATGGTCTGTAATTCTTCAGGATAGGGTATGCCATAGCCCGCACCAACAAAACCATCAATTAGATTTATTTCGTGCTCGTGAATCGTAGCTCGTATTCGGAATCGTGTAATTGCATTATTACAGATTTCAAGTATCTTGGCGGTAAAGTATTCGACGGTATCACAAATGATCACACCATTCAAATCAATATTCAATTTAAACATTTTCTTTCCAAGAAGCAGTCCCGCATAAGTGCCGCCTGAACCGACTGCACAATAAACAGCTTCAATATTATTTTTTCTTATAAAATTAGCCATCTCCCCCATACAGCTTATATATCCCAGGGCACCAATCTCATTTGAACCACCCTCAGGAATAATATAGGACCGTTTGCCTTTTAAACCTTTTGCATAATCTGCCATCACTGTCATTCTATTTTGATATTCCTCTGGTGTGATATGCTTTATTCTTGCTCCGAGCAATGTATCAAGTAATAGATTCCCGGTAATTTCTTCTATCCCCCTCCCTTTATCCCTCCCTACCTGCGGGGGAGGGATAGGGTGGGGGGCACGCCTTAGCAACAGATGACATTCAAACCCAAAAATTTGTGCAAATGCTGCGGTCGTCCGGCAGTGATTAGACTGCACCGGCCCACAGGTGATAATGGTATCACACTTTTTATTTTTTGCATCGGCGATTAAATATTCAAGTTTTCGTGCCTTATTGCCAGAAATCAATAAGCCATTCAGGTCATCCCGCTTGATGAAAATCTTGGTTTTTGCCGAAATGCCAGACAACTCTTCAATTGGTGTTTTTGTGGTAATTTTCAAAGATTTTAAAATCGCCATAACAGATTATATCCGAATTTAGACAAATTTCAAGATGAGGTATTATATCAAAGCCGATAAAAACCGCCTATAAAATTTACGTCCACTTCTTTGTATTCCATCATTCCAGAATTACGGAATAATGGAATGATAGAATAATAAAATTGTGGTGCAGTAAATCAGCGATACCGGTGCGCAAGTTTCTGTTTCCTATGACAAACTAATCAAGATGTGGTTTTATTTTTTCTTATCACTGACAAACAGCGTCTCTGTGTAATTATCGAGAAATTGATGATAGAGCTCGTCTTCAATTTTTTGCCCACAAACATCGCATAAAATCACTGAATCTCTCTCACAATCCTGTTTTTCTTCAACCACATCCTTTATTACTCTTCCGTTCCTTTGTTGAATAAAATAATTCCAACGATGGACAAGCATCCATTCGCGAAATTTTCTTGTATTTCCGCAATTGGGACACGTAACTTTTTTCATATTTCTCCTTTTACTCTGCGACAAACAACACCTCCTCAGAATGATTGTTACTTAAAACATATTTATATTGCCTTTTTTTAACCATGACATCTCTCTTATATTTTTTAAGCAGTTTTTCAATCTCATCAATAGAAGGAATACCGTCAGAACGATACGAAACCACCAGGATACTATTGTTGAATTTTTTGAATAACTTATCAAAGGCATTATGAATTGTATTCTTATCAGTCCAGAGGTTTGGCTGTTCTTTAAGTCTTTTATTCTTTGTTCCATAATCAATCATTTCATGCCATTTTGGATAATTAACCAATCCTTCCAAAAAATGATAAAAATTAAGATAATCAGCTGCAACCCCGCGTCTTGAAATGTAGGGGGTATCAATATAGACTAAATCAAATTTTTCTATAATATCAAAAACATCCAAATTTAGGGCTTTATTTTGCTCATCATTTGAAAAAATCGCCTGATTCGCCTCACAAATAAAATTTATAAAATGCTCTTCAAATGGTGTATCCCAGGTGGTTTTATTGCCAAAGTTTCTCGGTACATCAGAAAATCTCAAATAAAGATTTTTCCGATGGAACAGATTAAAAGGTCTTTTAATAATGCAGGATTGAAAAAGTGCAAAATATGCAAGTGCCTTTTTATATAGATTGTCTAAATGCTCAATATTGGTAACTACCATATCTATCCACTTGTTTTCTTCATCAGTAAAGTATATATCTTTGAAGGTCTCTTGCACAAAATTGGGATACTCAATATCTCCGTATTCGGTAATCAAAAAATCTATATCATGCTTATCTAATAAGACAGCATTATTTTCAATCAAGGCAACACCGATATACCAATTGAATTTCAATATATCGTTATAAGTAACCTGTTTGCCCTTTTGCTTAAACATATAACCTACCGCCCCTGTGCCACCAAAAGCGTCCAGCACACTTTTAAACTCAAGGTCTTTTACATTCTCCCAAATCCAGTTTACTATTTTGTTTTTACTCCCTTGAAAGCGAGTTGAGGGGAATACAGAGTTTTGTAATGTCAATTCTATCTGTTGATTCTCAGAATTCACTTTTTAATCTTATATCTTGTTTTCTTATCTTTTGCGTAATGCAAGTCCTTTTGGATTTTAGCACCAATTTGACTATATTCTAAAAATTTAAATAAAGTATTTTCGGGATATGTATTCTCTATTCTTCTTTTTGCAATTTCAAAGTAGTTGTCGTCAATTTCAAACCCTATAAAATTTCTATTCAGACGCTTTGCGACAACCCCTGTGGTTCCTGACCCTGTGAAAGGATCAAGAATTGTATCCCCTTCTTTGCTGCCAATCAATAATATTCTTTCTAACAATTTCTCAGGTTTTTCTGTTGGATGAGGTGTTTTATGTCTTTCAGCCGATATGACCCATAAATTCCGCATTTGTTTGCCATTACTTAATTTTTTTGCCAGCTCATAATTAAAATAATATTTTTTTGATTTACTGGCAACCCATATTAGCTCTGTTGAAGGAACAAAGCGATTTTTCTGAATAAGCGGAGGTGCGTTTGGTTTAAACCATATGATATCATTTATTATCCAAAGGTTAAGTTTTTTTAAAATAACTCCTATAGATGGGTGATTATGTAGTGTCCCTGAAATCCAAATTGTGCCGTCTTCATTTAGAACTCTTATACATTGCTCAACCCACTTTCTGTTAAATTCGTGTATATTTTCTATTTGATCCCACCTTCCTTTATCACAGACGGCTATTTTTCCACTCTTACAAGTCAGATAATTTTCACCGGAAAGGTTATAAGGCGGGTCGGCAAAAATCAGATCTACGCTTTTAGGTTCTATTTCTTTAAATAATTCTAAAGCATCCCCTTTTAGCAATTTAATATTGATCATTTTTTACGCTTTCAATTTTGATATTCTTTCATAGGCAATCTTACAATATACTTCATTAATCTCGATACCAATCCATTTTCTTTTTAATCTCGTAGCCACAGCACCTGTTGTTCCTGTGCCAAAGAATGGATCAAGAACCAAATCATATTCATCTGATGATGCAATCAGAATTAGCTCTATTAATTTTTCTGGTTTTTGAGTAGGATGCATAGCTCTGCCATCCTTCTTTTTTAGTCGTTCTTTACCTTGAACAATCGGTAGTTCTATAAAGTCTAAGAAATCCCTCAATTGTTTTGTTTTACCTTCTTTTGTTATGTGCGGATTAATTTCTTTAAGTTTTCCATAATTAAATTTCCAATTGCTCCCTTTTACAAACCAACAGACATACTCGGTTGAATGTGTAAAAGTTCTCTTTGTTATATTGGGCATTGCATTAGTTTTATACCAGGTAATTATATTGTTTAACTTAAATCCTATTTTTTTAGCAATAAATATTATTTCTGATAAATTATGATATGTGCAGGAAACATACAAACTTCCCGTAGGCTTCAAAACACCGTGAGATTGGTCAATCCATTTTTCGGTGAAAATTAGATAATCCTCATATTCCCAGACATCCCAATCTTCATTCATCTTATAGAACGGACCCCCAGTTTTGTTGTTTTTTAACGTTAACGACTTTCCCGATAAGTTATATGGTGGGTCGGCATATATGAGGTCAACACTATCTTTTTCGATTTCGTGTTTCATTATCTCTATGCAATTACCAAGATATATATGATTAATTAACATAGCTAAAACATCCGTTGCTGCCAATTTTCTAAAATATTTGGAATGCGGTTTGCCCAATCGGAAAAACTGCCTAACTTTTTTGTTTCACTAACTATATGGTTGTATAAGTCGTATAGTTCTCTATGGGTAAGTCGTTTACCGTGTTTCACAAGTTCTAGCAGAGTTTCTAAGAGCACAGCAAACTGAACGCTTGTCATCGGAATTATTTTTTGTGATAGACCATTATATTCATATTTTACCGAGATCCAGAATTGAGAATATGTGTCATTATGGATTTGCGGTGCGATAAATAAGCAAAAAATTTCTTCATCGCGATGTTGAACTTCAAATTCTCTTAAATGTCGCATAATAGGTTGTCCTTCTTGAACCCACTGTAGTTTTGAAGTATTTAATGTTACTTCACAAATTGCCTTAAAAGTTTGATAATGGCACTCCACATCAGGTTTATTACCGGGCGAATGATTAATAGGTTCACCATCATCGTCAACCGGATAATTCGGTTTAATTACAATCTCATCATTGATTATTTTTAATGCTTCTGTTATCAGTTTTTCAAATTGCTCTGGTTCGTACTTTTTTAATTGTTTTACATCTTTTAATGTTTTTACTATTCCCTTTATTTTTTGTATATCGCCAGTCATTTTTACTTTATTTAGTCGTTCTTTTAGTTCTAAATTGATTTTTCTTACATTCGCAATATAATTTTGCAACTGCTCCTTTGCGAGGCTTCCGGTATCTATAGATAGGATTTCTTGCTCCTTTTGGGAAACTTTTATGTTTTCTGTTTTTATTAAATCAAATACTATATTTTTTAATGAAGTCGCTATCATTTTTAGATTCTCAACTTTTTCCCAAGGGAGTTCGGGTTGTGAAATATTAGAAAGATAACGAAGATAATCTGTTATATCTTTGAATTCAACAGCTTTACCATTATACATCTTTAAAAGTTGTTCTATTTCTACAATCCGCGAAGGTTCTAAATCTACACGCCAATAATATCCAAGAGGATCCATCGTAACCTTGAAATATCTGGTTAGTCTAAAATATCTCATTATGTTATCTCCGTAATCGAATAAATTGTGCAATTTTTTCTCAGGTATTTTTTTAATTTCATAGAATTCTTTGGCAAAATGATGAATAAATTTTTCTTTATTTTTTTCATTTCTAAATTGTAAAATTTTCTCAATATGAAGGTCAAGTTGATTAATATCTATTAGAGTTGGAACGAATACACCAAATTCCGTTTTTTCTAAACCTCTGTTATTAGTTTTTTTATTAAGGTTGTAAATAAGCCGCAATGTAGCCACAAAAGGCATTATATTGAAACCTTCCTTTTTGGAGAATTCTTCACTCCAGGGATTCGGAAATTGAAGTTTTAACAGACTTTTGAAAAATATAAAGCCTATGTCATATTCGCCAGATAAGAATCTGTTCCCCAAATTAGTAATTCTTATAGGTCCTATACCCTCTCGTGCTATAGAAAATCCCAGTTTATTTAAGGGATTAACTGACTGTCTTCCCCTCATTGGTGGGTCTTCATAATCTTGTGCATAGAAAATTTCCTCTGCTTCTTTATAAGGTATGTGAAATTCCGGATTATCGTAATACTTTCTAAATTTCTGTGGGATATCTAATGGTTTATATAATTTTTCTTGAATCAATAGAATCTGATATTTTATTTGGTTATCCTTATTAAAATCTTGGCCTTCTAATTTTTTTAATGCTTTTAGAAAATCCCTTAATCTCTCTGGATTTCTTACCGTTGTTGATATAGACCAAGGTTTCTTCATCGAATTCATCCTTTAATTTATATAATTTCCCTCTATAATCAAAGAGAAGAGAAAAAAGTCATTTTTCGTCTCGACTTACCCGCACACCCGGCATTTTGGCTAGCGTAAAAACTCTTACACCAATATCTCCAACCTCGGCCACAAACTTCCAACTGACATTAGTATCTTTCAGTTTTACTTGTCGACTTTTGCTGATGTCCCAGCAAATCACGATAGGCATTTGACTCGGATTATGTCCATGTATTTTATAGTTCCTGAAAATGGACTCAGCCTCAATTGTCACGAAGCGTTCAGGATTACTTTCACGATTCTCACGAAAATGAGCAATAATGTCTGCACCAGATCCTCCATGTTCGAGAGATTCAAACTGATGAAACGGTAAAGCACCTAATGCCTCAAGTTTCCAAAGAACAGCTAATGTATCATGTTCATTTTCAGGTTCCCTATGAATTCGTCGACGTTTCCCTGCAGGATCAGTCCAATAGACCCACCTTTGTTCAGGACGTTCAAGTTTCTGTTTGCGCTCATCAAGTGTTTCAGCACTACGAATCTCTTTTTCCCGCTTAGTATAAGCAACGAAGCCAGCATAATCTTCGGAATCAGCCACACGCCGTAGCGCCTTCTTAACAGCACGGTCAAAAATCTCTTTTTCTGCGCCATATTTGAGCTGGCTTCGGCTTATGTTCATCCATTCTTGAATTTGATCGCATTCCACTATCAAACAACAGTTCTTCGCACTGGGGTTTAGTCCTAATCCGCGTCGGCCCTCAGTGTAGTTTTCCAGTCCTAAATCAAAATAGGGAATGCCAAGAACGGAAAGGATTAGCCCCGTATTACCGCTTTGCTCTGCCAAGCCAAAGTTAGATGCTTCTACCGAATATAACCCTTTGAGCACAACATCAAATTGAATATTTTTTCCCGAAACATAATTCCCGGCTTTTTCAGATAGATTTACAATACGAGTAGCAGGACCAGGTTGTTCAATAGAGAGTCTTTTTACTACAGGGAAACCAACATCCAGAGTTTCTTTGTTGTTACCAACACTCAAATGGATTTTAGGGGTATTCTCTCGGCTCCGCGTAAAGCCAACAAAAGTTCGATGAAGCAGATAGTCCCTTACCTGTGTAAATGTGTATTCCTTATGGACACCTGGGGGATGTCCACGAACAACAATCTTAGTTCCCGGTTTATCATTGGGGCCCGGGTCAGATTCATAAATTTTCGGCTTCGGCTTTTTCCCAACAGAGAGAGTTTCCCATGGAACATTTACTTTAACTTCTCGCACTGGTCCGTTTCCTGTAAAAGTTTTTATCTCTAGTCCACGGGAATAGAAAGCGAGTTTTGAACCTAATCCTTTCCAACCAAACTCGTCGCTTGGTTCACCCACCACTGCAGACAGTCCGAGTGAAAGGAATTTATTTAATCTGGCGAAATGTCCAGATATAGGATTTTCCGAGTAGTCCATGCCGATACCATCATCTTCCACTTCGAAGACATAAACATCTTCGGGGTGAGGATAGCATCTTATCCAAATGTTCTTTGCCTTAACTTCTTTCGCAGCAGAGTTAGATATCAACTCTCTTAGTACATCTAAAGGTTGGCTTATTTCTGTAATAAGTTGACGCATAATACTGACTTCTTGAAAGTATAGGTCAACATCTTTTCCTTGTGCCTTTTCAAATGCTTCTTCAAATGGTTTAGGCATTTTTATATCCTCCTTTCCTCAAAGAACATAACATATACTCATCCTTCAAAAAATTAAATCTTAATGCTGGTTTTACTACTCTTATCATTTTTGTCCCCTTTTTCTAAGTTCCCTTGCTATTTGTGATAAGGGGATTTTCTGTCCACTTTCATAAATGAATGTATAGCCACTTTTGCTTTTCTTTTCGAGTTTTACTAATTTATAGAACATTTCTCTGTCTAAGTTGTATAATTTTTCAAAATCTGTTTTTGTTTTGTAAGCACCGCACCAGCATTCGGTAGAAGTGCCCAGTGAATGTAAAAGAGTTCTTGGTATTCCATTATTATTGATACATGCGGTAACCTCATCATCTGACCATCGAAAGATGGGACTTACAGATAGGCATTGAAAACTCGGATGGTACCATATTGGAATATACTGTTTTCTTATATTTGATTCCACGGCTCTAATGCCATCAAAAACGACCTTCGGTTCTTTTATTTTATCCAGGTATTCTTCAATAGGTTTGATTTTAAGTTCTCTGCAGCACCATCTATAACCAAAACTTGGGATACCCCATTCTTTTGCCAATGTGAAATAATCTACTTTAGGTCTAACAATTTTTAAGTTCACACTGAGATATTTGCAAACTCTTTTAACATATTGCATATTGGCGGGGAGTCCTGCCGTTGTATCAACATAAAGCGCTGTCAGATTGCATTTGATTTCATCTGCAATACTCTTCAAGTAAATTAAGGTCGCAAGACTATCTTTACCACCACTAAAAAGAACGAATGATTTATTTGATTCCAATAATTTTTTGATATCGCTTTCCAATACAGAAATTTTGCCTCTAATAATTTTTGCCTGTTCTTCACTAAGGTCACATACTTTTCTTACGTTTCCCCATTTGATATGCAGAATATAAATAGGTTTTAATGCTGGGCCCTTAATCCATCGGGTTATTACCAATCCTTTTTCTCCGCATTTAGGACAGTGGATTTTAAGTCCGCGTAAGTCAATTCCCACAAGAGCTTCCTTTATAGGTTTCCACCATTGATTATTTTTGGAGTTAATCCGATTAGATTTTATATCACTCATCGTAATTTTTAATTAAATTAATAAATTTAATAAATGGCTCATAATCAATCGTTTTTTCAAGTGACTCATCATTCATTCTGTATAAATAGAAAAATTGTTCATAGCCTGCTACTTTGAGTCTATCCTTTATTATTTTTACTCTACTTTTATTCCTTGCCCAGCAACATTCAGTGATATACCAAACTTTTTGAACAAATTTTTTAAGCTCTCGACAATAAGTTTTATCATCCTCTGTTACAGTATGGATATTGCTTCTGACTTGAATAACTATTTTTACTTGTTTCTTTGTAACCAATACAAACTTAATACGCTTATTCTCAATTAGTTTAAAAGGCTTACCTCTATATATTATGATATCACACTCTTTAGATAAAACATTACTATCTTTTTCATCTATTACCTGTCCCCAATCCACTCTATATCCATTTGGAATATGCTTATCAATTGTTTCTATAATATTAGTAGAAAGTATAAGACCTTTGACAAAATCATGGATAGTAGGATTACCGAACTTTGGGCTTGAGAGAGCATACGGTGTTGATTTGGCAAGCAACTCATCTAATTCCTGCGCAATAGCAACATACATTCTTGTTATTCTCATTATTTATGCTCCTCTAAATATTTATTTACTAAAACCTCGGCCAATTTTGCCAAAGGGACTCCTAATTCTTTGGCTTTGTTTCTCATTTTTTTCAAACCATCACTTAGAACTTTGAGTATGACTACTCTGCCATTTAGTTCAAAAGAAGTAATGAACTCATTAGGAATAATACTATTAAAAATAGACCTTACAATTCTTTCTTTATCTTTTTTCTTATTCTTTTCTAATAACTTCTCAAATGTGTTCTTTTCAATACCAAGATAAGCCACATAAATTTTTTTATCTTTAGACTGAAGCACTCTGTTGATAACTTTACCTATGAAGATATGCGGGTTATCTATTTTGTATTTTACAATTACCCTAACATCGTCTGAAGTAAGGTGCTTACTTATTATATGTCTGGCTAATAAAATTTGTTCTTCTCTTTGTAATTTAGATATTCTATAGCCAATATCATATCCCTTAAGTGCACCCGTTAAGAATAATTTTTTAACTTCACTATCTAAAGTCGTAAGACTTTTTATTTGCCTCACCATCTCAGACGAAAGCCTTATTAACTCTGCAACCCTGGTTAATGATTTATATTTTTGGTAAAGCGCATTAATTTCTTCAGCGACTTCAAGGTCATTTATTTCTCTTTTTTTTCTTTTAGTTCCTTTGCCTATTTTAGCTAAAGTTTCAAGAGCTACATTGTTTTCTACCATGTTGTGTTTCTATCTTTATTTATAATATCCTTTGCTACTTAACCACTCTTCTAACGCTTTTTTTGCAATTTCTTCTTTGCTTAATCCTATTTCTTTTACGGCTCTCTCTAACGCTGTAATTAACTCAGGTGTCAATGGTACAATAACTTTCTCCTCTATTTTAGGTTTTTTTGCCTCTTCGATAAGTTCGCTTGCAGATACTTGAGGTTTACGTCTTCCGGCTTCCACCAATTTTACCTTTTCTGGACCGGTAAGTTTCTTCATTTTTTTAACAAGTTCTACCATCTTCGCTTTATCATCCGTAGCAATTTCCATTGCTCTCTTTACATCTGCTTTGGTAGTTTCACGAGCGGCCAACATTTGCTTAATTTCATCTGGGGCATCTTGGATTTTTAAATGGTCGTAAATATATGAAATACCTTTACCAAGAATTTTGGCAACTTCTCTGGCGGATTTGTTATATTTTTTATATAAATAACTAATGACCTCAACTATATCCGCTCTGTTTAATTCAACTCGGTGTATGTTTTCGCTAAGCGACAATATTTTTGAGTTTTCCTCATCGGGTTTTTGGGGCAGTATAACCGCTGGTATTTCATTAAATTTTGAGTGCCCTACTTTTACCAATGCTTTAAAAGCTCTAACTCTACGTTGACCTATAATTAAACAGTATTTATCACCTTCTTGAAAAACTACAACAGGTTGGAGTAATCCATGTTTCAATATACTTTCAGCGAGTTCCTCAATTCCTTTATCTTTATCCAAAGTTCTCACATTATATTCACCGATATTAATTTTATCTATTGGTATAGGTTTTAAATCTTCAGCCATTTTGTTACCTCCTCTTCCTCAAAAACAAAATATGTTCATTTTATTCTGAATACCTTTTACTGATTTGGTAATTCTTTGGTCAAGTTCAAATCTGGCTTTTGATGGTTTTGGTAGATTTTTTAGCGAATAGCGATGATTTTCCATTGAGATATTATACCTATTTTAAAAATTAAGTCAATGCCTTTATATTCTACATTCCTTTTTATGAACCTGTTGAAAAATTCTTTTTGTCGTTTTTGAGATTGCTTCGCCCCGATAAATCGGGGCTCGCAATGACAAGAGTGAAGGGGACTAAAATTGGAAATGAACAGGAATACCTGAAAGATTAGTAATATCTTTTACTTTTAATCCTTTGGCCAAGTATATCAACTCGACCCTAAATATTTTTTCGTTATGCTTTGATAAGAGTTTGAAGTGAGGTTCGGCTGAATAATTAAAACGAAAATCCTTCGCCTTTGTATAGCCACCTTTACCACTTTTAAAGATGCTTTTGCCATAATGTGGGTAAAGTTGGCCATTGGGTATACAAACTAATTTCAACGCCTTAATATTTGGTTTTGCGTGTTCATGGATTATTTCGATAATAT
>Ga0172364_10000944_pt1 | contig 21708 bp, 18 predicted proteins | sample LakKivSesite10cm_FD_114545 | JGI IMG/M metagenome (GOLD analysis project Ga0172364, IMG submission 114545) | Sediment microbial communities from Lake Kivu, Rwanda - Sediment site 10cm | ecosystem: Environmental > Aquatic > Freshwater > Lake > Sediment | place: Rwanda: Western Province, Lake... | reverse complement strand
CAAATTGTACTTGGCATCCTCGTCGTTCGGATTCAATTTTAACGCCTGCTCGTAGGCCAAAATGCTCTCCTCCAGTTTTCCCTGGCGATAAAGAGCGTTCCCTTGATTGTAATAGGTCTGCGACTGAAAAAGTGGATCCGTGCTGTTCAATGCCTTCTGATAAGATTCCAAGGCCTTGTCGTAATTTTTCTTCTTGTAAAGAACATCTCCCACATTGTACGGAATCAAGAAAGAACCCGGATCCTCCAGAAGGGCGTCTTGGTATTTGTTGTTCGCTTCATCGTACTTTTCTTCAGAATAGAGCCGATTCCCCTGGGCCACCTTCTTCCTCGACGATTGTGCGTATGTGGATCCGAGGAAAATGACAATGATCGCATAGAACAAAAGTACTCTTTTCATCAAAGCCCCCCTATAAAAAATGCCTATTTTATTCAAACCGTCCTCTCCACTCCTTCTTTACTCTCTTCCGTTCCGGCAGGAGAATTTCCGCCACCAAAAGAAGCATGGCAAACAAAAGGGGCCATCGAAACTGATCCTCATACCGGACAAACTGTCTGGAATCCAAAACCTTTTTGTCTATTTTGTCAATATAGTCGAGGATTTTATCCAGCTCCACTTCTCCGGGCGAGGCCCGATAGTACTTCCCGCCTGTCTCCATCGCAATCTTCTCCAAGGTGACTTCGTCCAGCTTGGTCATGACCACCTCATCGTTCCTGTCCTTTTTAAATCCGATTCGGTTGCCTCTCGTGTCATACAACGGGATGGGAACCCCTTGCAGAGAACCAATCCCCACACAGTAGATCACCACGCCTTCTTTTGCCGCCTCTTTTGCTGCTTCAACAGGCTTGCCGATATGATCTTCGCCATCGGTGATCAGAATCAGCACCTTGTTTTTTCGCTCCTTTTCCACAAAAGAAGTCATGGCCTTCGAAATGGCTTCGGCCACAGCTGTTCCCGGAACAGGAAGAATGTCTGGTTCCATGATGTCCAGAAACATCTTGGCTGCGCCGTAATCCAGAGTCAGAGGACATTGAACGAACGCCTTCCCTGAAAACGCAATCAAACCGATGCGGTCTCCCTTCAGCTTATCCATGAACGAACCGATCTCGTGTTTTGCCTTCTCCAGCCTGTTGGGTTGAATGTCCTCTGCCGTCATGGAGAGCGAAACGTCCAGTGCAATCATAATGTCCCGACCTTCCCGTTTCTCTTCAGGCATATTCTCTCCCCATTGGGGCCTCGCTATAGTAAAAATGAGCAGAACGACAACGCCTACCTGAAGAATCGCTTTCCAGATCTGGCGGCTGCGGCTGACAGAAGGCGAGAGCTTCTGTACGAGCGATAGGTTCCCAAAAAGGGCCATGGCCTTCCGCTTCTGTCGGAAAGCGTAAATGAAAAAGAAAATAAGAATAGGGATCAATATCAACAGATATAGAAAATTTTTAAAGGCAAAGTGAAACACAGAAATTCCTTTTCACTTGATATTACTTTACTAGACCTTGACAAATTACATTGGTTTTGTCTTCTCGTGATTTCCATATTTAGGGAAGTCACGCGTTTTACAACTCATCGTGAAAAACGTCATTCCCACAATCTGTAAGCGGGAATCCATGAGAGGTTGAGGAGATATTCCTCTAACCCCACCCTTGGATGCCTGATAGCAAATTTCAGGCATGACACCACCCAATAGAATATTTGACAAAACTTGCCACCATTTGATTATTAGATTTCGATTCATGGAATCTTTCGAAAACGTGTATGTGCCAAACCAATCTCTCCCAAAAGCACCAATCCGGCAATAGAAACAAAATAATAGAACAATTCCGAATACCGGGTGTACTCTGTGACTTTGATTTCGGTTTTCTCCATGCTGTCAATCTCTCTGTAAATCGAATCCAACTGCTTTCGGTCCGTGGCCCGGAAGTACTTCCCCCCGGTCATTTCCGCAATTTTCCGCAGAGATTCTTCGTCAATATCCACCTGCATGGGAACGTACCGCCTTCCCCAAAAAGGATCGTCCACAGGATACATGGCCGTTCCACGCGTTCCTGCCCCAATGGTGTATATCCGGACGTCGAAAGCCTGAGCCGCCTGAGCCGCCGTAATGGGATCAATCTCTCCCCTGTTGTTCCTCCCATCGGTCAGCAGGATGATCACTTTGGACTTGGCCTCGCTGTTCCGCAAACGGTTCACAGCCGTGGCCAGTCCCATGCCCATAGCAGTTCCGTCTTCGATCATCCCCACATAGAGTTGATCCAAAAAATTCAAAACAATCCCGTAATCCAAGGTCAGAGGGCACTGGGTGTACGCCTCCCCTGAAAAAACCACCATGCCGATGCGGTCGCTCTTCCGTCCCTTCACAAATTCGGCAGCCACCTGTTTGGATGCCTCCACCCGGTTGGGACGAATGTCTTCCGCGAGCATGGAGCTGGAAATATCCATGGCAAGAACGATATCAACGCCCTGGGTGATCACTTCTTCCCCCTTGATTCCCGACTGCGGCCTGGCAAAAGCCACGACGAGAAGACTTAAAACCAACATCTGGAGTAGAAAGAGTATGTGTCGGGCCTGGACAGACGACGTCTTATAGACTTCCTTTGCAAAACCCAAATGGGAAAACCGAAGTGTCCCTTCTCTTTTCTCTTGGCGCTTGAAGTACCAAAATCCAAGCAGAGGCACGATGCAAAGAAAAAACAACCCCTGTGGATTTGCAAAATGGGGAAGCATCGCTATACGCCTCCTATTTCCTTTCCCGAATTTGCTGCGGAGTCCTCTGCCTCCACGGCGACTCCTTTTTCTTCCAATGTGCCCTCACTATTTTCAACCATTGCTTCTTCAAGTATCACTTTGGTACGGTGGATGATCTCGTAGGCCAGATCCAGGATTTCCTCATTCTCTTCAGCAGAGGGAATCCTTTTGGCAAATTTCACAAGATCGGACCGGTCAAGGATGGTTTCGAATATGCCATGTTCTTCTTTCGAAACTTCCGCTGCCAACAGTCCATTCCTGATTTCCGTGGTTGTCATTTCCATGGCAACCATATAGTACCGTCCCTCGATGTACTGGCGGATGATTTCAGAAAGTTCCGAATAAAAGGGCTTGATCTCTCCTTTTTCCAAAAGATCAGAATCCTTGAGGATGTCGAGACGTTCCAGAGCCACCTCATGGGGAGGTCTGGGAGGTGTCTCGCGAAGCAACAGCCCCTTTCCGGCCTTCCATCGCCTGTAAAAGACATAACCCAAAATTGCCAATCCAATAAGACCTCCGCATACGACAAACCATCGGACCTGCTGCCACAAGTTGCTGGGAATCTCCACAGGCGGCTTGATGTCCCGGATGTCTCCGGCCTCGCTGGGCTTCACGCTTTCAACGACAATCGTGATCTTGTCTGTGGTCAACGTTTTTGCTGTGGAATCCCCCGGCGTAGTATAGGTGATCGTGAGGGGCGGAATCTCAAATTCCCCTGTAAAAAATGTGGAAATAACGTAATCCCACCGGGAGATCTGCTTGTCCCCCTTGATTTTCGGCTCGTGGACCCGATAATCCCGAATTTCAAATCCACCCAGATTGGCCCCCATACCCGGCATCTCTACCTTCACGTTTTTATCGTGTGTCACCTCGACTGTGTAGGTAATGAGATCTCCAATGGTGATCCTGGATTTGTCCACTCCTGAGGAAAGGGAAATCTGAGGTTCGTCCGCCCAGAGGAAGCCGAACACAACTCCCAAAGCGATCAGTCCCGTGGTGAACATTCTTTTTGGAATAAACATCGCTTTCATGACGTGTGATTTTCTACTGCACCAGATCGTCATAAATCTCCACTTTCTCAGCCGTCATCATTCGGCGGAGCAGTTCCCCGTACGCCTTCTCTTGTTTTTCCCGCAGAAGGTCTTCGGCCGCCTGTTTGCGAACTTCATCGAACGATTTTTGCCTTTTCACCCTTCCCTTGTCATCCTTCTCTGTGTACTTTTCCAGGTTGGCCTTGTAGTAAAGTTCCAAATCGTCCTTCGAAATCTGAATTTGTCCCGCGATTTCGTCCTGAAGATATTTCTGAACCATCAGGCTTTTCTTGGCCTGAAACGTTCCTTCGATGACCTCTTTATCCTTGTCCACACCCTTTCGTTTTGCTGCACCATAAAAAAGTTCTGTGGCCACCATCTGTTTTAAAAACTCCAGCTTTTCCTTCTTATCCGCAAGCTGGGACCGCACATACTCCGGAAGCTGATCCATGTGAAATTTCAGATCCCCGGACGTTATCTCTCTGTCACCGATCCTGGCGACAACCGTCCCCGGACGGGATGGCTGCACTTTTTCAGCGTCAACACTCGTTGCCTCATCCAGAGCCTGTTTTGCATCTGCGGACCGCTCTAAACGCTCGAGACAGGCAACGACCTGTTTGTCCACCTGAGGATTCAGATCGCTTTCCGGAAACACGTGTTTGATTTTGAGATAATAGGCCATGGCATTCTCATAGTCGTGGAGTCGTTCGAAAAAAATATTCCCAATGATAAAATTGATGTTCGCCTGCTGCTTCTCGTCCACATCGTAGAGATCCAGATACCGCTGGTATTCACGGACGGCTTGAGGATAGAGTTCGCGATTGTAGAGCGCATTGGCGTATTCTCGAATTTTCTCCCCCTCCACGTTCGGCTTATTCGATTTGGAGCAACCTCCAAAAATCAACACCCAAAAGAACCCGGCGAAAAAAGCCGCTTGGAGACGATCAACGATCAGACGCGTCATAGGGATTTCCCCTTACCTACCGAAACCGTTTTGCCCTCGTACGAAAAAATTTCATGAGCGGTTCAAAATACGGCTCGTGCGTATGGATCACAATAGAATCCACATTCATGGATTTAAACAGCTTGTCGCGCCGGAGCATTGCTTCGGACGTCTTCTGCGCAAAACGCCTGCGAACCTCCCGATCGGACGTGTCGAGAAGAATCCGTTCCCCGGTCTCTGCATCTTCCAGTTCCAGGTATCCCACTCCAGGAAGCTCCATCTCCCGGGGATCCACAATATGAATGCCAACCATGTCGTGTTTTCTGTTGGCTATTCTCAGGGCGCGATCGTACGCTTTTGAAATAAAATCGGAAACCAAGAACACCACACTCCGCCTTCGAATCACTCGGTTCAGATACTCCAAGGCCAAAGCAATGTCGGTGCGCTTTTCCTCCGGCTGAAAGTAGAGAAGCTCTCTCAGCACCCGCAGCACGTGGCTTTTCCCCTTTCGGGGCGGTACGAACTTTTCAATTTTATCCGTAAAAATGATCAGCCCGACTTTGTCGTTGTTTTTAATTGCAGAAAATGCAAGAAGAGCGCAAATTTCAACAGCGATTTCCCCTTTCATCCGCTCGTAGGTTCCGAACTCTCCCGAAGAACTGGCATCCACGAGAAGCATGACGGTAAGCTCCCGTTCCTCCTCGAATACCTTGACAAAAGGATGACCGTACCGGGCCGTCACATTCCAGTCAATGGTGCGGATGTCATCACCGATCTGATACTCCCGCACTTCGGAAAACTCCATACCCCGCCCCTTAAACACGGAATGGTATTCTCCGGAAAAAACATCGTTCACCATCCCACGTGTGGTGATCTCCAGTCTCTGAACCTTTTTAAGAATCTCTTTCGGAATCATATGTCTACTGTGTTTTAGGGCACTTCAATTTTATTTAGAACTTTCCGCACCACATCTTCTGCGCTCAACTCTTCTGCTTCCGCCTCGTAGGTTACGATCACGCGGTGACGGAGCACATCCATGCCGATGGCACGGACATCTTCCGGCGTCACGTATCCCCGACGTTTAAGAAAAGCGTGTGCCTTGGCCGTCTTGGCCAAATAGATCGAAGCCCTCGGGGAAGCGCCGTACGCAATCAAATCCGCAAGGTCTTCCAGTCCGTAATTCTTGGGATTTCGCGTAGCAAAAACAATGTCCACGATGTACTGCTCGATCTTGGGATCAATATAGATTTCTTCCACGACCCTCCGGGCTTTTATAATGTCCTTCGGACTCACCACAAAATTGGCCTTGGGTTCCGGGCCAACCGACATCCTCCGCATAATTTGAAGCTCCTCCTCCGGCGTCGGATAATCAATAGAAAGTTTCATGATGAAACGGTCTACCTGAGCTTCGGGTAGCGGATACGTCCCCTCCTGTTCGATGGGATTCTGAGTCGCCAGGACGAGAAAGGGATCATCCAAAGGAAATGTGTTCTCTCCGATGGTCACGGTTCGCTCCTGCATGGCTTCCAGGAGAGCGGATTGAACTTTGGCCGGCGACCGGTTCACTTCATCCGCCAGAATGATGTTGGCAAAAATGGGCCCTTTTTTGGTCTGGAATTTTCCGTTTTTCTGATCGTAGATGAGCGTCCCGACAAGATCGGCAGGAAGCAGATCCGGAGTAAACTGAATGCGTTGAAATTTCGTCTGAATGGCTGCCGACAAGGTCCGCACCGTGAGGGTCTTGGCCAGTCCAGGAACACCCTCCAAAAGGACATGCCCGTTGGAAAGAAGGCCGATCAACAGCCGTTCCACCATGTACTTCTGGCCCACAATGACCTTGCCGATTTCTTCGGTGATTTTTTCAACAAAGACGCTCTCTTCCTGAATCTTTTTATGGATGGCTTCAATACTCTTGTCCATTGATCCTCCTGATTCCTCGAATGAATACATGCATGGCTATTATCAAATTGAACCTTAGCAAATTTTTGAGTGGGATGGTCATTCTGATCCCGTCCCGATCTTTCAATAATATCTCTTAAAGAAAAATCGGGAGGGAGAAGAATCTGGTGTGTTGGGGACATCCTTGATCCGTTTCTCTACACTTTTAAGCCTTTCCATTTTTTCCGTTTCTTCAGACGCTCTTCTTCGGCCTTGCGGATTTGCTCTTTTGCCTGCGCCATGTGTGATTCGAAGATGGACTCCACTGCCGTATAGGCTTCTTCAAGTTCTGATTGCGCTGCCTCCTGACCTGAAAATTTAACCACGTCCGCCTTACGGAACAACGTCTCGCATTTCCGTCTTATGCTTTCTTCTATCCCCTCACTTTCGAGAAAGCGGAGAAGCTGCTCTGTGGTTGCCTCCAGCGCGGAAAATCCGAACTTTTCGGATAGATACTTTCGGAAAAGTTTTGATAAAATCGTAAAGGATTCCCGCCTGTCTTTGCCCTTCAGATTCACGGTGTCCTTCAATTCTTTCAGAAATGCTTCCTCGAGTATTTGCGGATTTTCTTCGACTTTCTCCTTGGTTCCGGCTCGTTTTTTATACAAAAGAAAAATGCCCAAACATCCGGCAAAAATTATCCCGCCGGCAACGATGAAAATCCACCCGCCTCGTTTTTTATCGGAATCAGGGACTGGAGCAATCACTTCCACTCCAACCCGCTGGGTCTTCAAAGCATGCGTTTTGCCGTTCGTTTTGTCTTCATACTGCAATCCCACCGACTCGATGTACCCCATTCCCAATGTCTTTGGCCGGAGCGTATAGGTGATCTCCTTCACCGCATTTTTGTTTCCGTGGATTTCAACAACACTGTTGGCAGTGGATGTTCCCACAATATCGAAGTTGGAAAGAACCGGCTCTTCCACATCGCCAATTTCAATGAGATCCAAATCCCCTTCCCATGAAATCCGAACGGTAAAAGTAACTGTGCGATTCAACGGTACACGGTGAGGTTCAGCCAACGCCGAAAGGGACACTCTGGCTTGAACCAAAACAGAATCGAGAGGACTGTTCTCTTGAGTTTGCCCGGATGAAAGAGGAAGAAAAAACAGGCTGACAGAAAAAAGAGTTCCCAAAATCTTTCTTTTCATGTGTGCGCCCACAATTTATGATGTGATACTCTCTTATTCCAAAAAAGTTTCCATGACTTCAAGGGATAGAATTTCAACTTCCCCCACAATAAAAAACCGAAGTATCCCTATCCATTGATAAATATGGAAACTCCGGTCCGATCACTCAACCCGCATGTAACCAATCCTATTTATGTTCTCCAACCTCGATTTTTAAATCCCTGCCGATCTCTCTCAATTCCGGTATTTCGTTCACATTTTTCCCCATGTACTTTAACTCCCACTGTGCGGAGGGGGCCAATTCATGATCAGGATACTTTCTTAGAAAGGCAGTGTATGCGACGCGTGCTTTGGCCGTATCTGCAATGTTGTTGGCATAGATGAAACCGATCATAAACTGACACTCGGCAGCCGAGGAATTTTCGGGGTATTCGTCAACAACTTTTTGAAGCATCAAAATCGCTTTTTGCGAATCGTTCATACCACTGTTATAAACAAGTCCGGTTCTATAGAGAGCTTCCGGTACAAGAGGGCTGTGAGGATAGCGTTTTATGATTTTTTCATAGGCCATCACTGCTTCCGAATACTTCGCTTTTTCTTCAAGTCTGTTTCCTTTCTGCATGAGCCGCTCATCAGGCTTTTTACTGCAACCAGCAACCGTTGCCAGCAAAAGAAAAACAACAAGAGGATGAATCATACCTTTTTTCATTTGAAGTTCCTCCCTTTGGAAAAATCGTTTGCACGAAAAAATCTAACCATTTTGGCACGAAAAATCAAGAGAATTTCCCTTGACGACTACCTCCACTTCATTCCCTTTTTTTATTTCTCCTGCCAGCAGGCGGTTGGCCAAAGGATTGGTAATCCTCTTCTGGATCGTGCGCTTGAGCGGCCGAGCGCCAAAGGCAGGATCGTATCCCGCATTGGCCAAAAACAATCGGGCCTCGCTGCTCAGATTCAGGGTGATCCCCTGTTTTTCGAGTTTCTCCCGAACCTGCCCGAATTGAAGATCCACAATCTGTTCGATCTCTTTCATTCCCAGGGGATGAAAAACAACAATCTCGTCAATGCGATTTAAAAATTCGGGACGGAGAGTGACCTTAAGCTGCCTTTCGATTTCCTTTTTAATCTCCTCATACACCGCGTCTCTGTTGCGTTCGTTGAGCAGTTTCGACCGCTCCATAATGTAAGGAGCTCCGATATTGGATGTCATAATAACGATCGTATTTTTAAAATTGACAACCCTTCCCTGGTTGTCCGTGAGGCGTCCATCATCCAGAATTTGAAGAAGAATATTGAACACCTCGGGATGGGCCTTTTCAATTTCATCCAGAAGCACCACCGAATACGGCCTCCGACGCACTGCCTCTGTAAGCTGACCTCCCTCCTCGTATCCGACGTATCCCGGAGGCGCACCAATAAGCCTGGAAACAGAATGCCTTTCCATGTACTCGGACATGTCAATCCGGACCATGGCGTGCTCGTCGTCAAAGAGAAATTCTGCCAGAGCCCGCGCCAGTTCCGTTTTTCCAACGCCAGTGGTCCCCAAAAAAATAAAGGATCCGATGGGACGGACTTCCTCCTGGAGGCCGGCTCTGGCCCTGCGAATTGCATTGGCCACGGCTTCGACTGCTTCCTTCTGACCCACCACCCTCTTTTGGATTCGCTCTTCCATGCGAACCAGTTTCTCGCGTTCGCTCTCCATCATTCTGGACACCGGAATGCCTGTCCACTTGGCCACCACTTCGGCAATGTCTTCCTCGTCCACCTCCTCCTTTAACATTCTGCGGTCTTTCTGCAATTCCATAAGTTTCCTGTTGGCTTTTTCCATCTCCTTCTGCAATTCCGGAAGTTTTCCATATTTCATCTCTGCTGCCAACGAGAGATCGCCGTCCCGCTCCGCTTTGGCCGCATTGTTCTTAACGCGCTCCATCTCCTCCTTCAGTTTCTGAATCTGACCAATCGCCTCCTTTTCCATCTGCCAGTGCGCCCTCAGCGCCTTTGCCTGCTCATGAAGATTGGCCAAATCCTCCTCTGTTTTTTTCAGTCTCTGTTTGGAGGGTTCGTCCTTCTCTTTCTTCATGGCCTCTCGTTCAATCTCCAGCTGTTTGACCCGGCGCTCCACTTCATCCAGTTCCTCTGGCATAGAATCAATCTCCATGCGAAGCTTGGAGGCCGCTTCGTCAATGAGATCAATGGCCTTGTCCGGCAAAAACCGATCGCTGATGTAGCGGTGGGAAAGAACGGCAGCCTCCACCAAGGCGTTGTCCTGGATACGAACCCCGTGATGAACTTCGTAGCGTTCTTTGAGACCTCGAAGGATAGAAACAGTATCCGCTACGGAAGGTTCCCCAACGTATACAGGTTGGAACCGTCTTTCAAGAGCAGCATCTTTTTCGATGTGTTTTTTATATTCGTCCAGAGTGGTCGCTCCGATGCAGCGCAGCTCGCCTCTTGCCAAAGCGGGTTTTAACATATTGGAAGCATCTACCGCACCTTCCGCAGAACCGGCCCCCACCAGAGTGTGCAGTTCGTCAATGAAGAGGATAATTTGACCGCTTGCCTCCTGGATTTCCCTTAATACGGCTTTCATGCGGTCTTCAAACTCTCCCCGATATTTTGTGCCTGCGATCAGGGCACCCATGTCCAGAGCCACGATGTATTTGGTTTTCAGATTTTCGGGAACATCGCCGGATACGATCCGATGGGCGATCCCTTCGGCAATGGCCGTCTTGCCCACGCCCGGTTCGCCGATGAGTACAGGATTGTTCTTGGTCCTCCGGGAAAGAACCTGAAGCACCCGGCGGATCTCTTCGTCCCGTCCGATGACGGGGTCCAGTTTCTGTTGGCGGGCCAAAGCGTTCAAGTCACGACCGTACCGCTTGAGCGCCTGGTATTTGTCCTCTGGACTCTGGTCTGTGATCCTCTGTCCGCCGCGGATCTCCTGCAAGACACGAAGGATACTTTCATAGACGATTCCATTTTCACGCAGTATTTCCCCTGCAGGGGACTTTGCCTCTGATAGCGCCAAAAAGAGATGCTCAACACTGATGTATTCGTCCTTCCATTTTTCCGATTCCTTGAGGCTTTCTTCGAGCACATCGTTTAAGGTTCTCGAAATGTAGACGTCTCCCACACCGCCTGTAATTTTGGGAAACCGTTTTACCTCTTTCAGTAGTTTTGTTTGAACGTCTTCGGATGGGATGCCCAGTTTTTTTAGCGCGGAAGTCACGATCCCTTCCCTGTCTTCCAGAAGTCCCAGAAGAAGGTGTTCCGGCTCCACCTGCTGATGGCCGTGATCGCTTGCCAATCGCTGGGATTTTTGTAATGCCTCTTGCGCTTTTATCGTGAATTTGTTGATGTCAATCATAATGATCTATCACTCCCTTGTATCTCTGACACCCCCCTTATTTTCTCTCTTGAGGGGGAAATTAAAAGGGGGTGTTTTGTCATCCTGATCCCCTTTATATTTCCCCCTTGTAAAGGGGGAATACAAAGGGGTTTTAACCGCACTGCCGAAGTGAATCAGACCTGTTTCAAACATGGTCATGCGCGACACGAGCAATCATTGCAATCCTTCCTTATTTGTCGTCGTCCACGACTTCAAAGTCAGCGTCTTCGACTTTCTTGTCCTTTTTTTCTTCCGCACCTCCGGATTCGCCTTTTCCACGCGGAGTTCCGCCTGCCTGACCGGCCTGGGCATTGGCCGTCTGTGCATACATTTTAGAAGCGGCTTCCTGCCAGATCTGATTCAACGCATCGGTAGCGGATCGAATCTCATTGATGTTGGAACCTTTGAGAGCCTCTTTCACCCGACCCACGGCAGCTTCTATTTTCCCTTTGGTTTCTCCATCGAGTTTATCCCCGTACTCCTTGAGGTTCTTCTCAGTTTGATAAACCAACTGATCCGCAGAATTTTTTATATCCACTTCTTCTCTTCGCTTTTTATCTTCTGCAGAGTGCTCCTTGGCATCGTTCATCATTCTCTCAATCTCTTCCTTGGTTAAACCGCTGGACGCTTCAATCCGGATGGACTGCTCTTTGTTGGTGGCTTTATCCTTGGCCGAAACGTTGAGGATTCCGTTGGCATCAATGTCGAAGGTGACTTCGATCTGGGGAATCCCCCTGGGTGCAGGCGGAATTCCGTCCAGATGAAACCGGCCGATGGTCTTATTGTACACAGCCATCTCCCTCTCCCCTTGAAGCACGTGAATTTCTACCGTGGTCTGGCTATCCGCAGCAGTTGAAAAGATTTCACTCTTCCGGGTCGGAATGGTGGTGTTCTTTTCGATGAGTCTCGTGAACACGCCCCCCAGAGTTTCGATCCCCAGAGAAAGGGGCGTCACATCCAGAAGCAGGACGTCCTTGACATCCCCTCCGAGGACTCCTCCCTGAATGGCGGCTCCAACCGCTACCACTTCATCGGGATTCACACCTTTATGGGGTTCTTTTCCGAAGATATCCTTCACGATCTGCTGAACCTTTGGCACACGGGTCATGCCTCCCACCAGAACCACTTCATCAATCTCGTCTATCTTCAAACCCGCATCCTTCAATGCCGTGCGGCAGGGTTCGATGGTCCGGGTGAAAAGGTCATCGCAGAGCTGCTCAAATTTTGCACGCGTCAGCGTGATGTTGAGATGCTTCGGACCTGCATCCGTGGCCGTAATGAAGGGCAGATTGATTTCTGTCTGCGCTGTGGAAGAAAGTTCCATCTTGGCTTTTTCGGCTGCTTCTTTCAACCGCTGAAGGGCCATGGGATCTTTGGAGAGATCCACACCTTCCGCCTTTTTAAACTCACTCACCAGCCAGTTGATGATTCTCTGATCAAAATCGTCCCCGCCCAAATGGGTATCGCCGTTGGTGGATTTGACCTCAAACACACCGTCTCCCAGCTCCAGAATGGAAATATCAAAAGTTCCACCTCCGAGATCGTACACAGCGATCTTTTCATTCTTTTTCTTATCCAATCCGTAGGCAAGCGAGGCGGCTGTAGGTTCATTGATGATCCGTTTCACCTCCAGACCTGCGATGACACCTGCTTCCTTGGTCGCCTGCCTCTGGCTGTCATTGAAATACGCCGGAACCGTAATCACCGCTTCGGTGACCTTCTGCCCCAGATAATCTTCTGCTGTCTGTTTCATTTTCTGCAATATCATGGCCGAAATTTCGGGAGGAGAATACTCTTTGTCATCAATTTTTACACGAGCCACATTGTTTTTCCCTCTGATGACTTTGTAGGGAACTTCCTTGATCTCTTGTTCCACTTCGTTGTACATCCGTCCCATAAACCGTTTGATAGAGAAAATGGTGTGTTCCGGATTGGTGATGGCCTGCCTTTTCGCTGCGGCTCCCACCAAGCGCTCCCCTTTTTTCGAAAAAGCCACCATCGAAGGCGTGGTTCGCATTCCTTCTGAATTGGGAATAACAACAGGCTCTCCTCCTTCCAGAACCGCTACACATGAATTTGTCGTTCCCAAATCAATTCCAATAATCTTTCCCATGACGATTTACCTCCTTATGCCTTTTTGTTTGGCAATGTCTCTTTCTTCTTTTCTTCACTTTGTTTTTCGCTTTTCTCTTTCTGTACTGAAGATTTCTTTTCTGGTTTTTCTGCTTCTTTTTTCTTGTAATCCGTGACATAAAATCCGGATCCTTTAAAAATCAGGCCCAATCCTGGGCTGATCAATCTTTTTACCGTGCCCTCGCACACTGGACACTTTTTAAGAGGATCTTCTGTAATCGCCTGAAATGCTTCAAAAGAATGACCGCATTTCTGACATTTGTATTCATAGGTTGGCATGATGTTCCCTTCTCCTTTCATTCGTCCAAAAATAGATTCAGTGTTTACGTTTGGTCTTTCGCGCAAAACGCTCCATAAGTTCCTTCTCCTCTTCGGTAAGATTTTGGGGGATCTTTACGTGCACAGTCACATACTGATCCCCTTTATGACCATTTCTCCCAAAACCCAATCCAGCGAGCCGAAATGTGGATCCATCCTGTGTGCCTGGGGGAATTTTAAGACGCACCATTTTGCCATCCACGGTTTTTACCTTTAACGTAGACCCCAAGACGGCTTGCGCCAGATTCAACGTGACTTCGCACGCAATATCGTTTCCTTTCCGTTTGAAGAACCGATGCGGCTGAATCTGCACCGTCACGATCATGTCCCCCGAAGGACCTCCGGCGAAACCGGATTGTCCCTCACCTTTCAATCGAATACTCTGACCATTTTCAATGCCCGCAGGAATGGAAACAGAATACGTCCTCTTCCCTCTTACCTGGCCGCTGCCGCGACATCGCTCGCAGGGATTCTCTATGATCTGGCCTCTTCCGTAACACCGGGGACAAGGCCGACTGAGACCAAACCCTCCCTGCATAAAAGTCACATTGCCTGTACCTCTGCATTCAGGACACGTTTTTACTTTTGATCCCGGTTTTGCCCCTCCACCACCGCATACAGGACATGGCTTTTCTTTTTCAACGGCAAAAGCCGATTTGCCGCCGGTTATTGCCACTTCAAAAGGGATAGAAACTTCTACATAAAGATCATCTCCTTTGCGCGGTCCGTAGCGTTCCTGCCGAATGCGTTCCCCCTGATCAAAAAATTGGGCAAAAATATCACCCAATCCCCCAAAGAGATCAAAACCTTCGAAAGAAAACCCTCCTCTTCTCGGTCTTCCGCTACCGCCACGGAAGGAGCCAAAATCGAAATTCCTGAAATCGAATCCCTGACCGCCCATTCCGAACTTCCGCATCTGATCGTACTTCTGGCGCTTCTCGGAATCACCGAGCACCTCGTACGCCTCGGATACATCCTTGAATTTCTCTTCGGATTGTTTATTTCCGGCATTGGCATCTGGATGGTATTTTTTGGCCAAGCGCCGGTAGGCCTTTTTGATCTCTTCCTGACTTGCCTCCTCTCTGACTTCGAGAATTTTATAATAATCCTTAGCTGCCATGGTGATTATTCACCCGCTTTTCGTATATTTTCCAACTTTCACTCGGCTTGGCCGAAGCAACTTCTCTCCAAAACGGTAACCCTTTTCCCACTCTTCGACAATGATTCCCTCTTTTTCTTCATCCGTCTCTTCCACGCTTACGGCTTCATGAATCTCCGGATTGAACATCTCTCCCACCGATGGGATTTCCTTCAATCCTTCGTCCAAAAGAATCTTTTTAAATTTTTGATAGATCAATTGAACACCATCCACACAGTTTGGATTATTCTGTCCATGATGATTCAGCATGCGCTCGAAATCATCAAGAACCGAAAGCAATTTTACAGCCAGCTCGCTTTTGGCCATCGAAAAAAACGACTCCCGCTCTCTGTTAACCCGTTTTCTGTAATTGCTAAACTCAGCCTGCAACCTCTGAAGCTGCTCCACATACGCACTCTCAGAGAGCACCGACGTTGTCGTCTCATCCTCTGGTTCCTTTGGGTGTTCCGTCTTGCACTCCTCCTCAGATCCGGAAACTGGAATCGAGATCTCCTTATGTTTCTCTACCATTTCACCGTTCATCATCAACTCTGCATCTCCAAATGAATCAAGGGCTGGTTGATCCTCCCTTCGTGGTTCACTGGTCGTCAACCAGCCCTCGATTCATGGGTTCACGAACATACCATCAACTGACAGAAATAGATATTTCTTTCGGTTTGGCCTCTTCCGACTTGGGCAACGTGATGGTCAAAATCCCTTCTTTGTAGCTCGCCTTGATTTTATCCGTCTTCACGGAAACAGGCAGACTGAAAGAACGTTCAAAAGAACCGTACGACCGCTCAATCCGATGAAAATTCTTGCCCTTGGTCTCCTTCTCTTCCTGTTTTTTTTCACCCTTCAAAGTCAAAACATTGTCCTGGATAGAGATTTTGATATCGTCCTTGTTCATCCCAGGAATTTCTGCCACCACCTCGATGGCATCCTCCGTCTCGGAGATATCAACCAGCGGTCCCCAAGACAACATGCCACCCTTACTTCGATCAGGCGTCCGAGCAAAAAAGGCGTTAAAGAGACGATTCATCTCATCCTGGATGCTCACCAGATCCCCCATCGGACTCCAACGAACCAGTGTCATCTCAAACACCTCCTTTCAAAACTTAATCAACCCATTGATTCTTGAACACATCATCTCTCAATTACTAATAGCATCCTTCGCAACTTGTATGCCAACATTATTTTCTATGATCTAAGGCCTTATCATTTTGTAACATAGACAATTTTACAATAAAACACATTCAAACGTCATCATGGCAGATGAATTGTCATACCCGCTAAGTCTGGCAATGTGAATTGTCAGAACGGCATAAAAAAAGGCAGGATAAAACCTGCCTTCAAACAGCAAGATAGTAAGAGTGTCTATTATTGGGGAAGTTTGACAAAAGCTTGGAATTCTGTTGAGCGCTGTTTCAAATAAAAAATAACGACCTGACCCTTTTTAAACTTGTGAAGGGCTTTTCGGTATTCGGAGACCGACCGTACAGGCTGATCTTCGATTCGAAAAATAAGATCCCCTTTGCTTATTCTCGCATCGTAGGCAGCGCTGTACAAATCTACATTGGTAACGAGAACTCCTTCGTCGTTTTTATAATAGTCAAGCTGTGAACGAATCTCATCGGTCAGGTTTTGCACTTCCAATCCCAGCTCGGGAAGATCTTCGTCTGCTGTCTTGCTTGCTGTCTCTCGTCCTGTTTCTCTCTGTCCCAGTTTTACCTGGACCTCTTTTTGTTTTCCATCTCTGAGAATCGTCAGGGTCACAATGTCGCCGGGATTTTTTAATGCAATAATGTTTTGGACCTCGTTGCTCTGGCTGATATCTTTATTATCCACTTTTAAAAGAACATCCAATGTTTTCAAGCCGGCTTTCTGAGCCGGACTGTCATTTAAAATCTGCCTGATCAACACGCCCTTTGGACGATCCAATCCAAACCTCTCTGCCATCGCTTCGTTTATTGGTTCCATAGAAATTCCCAGCCATGCACGGACAACATAGCCTTGTTTAATAAGATCGTTCATGATTTTTTTAGCCAGATTGATAGGGATAGCAAAACCGTATCCTTGATAGTAGCCTGTACGGGTGGCAATCGCTGTGTTAATTCCGATAACTTCCGCCTTCAAGTTCACCAGAGCGCCACCGCTATTCCCCGGATTAATCGCTGCATCGGTCTGGATAAAATTTTCGATGGCATAGGAGCCTCCAATTTGCTCCCGATCTTCATCCTGAATAATACCGATTGCCCGACCTTTCGCACTTACAATACCTGCAGTGACAGTGGAGCTGAGCTGCAATGGATTCCCAATGGCCAAAACCCACTCTCCTACTTCGAGTTTTTCTGAGTCTCCCAATCGGGCAACCGGAAGATCTTCTCCTTTGATCTTGACGACCGCCACCTCAGTAAGAGGATCTGTGCCCACTATTTCCGCTTCAAAATGGCGATTGTCGTACAGAGTGACTTTGATGTCATCCGCATTCTCAATCACGTGATTGTTTGTCAATATGTAACCGTCCTTACTGACAATCACACCCGATCCCAATCCTTGCAGCTTCTGTGTCTGAGGAAGCTGAGACGGAAAATCTCTACCAAAAAAGTCCCGAAAAATCGGACCCCACATATCATCCTCTCTAGGGGAACGCTTGATGATCTTCGAAGTAGAAATGCTCACCACAGTCGGAAGCACCTCTTTGGAAACGGCAGTAAACGCCTTGCCTGTATCCTGAAACTTCAAAACATCCTCTGAAGGGGCTCCCTGCGCACCCAAGATCACAGGATTGTCATTTCGCGAAGCCAGTCCCTTGGGTACCCAATCAAAATTCGAGGCAAGGATAATCCCGACAACCACACCGATAAAGACAAGTCCGGTTGCAGACCATATTTTTGTTTTTGATGATCTCATAGTTTATCCTCCAAATTCTACAATTAATTTCGAGAGTTACGCAAAACCAGCAGCCGTAATAAATTCAAAACAGCAACCGCCGTTGCTGCAACATAGGTCAAAGCGGCTGCTTGCAGCACCTTCTTGGCTTGACCCACTTCTTCCTCTGCCAAATAGCCTCTGGACCGAAGCAATGCAAGCGCTCTTGAACTGGCATTAAACTCCACCGGAAGTGTGATAAACTGAAAAAGAACTGCACCGCTGAAAAAAATAATACCCAAATCCATAAGCCTGGGCGAGGCAAAAAGCAATCCAATAAGAAAGAGAGGAAACGCCAGGGTAGATCCCAGGTTGGCTACAGGAACAATGCTCTGACGAAACTGAAAAGCACCATAGGCCCATTTGTGCTGAATCGCATGTCCCACTTCGTGAGATGCCACACCGATCGCTGCCACAGACCGGCTTCTGGAGATCAAGGATGACAATCGTAAAGTTCGCGACCTTGGATCGTAATGATCGGTCAATTTCCCTTCAACTTCTTCCAATTTTACCTCATTCAAACCGCTATCCTGAAGAAGACGACTGGCTACATCTGCCCCGCTCATGCCGCTGGCAGCAGGTACTTTGCTGTATTTATTGTATGTACTCTTCACACGCTGCTGGGCCCATACTGCCAAAATAATTGCAGGAAGAAGCAGCAAGAACGTAGGATCGTAAAAGAAAAAGGGCATTACCTATTCCTTTCATAATAACAAAAAATGAAAAACAAGACACACATTCGTTTCAAAAATTACAAATTTTACGATACCACTTTTGAAAAGTTCCGGAATAATAAATCTTGGAAGGGCATTCTGATCCATGAATAAAAAATGGATTAAAAGTGCAAAGCTACTGTCACTCCATTGGAGGTTGTGCTTACGTTGATGCGACCGAGGGGAACCTTGACTTCCATTGGCCTGAAGGCCACATAAAAAGAACCTGCACTGAATAAACCTGAAACGATGCACCACGCCAGATCCCTCTTGGATTGATCGTTCAGGTTCTGATAATCGGGACCTGCATTCTGTATCTTTTCATCCTCAGCTTGTCTATGGTGCAATTGATAATCCTGAAACTTATTGACCGCATAGGCTCCGGCAGCAATTCCGAGAAATACAAAAGGAAGAAACGGACGTTTGACCTGAATGTAATATCGGGTTCCTTCTACAAAATCCAAAATCGTTTTATCTTCCCGATAAATTTTGTAAATCTGATCTTTGGGAAGAACAATGACCGTACCCTCAACCGTTTTCACCACAAATCCCTTGTCGGTAATTTTAATAACCTTTCCACGATACCTGGCATTCTGTTTCGTGACAATAAGGTCTGCTCCCAACACCTGAGGAATAAAGAAAAATATAAGGAGAATGAATATCGCTTTTTTCATTGGTACATTCCTCTTCATCTGTCTGTAACCGCTGCGCTCTGCACTCACAGCATCTTGCTCAAACTTATACATAAATTGCAGAAATCGTGCCAGAGGAAATATTCACAGACTCGTACGTGGAATTCAATTCTCCTTAAAAAGAAATATCATGATTCGTCTGTTGAGGTATCTCCCAATGGGAGAATTGTTGTCACCTATCAGAACATCCCCTTTCCCTTTTATCTTCAACCGAAGAGGATCCTTCTCACCAAATCCTACAGGAGAATCAATCCTTTGCCAAACCTCTTTGTAATGATTGGGATAAGCATCCTTGATTCGCTCCATAAACGCGTGTGTAAAAAGACGTGCCCTGGCGTTCGACAATCGTTCATTCACGCTTTCGGGTCCGATGGCACAGGCATGCCCTTCAAACCGGACCCGCATTGTTGGATTCTGCACCAGCTCTTTGGCAATATCCATGAGACGATCCCAGTAAAACTTGTAGACCGGTTCTGCCTGACCGAATTTCGCCGCACCGAACATTTCCCGCCTCTGAATCGTCATTCTCTCTCGAAGGTAAACAGAATCGGATCGTGTTTCAAAAGATCGCCCCAAGGTGTCATTGACTACCAAGTGGTATCTGTACCACCGATTTCGAGGAACAAGATTCCCTTCCTGGTCTGTCCCATTCCATTGAAACACTCCCCACAAACTGTCTCCTCGGACAATATACATGCCATCCACTTCAATGGGCTTGGGCTGTGCTTTCAAACTCCAACTTTTGATCTCGCCAGGCGATACAATCCGAACGTTGAATGCAATATCGTCCTTCAGTGTGGTGTCCACTGCGATTTGATAAGGTCTGAAAATTTTGAATTCGTCCTCTTGAGGAGCATGAAATCCGACAACACGACTTTGTTCCATGATCCACTTTGCATCGTGAGGATCGCGAGGTCGTGTCCTGTTGCCTAAAATTTTTCGTGGATGGCTTTTTACAACAACAATCCGCGATGGGGAGAGGCCCAATGCGACCAGCTGCTTTTTCACTTCTTCGGCTCGCTGATCGGCAAGCACCGGATCCCCCTCCCCACTCATCACGTCCACAGATCCCAACACCTGAAGCATGACATCCGGATTTTCCTGCAGCCTTTCCGAAAGTGTACGCAGAAGAGGCGGAACAACACCTTCCTCTACCGTATAAATCGCTTTTACCTCGCTGGACAAAGAATCAAAATAGACCTCCGGGACAAGGGGAATTTCCGTCATATCGTACCCAGTGGCAACGACTTCCACAGAGTCAGGAGCCACAAACACGCCCTTGGGTACAGACACGACAGACTCTCTTCGGATATTGTTTCCCTTGTTCAGTTCCAACACACTCGAATCCGGGTCCACGACAGCTTCGATAATGTGCAATCCTGAATTGGAAGTGGACCAACTCCATTGAATGGTCGTATCCTCCCCTGTCGCCATGGTGGAGATTTCCCTCTCCAAAATCCGAGTTGCGACACGATTTTCCGCCGTGCCTTCAGGAACAAAAATATCATTGACAATAAAACGAAATCCCGCCGAAGGTGCATTGCCATCGTTGGCTACAACAAAAGTCAAATTCCCCTGTTCCGGAGTTGTGGTTATCCAAGGGGTAGGATCAAAACGAAATTCTCGAACCATGAGATCTGGTGTGGCCACAACGAACTGACTGACCCATTCTTCACCTCTTTTCGATAGCTGGGCGTGTTGATTTAAATCATATCCGACCACTGCCCAGTAATACACGCCACGATCCATTACAGAAGTGGTGTAGGTTGTCGCAGCCGTTTTCTCGCACACCAAAAGCGAATCTTTTAAAAGGGACCCGAGAAAACCCTTCATATCCCCCTCCACCCAGCGAATGGCTCTTTCGATTCTGTCTTTGTCCTTATCAATAATGATCATATATCCCACTTCGTCAAAAGGATCAGGATCAGACGTTTTTTCCCAATTCAGAATGACCTCGGAAGATTCTCCCATGACCTGCGAGGCTTTCACCTGCGGTTCCTCCAATCGGAAAGGTTCGGGCGATACAGTGTAATGGGAAAGTGCGCCCCGATAGGTTTGCTGAAGAACGTCGCCGTATCCGACATCCGCAACGGCCACTTCAAACGCATCTCCAAATCGGGACGGAAGGCCCAAAAGCGAATTCAAAACGTCATCCCATCGAAGTCCAAATCCGAAAGAGAAATCTCCCAAATCCTCCCGATTCGCCGTGTACCCCAACCGCGCTCCCACAATTTCCTTCCACCATATTTCCGTTCCCGTGCTTACATACCACTTCCGATCCTGAACCCCCACGATATCGGAGGCAAAAAGCAGACTCCACCCCCCTTGCCTTCCCATCCGTAAAGAAGCCCCTGCACGCCAGGTCTTCGGCAAACTGGAAGACTCTGAATCAAAGGTCATTTTGGTGCCCAAATGAAGAAGGGAGACACCCCCTGTAACGATACCGTAGTCAAAAATTCCAAACCCCCATCTCCCCAACTTGAAGCGTTCGGGCTTAAAGAGGATTCCCAGATCGGTTGCTACACCCTGACTTTTATAGGTGTCAAATCGGCTGGAGATGACTTGGGCATTGATGCCCACAGCCAAGGCACGACTTATCCAATCCAAT
>Ga0172364_10000942_pt1 | contig 21726 bp, 16 predicted proteins | sample LakKivSesite10cm_FD_114545 | JGI IMG/M metagenome (GOLD analysis project Ga0172364, IMG submission 114545) | Sediment microbial communities from Lake Kivu, Rwanda - Sediment site 10cm | ecosystem: Environmental > Aquatic > Freshwater > Lake > Sediment | place: Rwanda: Western Province, Lake... | reverse complement strand
GGATCAATATGGATGGTAAGTCCTTTAAATTCCATCATCAGCGAAGCATGACCGATAAAAGTAATGGCCAGATCTCCTTCAGATGTTTTAAAAATATCCTTGGCATATTGGGCAGAGCCACTAAGAAATCCTGACAGTAAGGCACTTAATAACATAATTCTTAAAGTTTTCATTATTTTATTCATTGGATTGAGGCAGAAGATAATAAAAAAAATAACAACGATGAAATTAAGAACCGGTACCGGATTTTATATATTTTTAATCTGAATGGAACCGGTTGGTAAATTATAATACACTATTTCAGTCTTTATTCAGAAATTGAATATGAACATTGTAATTTTGGTCAGCAATACAGTAGATAAATCATATAATTCTTGATACCATTCAGGAGATACGGCATGGCTCCCTACAGGGTCTGTCTCATTCATGGCGGGCCGGGGGCACCCGGCACCCTTGCCCCACTGGCAAGGGTGCTGTCGGGAGATACGGGGATACTTGAACCATTTCAGACAGCAGGCAGCATTAAGGGGCAGCTGGAAGAGCTTGATAATATAATAGGAAAGGCCGCAGACATGCCAGTCATCCTGATCGGTCATTCATGGGGTGCATGGCTAAGCTTGTTGTATACCGCAGACTTTCCAGGTAAGGTCATTAAACTGATAATGATAAGCAGTGGTGCCTTTACAGAGGAGTATGCATCGCAGGTGTCACAAACAAGAATCAGCAGACTCAGCCAACGGGAAAAGACTAAATTGGGTACGCTTGAACAGGCGCTGATTGATCCCTTCTATACTGATAAGAACGGGCTGATGAGAGAATATTCTATCCTGATGCATAAGACAGATTCATACGATCCTTTACCTTTTCAGGATAATTGCATTGCCTATCAGCCGGATATATTACTTTCTGTCTGGGCCGAAGCAGAAGAGATGAGAAAAGAAGGAAGCCTTATCGCGAAAGCAGATGCTGTTGCCTGTCCTGTTGTTATCTTTCACGGGGATTATGATCCCCATCCATGGCAGGGAGTGGTCGGACCGATAAAAGATCGTATAAAAAATGTTAGATATTTTCTGCTGAAAAAATGCGGGCATGAACCCTGGCAGGAAAAACATGCCAGGAATGAATTTTTCACATTACTGAAGCAGGAAATTTTGTTATGATCTTTGAAAAATATCCGAATAATTAAATAAAATATTCCTTAACCGGCCAAACAGGATCCAAAACTATCAATATCAGATTAACATGAAAAAAGTGTTTCCAGAGTTTATAACGAACCTGCCCGAAGCAAATATCACTTTCGAAGGTATCACGGGCTGGCTGTTACAGGGGGATAATCGCCAGGTGGTATTTCTTGAGATCGAACCTGTAGGAGCGGTGACTCCACACAGTCACGGTGAGCAATGGGGTATAGTTGTGGAGGGTGAAATGGAACTCACCATCGGAGGTGTGGCTGAAACATTTAAAAAAGGAGATTTTTATCATATCCCTGCCGGTGTGATCCACTCGGCTGTTTTCAGGAAAAAAACCCTGGCGGTGGATGTATTTGCAGATAAAGATCGGTACAGTATAAAGTGAAAACCCTCAATCTCAGCAAATCTCATAATTTGATATATCTCATCACTGACCGTTTAACAAAAATTACGCTTAAGGGGCATCTGTAAGACGATGTAAACTGTTTAGCCAGGAAATAATTATGAGTTAAATTCCTGTTGATCTCTTTCAATAATCTGCCTTACAGGTTCGTTATCGGCATAAACCTGCCAGTGTGCGATCTTATTACCCGTGACTTCAGCGAGCCAGGCGGCAGGCACCTCCCAGTGGTTTTCAGGTTTCAGCCGGCCGTCTTTTGAATAAGTACCCGTCGCCGTGCCAAATATCCCGACTGTATTGCCGTCCCGGAAAAACCTGCCTGCAATGATCCTGTAATCAGGTATCATTTTGTAGTAGGATGCCCATCCTGTTCTCATGGTTTCCCTACCCCTGACCTCTGTACCCATACCATCGACAAACAGGTGATCTTCAGTCATCAGATCTGCCAGTCCGTCAACATCCCGGGTGCTGATTTTATGGATAAAGTCTTTGACAAGTTCCAGAGGATCCATATAATATAAGTATTAAGAATAATGTTAATTCAGTACTCCGAAATTAATCATTTTGAACATGATTTTATTTATCAAAACACTTCATATACCAGTAACAGAGTATACCTTATACCTATGTGGTTATAAAAATTATTGTCTTTACCGGTCCGATTTTTTGCTTTAATATTACAGGTAAAATTAAGGGTTTTGAAGAACCGTACAGTTATGTATATTTGGATAAGCTTTTATAATTGTGATCATGAATGTTGAGGAAATACGGGAATTCTGTCTTTCTCTGCCCCATGTCACAGAAGATCTGAAATGGGGAAATAACCTTTGTTTCCTTATAGGAGAAAAGATTTTTTGCCTGACAGACCTGGACAATGATTTTGCCGCAGTTCTTAAGGTGAGGGAAGAGGATTTTGAAGATCTGACTGCCCGGGAGGGAATTAAGCAGGCTTCTCATTTTGCACGGAGAAAATGGATCGTTGTCACAGGAGAAGGAGTGCTTAGTGAGGTTGAGTGGATGAATTTGCTTACCCGGTCATATGATCTTGTCAGGGCAAACCTTACGAAAAAAATACAGGATCAGTTTTTATAAAGGATTATCAGGATAATGGGTCCAGGCGGTCCATTAATATACAGCGGATGATCCTGACAGGCAGCTTGTTATGAACTTTCCTGCTAAAGATAAAAAAGGACATTATACATAAATTTCCCGGGGAAATTCATAAAGAAATATATAATACAAAATGAGACAAGCACTGTTTTTTTTATTAGTCCCTGTCCTGTTTGCCGGTTGCACTTCAAACCATAAAAAAGAAATGCAGCTACTGGCCGGGGAGCTGGATTCATCCCTGAAAAATGATCTTCTGAAAGCCTGGTACCCGATTGCAATAGATACAGTGTATGATGGTTTTTTAAGTGATTTTGCTTATGACTGGCAACCTGCGGGAACCCAGGATAAAATGCTGGTAACACAGGCGAGGCATATCTGGACAACCTCCAGTGCTGCCATGTTTTATAAGGACAGGAAATACCTGGATATTGCAAGGCACGGGTACCATTTCCTTAAAGAAAGGATGTGGGATAGTGTGGCTGGCGGTTTTTACATGTTACTTACCAGGGATGGCAGCCAGGCTGTTCCTGCAGGAAGCCTTAACAAAAATGCATACAGTAATGCGTTCGCCATCTATGCACTATCAGCGTATTATAAATGTTCCGGTGATACCACCGCCCTGCAGCTGGCAGGACGAACTTTTTCCTGGCTTGATGAGCATTGTCATGATCCCTTGTACAAAGGATATTTCAATAATCCTTTGTGGAAAGAACCCTCGATGCCACAGGGCAGTTCAGCAATGATAACAAGCACTGCGGCCAGGACGGACTGGAAAGATCAGAATTCATCCATTCATATTCTTGAAGCTTTAACTGCCCTGTACAGCTGCCTGCCTGACAGCCTTTTAAAGGAAAGGCTTTCGGAAATGCTTTGCCTGGTCAGGGATAGCTTTGCAGGTGATAAAGGATACCTGGTACAGTTCATGCAAAGAAACTGGGTGCCTGTATCTTACCGTGACTCTGCCGCCGCAGTGCGTGAAGCAAATTCATTTCTCGATCATGTTTCCTTCGGACATGATGTCGAAGCAGCCTACCTCATGCTCGAAGCTTCACATGCGCTGGGACTGGAGAAGGATGAGAAAACGTTACTGATGGCAAAAAAAATGGTTGATCATGCAATGGCCAGAGGATGGGATGCATCAAAAGGAGGATTTTATAATGAAGGATATTATTTGAAACCGGGAGACGAAATATCCATTATCGATAGTTCAAAGGTATGGTGGGTACAGGCAGAAGGCATGAATTCACTGCTGCTGATGAGCAGGTTGTTCCCGCGTGAGAACAGGTATTTTAAAGCTTTCAGGAAACAATGGGAATATATAAAAACCTGGCTCATCGATCATGAGCATGGAGGATGGTATGCAAATGGCCTTGACAGCCATTACGGGAGTAAAAAAACCCCCAAGGGTAGCATCTGGAAGGTCAATTACCACGATTCAAGAGCATTGATGAACTGTATCAGGATGTTGAAGAATGAGGATGAACTGGTGAGAAAGGAAAGTAAATAAAAACAAAACAGATTGATATTTCAGGATCAATCAATCTCTAAGAGGACATAATTAAATTCTCCCATGAACAGAAACTATAACAGACGCGAATTTTTGCGTAAAGGTGCCGGTGTGGCTGTGACGCTTGCCGGAGGCACAAGGCTGCTCAAAGCCTGCAACCTTCCTCCGGTTACAGAGAGACCTGTTGTTAGCATCGTAAAGATCAGTCAGGACAGGATCGGTTACGCTGTGGAGAAAGCAATCGACCTGCTGGGAGGATTGGAGACCATCGCAGCAAACAGGGAACGCATCATGCTGAAACCCAACCTGGTAGCTGAGAGCCCTGCCTTTACCACCAAACCTGAGGTGATCAGGGCACTGGTAAGGCTTATGAAACGGTACGGCAAGGATGTAAGGATCGGTGAAGGCTCGACCGCAGCAGCAGGGTTCAATGTATTAAATGACCAGATATACCGGACAAAAAACAAGGAAATACTGGACAAAATGCAGCAATATGTATTCAGCCAGCTTGGATACGAGGAGCTTGCTTCATCGGAAAAGATCCCGCTGGTAAATCTGCACAGCGGGGAAATGGCCGAGGTAAGCGTGCCGGACGGCCTGCTTTTTGATAAGATAACCATTCACCGGTCTATACAGGAAACAGATCTGCTCTGTTCCGTACCGATGATGAAGACCCATGTGCTGGCGACAGTTACCCTTGGCATGAAAAACCTTATAGGCTTGTATCCCGGGACCGTTTACTATGCGGCACGTTCATGGCTTCATGATCACGCTGCACAGCATAGTTCTCCCGGTGTTGCTTTTGAGATCATTGACATGGTCAAAGCTGCAAGGCCTGGCTTGACAGTAATCGACGGCTCCATGGCAATGGAAGGGGATGGCCCGACAGGAGGGAATCTTCTGAAGATGGATATCATCATTGCCGGAACAAACCTGCTGGCAACAGATATGGTGGCAGCAAGGATCATGGGCTTTGAGATCAGTGATGTACCCCACCTGGTATTGGCCGCCAGAGCCGGTATGACACCATCAGATCCCGGACAGATAGAAATCAGGGGTGAACTTGCGGAGTCTGTGGCATATAAGTTTGCAAAACCCAACGTTGTTGCCTGGAACAGCATAAGTGACTTCTGGGCAAAAGAGGAAATTCTATGAGAATCATACCGGCGGATACAGGACTTTTGCGGAAACTCTTCAGGAATAAGCCTGTGCCGTCTCCCCTGTCTTTGATTTTTATCTGCACATTGTTGTTTGCAGGAGGGATACTTTTTGCACAGACCACCTTTAATGTGTCGGGGAGAATCTATGAAAGTGCCGGCTCATTGCCTCTTGCAGGCGCTTCAGTATATGATCATAGTTCAGGAAAGGGTTCGGTTAGTGATACGACCGGCAGGTATCAGCTGACACTTTCAGGGGGCAGGCATAATATCAGGGTTTCATTCCTTGGTTATCGTGAGGAGGATACCATGCTACTGGTTAACGGGCCTGTCAGGCTTGATTTTTTTCTCACACAGGAACCGGTCACTTATAATGAGGTGGTTATAACTGCGGAAGCAGATAAGGATTACATAAAGTCAACACAAATGGGGGAGGTCAGCCTGAACAATCTTGAAATATCTAAGTATATTTTTAAAACATCAGGAGGCTTTGTTAGTTATTTCCCGGATCCGTACTGATTGTCCTTATCCCATTCAAACCTGATGCACCATGCATATTTGCATGGTGCTGTGTCTTCTGTCATTCCTTCAGGTAGCCAGGAAATTATCCCGCCCTCGTTACCTGACAGTTCGTACCATTTAAGAGGTTTATCATATCCCAGGAGATAAGCATCAGTTTCCCATTTTGGATTGAGTTTTTTAAATAAAAGGGATCCTTTTTCAGGCCATTCAAAAAAATGCGCATAGATATATTTCTCGTCTTTGCTGAGGGTATACCACACATTGTCCCCTGAGTTGGATGGATCATTCTGTACAGGTGCAAAACGGGTTTTATATATCCCCTCGCCATTAACTTCCAGCCACTTTCCTATTTCATCCAGGCGGTCCACCTGTACAGCAGACAGTTCTCCCTGTCCGTCAGGATTGATGAGAAGCATAAGGTTTCCGTTCCGGGCAACAATCCGCACCAGCATTTCTATTAAATGTTCCGCGGTCATAAGCGTTTGGTCGTTTTCTTCCCAGTTATAACCATACGAAAAACCCATTGGGATATTTTCCTCCCAATAGTGCCCGAAGTTTTCAATGATGACGAAACCTTCGCTGGTGTAGATGTCTCCATGTTTCTCGCGTGAGTCGGTACCCAGGCGGTCATTAACGACGACCTCCTTTCTGCCTGCTGCATTATTAAAAAAGTATGTTGTCAGCAGGTCTGTCTTATTGTACGCTGCAGTATTATACCATTCAGCATCGAACCACAGAATATCCGGATCATACCTGTCTATAAACTCTTTCGTGGAAGGGACAAAATAATCATTAAAATAATCCTGAACCGGAATTTTTCCCGATATCATACGGTTATCTACCTTTGAATCAAACGGAATATAACCTGCCAGGTTAACTGATGGATCTGAAGTTGCTTCGGTTGTCCGTATAAGTATCTTATTATTCAGAAGAACAGGGTATTCAAAATCATATACCAGCGTATAAAAACCACATTTCAGTTGATATTTGCGGAAGGCATCATACATCTCTTTCACAAGATCACGCCCCGGATACATATCTACAGCGTCGCGCTGTGAGTAAGAATTATCCCACAGGGAATATCCATCGCAGGCATGACGGCAAAAAGGAACCACGTATTTAGCTCCCCATTTTACACATTGCTGTGCGAGTTTTTCCGCATCGAACCCGGTAGCTTTGAACAAGGGAATGAAATCATCTCGCTTAAAATCCTCACCCCAGACATTTTTATGGTACTCCTGTGCATTTGTATTATCATTGATGAAACAAAGGTAACAGTCAGGATATAAGTTATCATGATACCCGGGCTCTCCGTGCCCGGCAACGGAGTAAATACCCCAGTCATAAAAAATGCCGAATTTGACATCTCTGAACCATTCGGGCAAAGGGTGGTTATCAATGGATTCATATGTGGCTTTATAGGGTCCTTTATCAATAACTTCCCTCATTGCAGCCCTTTCAGCAGCAGCTTTTTTCATAATATTGTCCGAATATTTATTCTTCAATTGTTCAACAGTAAACCTGTAGTGGTACGGAACAAAATCGGCGGGTCTCGAAGGCTGTGGGTTCTGTGCAGAAAGGAAGATACTTACATAAAGTAAGAAAACTATTGTGACGGATTTCATAGCTGTATTCTTTAAGCCGAAGATAACATTTTTGAGATTCAGTTACTCAAATACTTTCATCCCTGCAATTTCTTAACGACATTGAAAGATTATCCTATTATTCATCTACCCTGACAAGTTAACGTTAACTTTTTTACATTTGTCCTGTAGGCATGAAAATCGGATTTCAATGAATGCGATCCCTCTTATCATTGGTGCACTCGCGATACTTGTCCTGGCATATCGTTTCTATTATAGTTTCATAGCTGCCAAAGTAGCCACCATCAGTGATATTGGCCTGACACCGTCGGCTCGTCTTTTTGACGGGCACAACTATTACCCCATGAACAAATGGGTGCTTTTCGGGCATCATTTTGCCGCTATAGCCGGTGCCGGTCCGCTTGTGGGACCTGTCCTTGCAGCACAGTTTGGCTACTGCCCTGGTTTTATATGGATCCTTGCGGGATCAGTGCTGGCCGGTGCGGTTCATGATTTTATCATTCTGGTTGCCTCGACCAGGTATGATGGCAAATCACTTGCAGAAATTGCCAAAAAGGAGATAAGCCGGTTCAGCGGGGTAACAGTATCTGTTGCAGTAATAATCATTATCATAGTTGCTCTTGCGGGCCTTGGGATGGTGGTTGTGAATGCTTTATCGGAGAGTTCATGGGGCACCTTCACCATCGCTATGACCATACCGATTGCCATCCTGATGGGATTCTGGATGTTCCGTATCCGGAAGGGGAAGACTGTTGAGGCAACCATTGTTGGCGTTCTGTTACTTAGTGCAGCTGTCATCTATGGACGTTACATACCCGGTTCTCCCATTGCAGGATGGTTCACCTTCGATAAGAAAACACTGACAATACTGCTTGCATTATATGGATTTTGTGCCTCTGTCCTGCCAGTATGGGTACTTCTTTCTCCGAGAGATTACCTTAGTTCGATAATGAAACTCAGTGTGGTGGCAATGCTGGCCGTGGGTATTATCTATGTTGCACCGGATCTTAAGATGCCTGCTTTCACAACTTTTGTTCATGGTGGAGGTCCCATTATCCCCGGACAGCTGTTCCCTTACCTGTTTATTACTATTGCCTGCGGGGCAATTTCCGGTTTCCATTCACTGGTAAGCTCAGGCACCACTCCCAAGATGATCATGAAAGAATCACACATTAAGTTCATTGCAGTAGGAGGGATGCTTTCGGAAGCGATGGTCAGCATCCTCGCACTTATTGCCGCCACCAGCCTGTTCCCGCTGGATTATTTCCTGATCAATGTTCCAAAGGACAAAATTGAGGCTGTATTACCACAGTTATACAATATGGGATTCACACAGAGTGACCTGCCAAACCTGTCGGCAGCGGTGAGTGAACAAATAGCGGGGCGCACAGGGGGCGCTGTATCACTGGCAGTTGGTATGGCACAGATCTTTTCTTCCGTACCAGGACTGAGGGGTCTCATGTCCTACTGGTATCATTTTGCCATTATGTTCGAGGCATTGTTCATACTCACCACCATTGATGCAGGTACCCGTATCGCAAGATTCATTCTGCAGGAGACCGGCGGCAGATTTTATAAACCGTTCGGACGGACCAACTGGTTACCGGGTAACCTGACAGCCAGTTTTGTGGTGGTCTTTTGCTGGGCATACTTTATTTATACAGGAAGTGTTGCTACCATCTGGCCCATGTTCGGGACAGCCAACCAGCTTCTTGCAACCCTGGCACTTGGAGTCGGGACCTCTTTTATTATCAACAGGGGGAAAGCAAAATATGCATGGGTTACCATAGTACCAATGATTTTTGTCGGGATCACGACCATCACAGCCGGCATACTCAATCTTAAGAACCTGTTTATACCTCAAATATTCGCTGATGCAACCCGCACCCAGGGAATCATTAATACAAGCCTGACGATACTGATCCTGTTCTGTGTCATAAGCGTCATCGTTGACGCTGTTCCCAGATGGATAAAGGGCTTTAATAAAGAAAGTGAATAGTGAGTCATGAGTCGTGAGTCGAAAGAAGAGAACTATGCTGGCGCGCGTCTCCGAACGCGTGCCCGTCATTATCGTGAATCGTGAGTAGTGAGTAGTGAGTAGGAAGAAGGCTTTTAGGCTGAAGGCTATTAGGCTGTTAGGAAGAACTAGGGAACTGGATGGCGCGTGTCTCCTTACGCGTGCCCACCTCAGAAGAAAGTGAGAAGTGAGTAAGAAAACTGTGTATGTGTTGCGTGTTAGCGTGTTACGGGTTTCAAAATACTAAATCAATACATCCTTCTTTAACCCACAACCCGTAAACCCGTTAACTCGGTACAATTACTAACTATGATAGCGATCGTCTCCGAACGAACACTGTCAGCCACCTGTTCATTTTTCAATGGCAATGACAGAAATTCCGCCGGAGGGAATATGGTCACGTTTGATTCTGACCTGAAGATTTGCCAGCTCCGATCCTTTAACATCCATTGTTTTCTCATTCCAAAGGTCATGTACCTTATAGGTTTTACCTGGTTCAAGCCCTGATTTTTCCAGAGGTATATGAACGGTGCATGCAACATCCCTATCAGTATTGTTACCGGCAATGATGATTATTTTCTTGTTATTCCACACAAGGTATGGGGTTGGTATCTTTATTTCCGATTGAAATTCCAGCGAGATCATATCAGGCATTTTATCATCAGTCCATGCAAAGAACAAATCGCTGTTTTCTTTTCTTATGCGGATCATCTTTTTTACATCCTCAAGCATCTGAGAATGCTCTTTCTGTTGCAGTTGGTCCCATTGTATCCATGAACCATACAACCATCGCCCTGTCCCTTCCTTTTTCTGACCAAACAGGTCAGGTGTTAGGTTAGGAACAGGCTTATAGGCTGCGCTGAATTCTTCGCCTGCAAAGAATACTGGGATAGCCGGGGTAAACAAAAAACTGTAACCAAAAATACAACGGCTCCCTTCAGCAACATAAGGATTACCGTTTTCAGGGAATCCATCCCAGCCGTCATCATGGCAACTGAGCTGAATGGAATAATACTTGATATCAGGTACAAATGGTTTCAGGTACAGGATCGTATTTTCGATACCTCCCAAAAGGGTATACCATTCATTCGGACTCCCAAACTGCCAGTTGGTAGTCCAGTATCCGACAGTTCTTACGGAAAACCAGGTAATCCTCTTCTGAGGATTGAGGTTTTCTATTTTCAGCTGGATATAATCAGATTCCTCATCTGCTTTATACTTTTCATTGGAAGGTTGAATTGCGGGGTCATAGATCAGTGTCACCCTGAGCGGATTTTTTATGTATTCCGGATCGGGTGAGATATATGGGGGACCATAATGAATGTGTACAGCATCATTGTCGGTGGATCCGTATTGTGCCGAATTATCTGAATAGTGTACCTCTGCCTGGTAATATTTACTGCGGTTAGAACGCTGGATGAAATAGCGGGGGACATCTGTTGCAAGGTAACTGTTTGTATCGACACCCTGAGTCTGTATGCTGACTGCGGCCTGTCTTTGTAAAAAATCACAGGCCCCGTCGGTATATATATCCGATTCACTCCACACTGCAATCGGATGGCCGGCCTTCGTGCAGTTTTCCTTGATCCTTTTCCACAGGTCGGGCCGGTAAATATCCACATCCAGGCGGTAGCCATCTACGCCGAAGGTCGTGACATAATTAGTATACATATCCACCCACCATTCATCCAGGTCAGCATGACTGCCCTGCCAGTCATAATCGGTCATTCCCCAGCTTCCGCCGCGGAACCAGCCGGGATGTTCGGCAATTAAAGAACTACTGTTCATCACACCATGGGTGATCACGTCCAGGAAAACTTTTATGCCGTTTTTGTGAAATTCCTCTACCAGCGCTTTAAAATCTTCTTCAGTGCCGAGGGAAGGATCAATACTATCAGGCCTGATGACTGCATACTGGTTCCAGCAATGATAGAAAAATCGCGGTGCACAAAGGTGATGTCCGGTAAGCCAGACGCCGGTGATACCAAGATCCCGCAGATACGGAATCTTTTCTTTCAGGCTGTTAAACGTACCGCTCTCAGGACCATTCGGGGAAGTAAAACCCTTCGTGGCAATCTCATAGATGATCAGGTCCTTAACCCAGCCGGGAGATTGCATTGGATTATTCTGGGAACTGGTTTTAATGGAAACCAGGAAAAGTAAGGTCAGTAATATCGGTTTATTCATTTTATTAAAATATACCTCCTTCACTGGTTTGGGGTTGAACCCCAAACCAGCGGGGGGAAGATAAATATTATCAGTTCATTCTTTTTTAGATATTAACTCATCGATCTCGGAGAGATGCAACTTGAAATGCCTGAGATAATCTATAATGACGTCTTTCAGCGATATAAGCCTTTCCTCACTGCAATACCACTGGTTATCCAGCTTGGAAGGATTGACATTTTGCATGACATGTACAATATGCAGGTTTGCATACTTCCATAACATAACAATATTCTGCCAGTCTTCATTCTGGTAATTCTGGATGGCTATCCAGCGGTCATTGTTCCCATTGGATGCATAGTTTGGAAACCTCAGGGGGCTTTCCTGGTATTGTAAATGCACGGTCCGGTGGGTGTTGTTGGACGCCGAATCAATCATGTGTCCGGTGATCTGCTTGATCGTCCGGTTCTGACTGTTCCTCCTTTCAGTGATCACATGATTGGGGAGGTCAAGCAATTTTGGAACCCATTGATCGACCAGGGTCAATAATTCCCGGGTTACTGGTTCAAATTCGTTGATCATTATTCTGGTATTTAAAGATTTAGAAAAGTTTTTACTTCAGTTATTATTCTGCTGCTTTGGGGTTCAACCCCAAAGCAGCAGACTTTAGAAACATTTTTATTTCATTTTATTAATCCGTCTTTCCTAGCTGAAATTAGTAATTTCTTCAGACTCTTCACACGCTGCTGCACTATGATTATATCATGCTGATTGAGGGTCAACCGTCAATCAGCACAGAGAAAGGTCTACTGGGAGTGTGTCACAACCCCTTGTAACTTCATATTCTGCTTACAGCTCAGGTAATAAGGATACTCATACTCGTTATTCTCACCACTCCACTCTCTGTGCTCAGTTCCCATCGGATGGCTCCAAAGCCATCCGATGGGTTGCAGAAAACTTCTTACCAGTGCAACTCTCCACTGGGGGTTGTGACACACCCCCGGTTGTGGAAAGTGACTTAGGCCAATGGTTATCCAATTTTTACACCCAGCGAAAACCTGAAAGTATTACTAAGTGGACTATTTCTTTTGACAGGCAAAAGATAGCTTAAACCCAACTGAAACCGTTTAATCTCCAGTCCGGTACCGAAGGTGAAAAACTTCCTGTTTCCTTTTGTCTCATGCTCGTGAAAATAACCTGTCCTGAAGGCAAGATATCGCCAGCAGTACTCGGCACCTACAGAGCAGGTTATTTCATTAAGTTCCTCTCTTAGAATACTTCTTTTCCCGTTTTCGTTAAATAACCCCGGTGCATCATAGAATGATTGGATCATTCCGCGCAGTGCCGATACTGACAGATCTTTACCTGCAGCGATTATTCTGTCACCATTTTTATCATAAACATATCTCCCTATGGAATCTGTCATATATTCCGGGGGTGTCGGCACCAGTAATTTATTCAGATCGAGATTCAGGCTCAAAGAATTTTCTATATCAAACTTAACCTGGTATGATCCTCCTAATCCGAGGTTAGCAGGAATAAATGCTTTATCCTGATGTCCGGAATAAGCTATTTTATTACCAAGGTTTGAAAGGTGTAAACCGAATGAAGCTTCGGAATCCAGTCCTGATAAAATAATATCTTTTCGGTAATACAAAGCCAGATCACCGGCAAAAGCCGTTCCTGGTTTTGATTCCGATCCGCTGAAGTAATTACCTCCAGCGAGATCTGACCTGATAAGACGGAATGCAACAGCTCCTGAAAGATTATCAGTCAGGAGCCGTGAATATGCGACATCCACGGCAAATTCATCAACATAGGGAAACCAATGGTTTATCCCGTAGATATTGGTAAATATCATTTCACCCAGCGAAAAATAACGGAAGGAAGCACTGATACTCTGTTTCTGATCAGGACGATAAAAACCGGAAATATAAAACAGGTTGATATTTGGAATCAGTTTTCGAAGCCAGGGAGTATATGAAATGGCATACCCGCTTTTGCTTTCCAGAAAGACATATTTGGACGGATTCCAGTGTTGGGAAAAGATATCGGGAGAGGTTGCCACACCTGCATCTCCAAGGCCTCCGGCACGTGCATCCGGTGCGATGGTTAAAAAAGGCACAACTGATTGAAAGTTTGTTAATCGCTGACCATTTGAGAAGAGTAAAATAGCCTGTCCGGCAGCAGGGCTATGACACAGAAGCAGAAATAATATGGCGGTAAGGGATCCTCGTATCATTTTGATTATAAAAGATGATACTGAATTGCCTTATATATGAACGTACTTCTAACATATTTATTTGGAGGAGAAACGTTTTGATCAAAGAATGGATAATAAACCTGCTGCTTTGGGGTTCAATGCCCTGATGCCATGTGGTTATTCATTGCTTTTGGAGTTCAACCCCAAAGCAGCGGAGATTACCCTGTCAGAGTTTTTCAAACACAACCTTCCAGGAGATTGCCGTACTGTTGTCAAACCGGAGGGTAATCCGAAGGATATGCTCATTTGCCATTTTCACTGAATAATCACCGAAATCGTCAAATAATCCTGACTGCTGTGGGGACCATCTGTAGCTGTCGGGGACATAAACCAGCACATGATGCATACTTCCCGGCAGTCCGTCTGATGTTCCTGAAAGTGTTCCTGTCGCAGGATCGAATTCAATATTTTCAATTTCCAATGCTCCCTGCATGGCATGGCGTGTGGTGGAGATGAACTGGGGCACTCCTTTTTTCTCATGCAGGCTCACGAGGCATACACTGCCGGGATCCACACTCACCTTGATGCTGCCTGTAACTTCTCCAAGGAACTGTTCTTTCCAGAAATCCCAGCAAAGGTAGGTTTTGGTGGTGTCGAGCCAGAGCCGTTGAAGGGGAAACTCTTTCACCTCACGGGTCTCCAGGCCGGCATTGAAAAAGCCTGCCACCGTCCAGTCATCGAATTTCCTGTAAAAATGCACAGTAAAAGCTGTTTGCGGATCGGTATCGAAAAGATCCACCGGCCTGGCATTTTCGCCTGTTGCGGGAAGCACTTTTTTCAGTACTTCCAGTTTTGAGTTGTCCAAATCAATAAGCCGGTCTCCCGACATCATATTGCCGCCTGTGAGAGAAATGACAGAGGCTGCAGCCTGTGCCTGGTTTAATGACAGCATATCCATGCAGACATGGTCGGCATCGTTGATCCAGGTTTTATTATGGTAATAGTATCTTTTTCCTGCGGCACCGGCGCTGCAGGATGGACCGAGAAAATATTGTTTCCAGGCATCCTTCCTGTAGCCATAGTTCTGATCATATTCGATGCGCATGCTGTTGATCAGTCCCCCTGTAATATTCCCCGGCCCGCAATCGAGAATATGACAATCCTCACCGGCCACCCGGCGGATGATTTCAACAGCTTTCCGGTATACCTGTGCCGGGGTGAATGAAGGGTCATAAAAATGATGGGATGAGAAAACTGTCCATGCGACAAAATCAATCTTGATCATTTCAAAACCCCATATATTGGCAATGGTATCGATCAGGGAGGCAAACCACTCTTCAGCTTCAGGGTTTGTGATGTCGAGTGCATACCTCCCGGGAGATTCATTCCTGAACCAATCCGTATCTTCATCCGGCCAGGGACCGATGCGTTTCAGGGAACCATCATCATTTTTCAATAACCAGTCAGGATGATTTTTATAGAGTCCCGTAGTTTCAGAAATGACAAAAGGAGCGATCCATATGCCGGGTTTGAGCCCCAGGCTTTTAATGGTATCTGCCAGCCATTTCAGTCCGTGGGGAAAACGAGCATTACCCTCCCATTCTCCATGCCACCGCTGGAAACCCTCATCAATCTGAATGTATTGCAGCCCATAGTCCTTAAGATGTTGTGCTGCAAATACCGCATTCTTAATGATCTCCTTCTCATCAAACTGGTCCATTGTATAGAACCAGTTGCACCATCCGTTAACAATAGAAGTAACCCTTCCTTTTTTCACTTTACCAAGCACAGTTGCAAAATCTTCCAATGCCTGGTAAGTATCCCTGCCGATGCTTATCATAAACGGATCCGAACCTATTACCCGCTGACTTTGCAACTCACAGCCAGGATTGAATACAGATTCTGCAACAAGTGAAAAATCAGCTTTTCCGGTTTTTAATACCTGGATACGTCCCAGGCTCTCTGTGTTTCGGATATAACCAAGCGACAGTCCTTCCTGCTCATATCCGCTGAACAAGGCTACATTCCACCAGCTTTGCACAGTCTGGGGACTACCAGAAAGAATGTCATTGGACATTCTGCCTCCCTTTGTTTCCCCGTATGGTTCCGGCTTAATGTATTTGTCACCGAATGTTTGGACCATCCCGGCATCATAATACATTGCCCCATTTGTAAGACATTTGACCGGATCCTCGAACTTCAGCAATCCTGTTTCCTCTCTTATTACCCGCAGGGGTTCAATACTTTGGATGGCTATGCTGCTTCCGGAAACATTTTTACAGAATACTTCGATAACTATTGCCTGAAGGGTGTCATACAGGGAGACCTGCATCTGCAGGTTCAGTTCGTGCCGCCTATCCTCACACAGGATATCAAGCTTTTTCCCTTTGCCAATGGCATCATTTACCGGCAGGATTTTTGCAAATGTACGGAAACGGGGATCCCGGCTGGAAACCACTTCCGTGGCTGTGTGTACAGCAGCGATGGCGCCGGTGAACAAAACATCTCCGTTGTTACGATAAACTTGTATGATACCTTTACCGGGTGTGACGGTAATCCTGAAAAAACGGTTCTCGAGAACAGGCGTTACGGGAGCAGATGAACAGGATAAATTCTGCAGGAACAGAAACAAAAAGGTTGTTATCATTCCGTTAAAAGAAGGAGTATTTTTCAATTCGGCTTTCAATTAATCATTGAATGAAATCCACAAGTGATGAAAAACTTCGCTCGCTGACAATTTTACCGGCCACAAGGTTCAGGGTTTCATTGGATGAGCAAAATGCGATACCGATCCCGCAATCTTTTATCATACATATATCACTCTCACTGTCACCGATGGCAATGATGTTTTTAATGTCAATATGATATCTTTTAGCGATTTCCCGCATGACATTTGATTTGCAGAAATCATGATTACAGTTACTTTCCCTGGTTTTAATGAATACAGAGGGAATCTTCACTTCACCTGTAGCAATACTGTTTGAAAATTCCAGTTCATTTGCTATAGAAAAATCCAGGTCAAATTTATTCACAATATGGTTGGCAATAATATCATAACCGTCACTGATTATCCCGCATATATATCCATTGCTTTTAAACACTTTGATTATCCTTTCAAAATCGTGGGTTATCGGAATGTTGTCAGCTGTCTCCAGCAATTGTTTAATGTTCAGACCTTTCAGTAACCGGGCTATCAGCTTGGTACGTGTATAGGGATTGCTGTTTTCGGCAATGATAGAAATTAGCTTTTCCTTGAATTTATATTTTGTTGCCAGAGACAGAATGTAACTATGATGCAGGACAGTATTGTCCATATCAAATATGAGCATTTTCTTCAGTCCCAGCACGCTTTCCTTAATTGCGAATTCCATTTGGTCTCTTATGACCGAAATATTTTCCAGAATCTGAAGGTTGGATTGTTTTATTAATGCGGCTCTTTTGAGAATAGCCCTGGATACCTCCTTGGACATTTTACCTAGCTCTTCAAGAGATTGCATCCTGTTTTCAATGTAACCGATATTAACCTCTTCAATTCTTGCCCCGATATGGTGCATGTCAATCAATAATCCGACATCCACACCGTAATCATTTTCAAAACTTACCTTTTTGAAAAATGATATTTTCCCTGCCACCATGCCGCTTAAGGGCTGTGAAAAATGAGCGAGTTCAGGGAACAGTAAACTTATTAAGGGTTTGGCGACCAGTTCGGTTACCCTTCCTGCCTGCCGTTCAAAAAAGGATTTTACAAAATCTGCCCTTTCTTCCAGGATCGGTTTGACCAACAGACTGATGATATCACCGGGGTATGTTGTAATATCGGCATCAAGGAATACAATAATCTCATTATTGGCAAGCAGCATCCCATCGCGCATGGAAGCTCCCTTTCCTAACTTCGTGCTGGTATAGACTTTTACCTTTTTGCTTTTTGCTTTCCTGATGGTATTATCAAGAGATTTATCATCAATGACAAGAATTTCTGTAACTATGTCGGTTCGTTCAATGAGCCCGACTACATGAGAGATGGTAGCCTGTTCATTCAGGGTCGGTATTATTGCTGTTGTCATGCCGTTTTTATGCTGCCTGGCCTGGACAGTATTACGGAAATCAACAATTTACAAAAAACCATCATTAAAGAAATAAAAATGAACCAATATGCTTATTAATTTTGAAAGACAAGCTCAATGTTGTATTTATTAAGGTTCGAATTGTATAACTTTATTCACTTAAGAATGGTCAGTTGTAACCCTCTGCTCCGGGATTAACTTCAAGGCGGATGAGAAACCGGAATTTTTTTCCCAGATGGCACGCGTCTCCGCTCGCGTGACCACGTGAAAAAAAGTGAGTAGTGAGTAGAAGAAAAGGCTAATAGGCTGAAGGCTTTTAGGCTGTTAGGAAAAAGAAGAACCTAGAAAGAAAACCAGGAACCAGGAACTAGGAACCTGGAACTTTTTAACGTGAGACGTGAGTCGTGAGTCGGAAGTCAGAAGTCGGAAGGCAGAAGTAAGATAATTCCTATTCCACTTTTCCACTTATCCCCTTACTCCCTTTTCCGCTTCAACGCTTTTACGCATTAACGCATAAACTTCTATGAGCACAAGAAGACATTTCGTAAAAACTGGTGGCCTGGCCCTCCTGATGGCAGGACAGGGAAGCAGATTAATTACAGGGAACGATAACAATGAACGGGATCCTGGCAAGTTCGGGAACGGTCCTGAAGTCAAAGACCGTCTTGACCAGGGACCCTTTGACATTGACCAGGACCAGGGATGGCTTGAATTGCTTATCACGTCTCCCTCAAAGAAACCAATAAGGAATTTTGGCACAGGACTGGCAGCTTATACCTGCGAGGAAAATGGCCCTGCAGTTGCTGTTCGCGAAGGCAGGGAAACATTGGAACAAAGCATAGAAAAGCTGGCTACCCTTCCTTTTACAGATGTTTTATATATCAGGTGCAACTGGCGTGACATCCAGGATGCCCCGGGGAAACTTAATCCTTTCCCGGCCTGGAAGCTTACCTTTGAAGCAGCCAGGCAGTACAACCTGAGGGTGGGCTTCAGGGTACAGCTTTCCAATCCTGAGATACAACCCGGGCAACTGGCCCTTCCTGATTTCCTGCAACAAAAAATACCTGTTGTAAAAATCGGCTGGCGCAAAGATTTAAAAGGAAATTACCTTACCGATTTTGAATATCGTGAGCCGCAGTATGATCACCCGGAATTTCAAAAAGCTTTCCGGGAGCTGAATGATCTGCTGGCAGACGGGTACAACGGAAATCCCCTGGTGGAATTTATGGATATGATGATGTACGGATTCTGGGGAGAGGGTCATACCAGTAACCTGCCCAATCCCTTCCCTGATTACCTGACTGCGTTGAATACGACTCTCGGCATGACCCGGTACCAGGTGGAAACCTGGGACAAAACACCCCTGCTTATCAATACCCAGCCTGATATCAGCAAAACGGGTAACCGTGAGTGCCTGGATTATGCTATGCGTGAGGGTTGCTGGCTCCGTTCCGACAGCATCACACATATTGAGGAACCCAAACAGGTGGATCAGTTAGCCAACCGTCCTCCCTGGCTTGCGGTAGCCATGGAGAATGGTGCCTACAGGCATTACGATCCGGATAAGATTCAGCTGGATGAAAACGGCATTCCTTCCTATGAATGCTCCTTCCTGCATGTGCTGGACCTGGGGGCAAACTACTGGAGTCTGTGGACGGAAGCAGATAACCTTCGCAGGTACCATGAAACCTGGCCGGAAGGTTTTTCCACCCTCCAGAGACGCATGGGATACCGGGTAAGGCCATCGTGGATATGGCAACGCAAGCGCTATGAAACCAGTGAGGTCATCCTTGCTATTGCCAATGATGGAGTAGCAGGGGTACCTGGCATATTAAGGATTATCATTGAAAGTCCGGATATAACTTTCCGGCAGAGCGGCTGCCTGGATGCAGGGCATCCCTATGGAGGCCGAATCAGGGAGTGCAATTTCATCCTGCCAAAGGGTATGGAAGGACAGCAACTGAACCTGAGGGCAGAGATAGAGGTTAAAGGAATTGTGCGTCCTGTCACCTGGGCATGTGCACAAACGCTGAATGAGGACGGTTCCCTTTCCATCCGGCTTAAATATTTTAATGACCCGGGATGGAGAAAAGGAGTATAAAATATTCAATATATTTATAGCAAATAATCAAAGAAAATGATTCTCAAATTCAATATTATAAAAACTGTCGGAAGGTTTGGACTTATTATTTGTTGCCTCGCTGTTTGTAACCAGGTAGTCAGCCAGGAATATTCTTCAATCAGTGAAGATTCTGCAATTCAGAAAATTCCGTACGTCTGGGATCAGGAACATCCAGATTATACAGCAAACCAGCTAAAACATATTGCCTCACTGCGCTCTTCCATACATCAGCTTCCGGAAAACAGGAAGGATTGGGAGACTTACCGGGAAGAACTCAGAAAGGAGATAATAAGGAGAACCGGAGCGTTTTGTGGGCAAAACCTTCCATTGGATATGAAGATTAAAAACACCTTTAAGCAGGAAAGTTTCACTGTTCAGAACATAATATTCCAGACACGCCCGGGGATCTATGCCACTGCCAACCTTTATATTCCCGACGGAAAAGGCAAGTTTCCGGCGGTACTGCTCATGATGGGGCATTCGTTCAACGGGCGGTTTTATGAACGCTACCAGTATGTGGCTATCAGCCTGGTGCTGCAGGGTTATGTGGTCCTTGGCATTGATCCCTGGGGTGCCGGGGAGCGTACCACAATCCACGGACAGTTCGAGGACCATGGGGATGAAAACAACCTTGGCTCCTGCCTCCTTGACCTGGGGGAGACGCTCATGGGCATGCAGCTTACTGATAATATAAGGGCTGTTGACCTGCTCTGTTCCCTTCCGTTTGTTGATGCACAGAAGCTTGGTGCCACAGGCTCCAGCGGGGGAGGTAACCAGAGCATATGGCTGGCTGCCCTCGATGAGCGTATCACAGCTGCTGTACCAGTGGTAAGTGCAGGTACCTTTGAAGCCTACATGCTCGGTTCACCCTGCATATGCGAGGTTTTTCCGGCAGGATTGAACCTGACCGAAGAAGCCGGCATCCTGGCATTGATCGCTCCCAGGGCACTGATGATGATCAACCACAGCAAGGACCATAACCCGGCTTTTAATCCCAGAGAGATGCTGACCAGCTTTGAGAAAACAAAACCGGTCTACCGTATGCTGTCGGCAGAAAGCAACATTGCGAACAAGATATTTGACCTGCCCCATGGATATTATCCTGAAGACAGGCAAGCAATGCTGGGATGGTTCAATCAGCATTTGAAAGGGATTGGGAACGGTGAACCTGTAAGCGAACCTGTCATTGATACCATTCCTTACCGCAAGCTCATGGCTTTTCAGGAAGGTAAAAGAGATCCATTGGTTATGAATACTGAGACTTATTGTAAGACTGTCGGGAATACCCTGCGCAAATCCTGGCTTGGAGGTGATGTAATCAATAAAGCAGAAAAAACTGCCGGGTTGAGGGGAATGTTGGGTATAGGTGAAGAAAACCAGCTGGCCAGGATTTACGAGTATACCACGATCAATGGATGGAAGCGCCTGGCACTGGAAGCAGCTGACGGGAGAATAATACCTGTCCTGATAAAGTTACCGGTGCCGGGAGGAAATGATTTTGTGATCATCTGTAATACCGACAGCATGCGGAAAACCTCCCAGGAACTTATTGAATCCTATGCCAGGCAGGGAACAGGTGTTGTCCTGGTAGATCTGACAGGCATCGGTGAGAACGGATCCATGGAATCACACCTTAATGACATCAACGGGAATTTCAGGACCCT
>Ga0172364_10000936_pt1 | contig 21756 bp, 22 predicted proteins | sample LakKivSesite10cm_FD_114545 | JGI IMG/M metagenome (GOLD analysis project Ga0172364, IMG submission 114545) | Sediment microbial communities from Lake Kivu, Rwanda - Sediment site 10cm | ecosystem: Environmental > Aquatic > Freshwater > Lake > Sediment | place: Rwanda: Western Province, Lake... | reverse complement strand
CCCGGTATAATGATGTCGGCATATCTTTTTGAAGGTTCAATAAACTGAAGATGTGAAGGTTTAACCGTCTTATGGTACCGGTCGAGCACCATAGCCACATCGCGTCCCCGTTCCTCAATATCCCGGTGAATGACCCTTCCCAGACGGTCGTCGGCATCAGCATCAACGAATACCTTTATATCAAGCATTTCACGTAATCCGCTGTCGCAAAGGATCAGTATACCTTCGACCAGAACTACTTTTGCCGGCCTTATTGTTATTGTCTTCTCCGACCTCAGGCAGGTTAGATATGAATATACCGGCATTTCAACCGGTCTGCCTTCTCTGAGCATCCTGAGATGTTCTATTAAAAGACTGAACTCAACAGAGTCGGGATGATCGAAATTTATCTTTTGCCTCTCTTCAAGGGATATATGCCCATTGTCCCTGTAATAGGCATCCTGAGGCATTACCACAACCTGTCCGTCAGGGAATACCTGAGTGAGCTTTTTTACAACCGTCGTTTTACCGGAACCGGTACCGCCCGCTATTCCTACAATCAGCATTATTTATTACATTTGCTAATCAAATGTAATAAAAAGTTCATTGTGAACCAGAGAATGGAGTGATCTGAAGTTAATACCTCACTTTAGTCACTCGTAACTCCAGTCACTTTAGTCACTTATGTATGTCTGATCTCTATCCATTAAAATTCGAACCCGTGCTTAAAGAAAAAGTGTGGGGAGGGAATCATCTTATTACGAAATACAATAAGAAAGGTGACCCGGCACTTAAATATGGTGAAAGCTGGGAAATATCAGCAGTTTCAGATAATCTGTCAGTTGTGAGCAACGGATTTCTTGCCGGTAACAACATTGAAGAACTCATTGAGGTATATATGGGAGATATAACCGGTGATGCTGTTTTTGAAAAATTCGGCAACGAATTCCCGCTGCTGATAAAATTCATTGAAGCCAGGGAAGACCTTTCGATCCAGGTCCATCCCGGTGATAAGCTTGCAAAAGAGAGACATCAGGCGTACGGGAAGACGGAGATGTGGTATATTTTTGAAAGCGATAAAAACTCAATAATATATACGGGTTTCAGTGATCAGGTAAACAGGGAAACTTATCTTGATGCAGTTGCAGCCGGAGAACTTCCGAAGCTTATGAACAAAGAAACAGCTATTCCCGGGGATGTTTTTTTCACACCAGCCGGAAGGGTACATGCGATCGGTGCCGGTATAATGCTGATCGAGATCCAGCAGACATCAGATATCACATATAGAATATTTGACTGGAACAGAACAGGTTATGATGGCAAACCAAGAGAGCTTCATACCGACCTTGCTATGGAAGCCATTGACTTCAGTAATTCTGCAAATACAAAAATAACAAGGGAACCCCTGCTGAACAGAACTGAGAACCTTATCATGTGTGAGTTCTTCAATACCAATATTATAAGCTTCAATGAAAAAATAGAAAAAGATTATAACCTTTTTGATTCTTTTGTCATTTATATATGCACAGAGGGTGAGTTTCTTATAAAGTGGGACGGGAATTCAGAACCTGTAAAAAAAGGTGAAACCGTTCTGCTTCCGGCAATGATAAAGGAAGTGGTGCTTGAACCGCTTACCGAATCAAGAACCCTTGAGGTCTTTATCAACACAGAATCGTTTCAAACAAAATCAAAGAATTAACCTTATGACCAGATTTTCTGCTCCATTGATCATTTTTCTGGTAATGATATTATTTACCGGATGCACGGGAAAAGGTTCAGTAAAAAAGGATTCATCATCTGAAATAGATACTGTTTCTGTACCTGATACAGGGTACACAGGCATCAAACAATATTTCAGCAACGATCTCCTACTGAAGGAAGTGACTTTCAGGAACGGGGTCCGTGACGGTTTAATGAAAACCTTTTATCCCGGAGGACAGCTTTATCAGACCTTCTGGTATGAAAACGGTATGAGGGAGGATTCATCTGTATGGTATTACCTTGAAGGCCAGGTCTTCAGAACAACACCCTATAAACGCGATACAGTGGACGGCATACAGAAACAGTTCTACAGGACAGGGAAACTGCGTGCAAAGATAGGTTTCAGCAAAGGCCTCCGGACACCCCTGCTTGAGGAATACGACCTGAACAGCAGGGTGATAAAAGATTATCCTGAAATTGTCACCCAGATGAACGACGAATATAATGTAAAAGGGATGGTAAGGATAGGGCTTTCCATGTCGGACAATACAACCAAAGTAAAGTTCTATCGTGGCGATTTCACCGACGGTCGTTTTGATACTGCCGCAGTCAAAATGCTTAATGCAGTCAACGGCAGGGCGACGCTCATACTGACAAAAGCAGGAACATCCGGACCAGGTTATGTAGGCGTAATGGCTGAAATTGTAACCAAATTCGGCAACCGGCACTTCATTTACAGGAAGATTGAACTGCCATACAGTGATCTGAATTAGAGACTGCGATGATAGTCAGGTCAGCAACCTATACAAAGAGCAGCACAGTAATCACACAGTGTCCGGCTGATGATAAACCTGAGTTTGCCTTCATAGGACGTTCGAATGTAGGCAAATCGTCTCTTGTCAATATGCTGACCGGATGGAACAGGCTTGCAAAGATATCAGGACATCCCGGGAAGACCAGGACCATCAATCATTTCCTCATTAACAATGAATGGTACCTGGTTGATCTTCCTGGTTATGGTTATGCAAAAGTCCCTTCTGACCTCAGGCAGAAGTGGATAAAAGCTACAAGGGAGTATATACTTAAGAGACAAAACCTGGTTTCTCTTTTCGTTCTGATTGACAGCAGATTAAAACCTCAGCAACCAGACATTGATTTCATGGAATTCATTGGCCGCAATCATATCCCCTTTGCCAGGGTTTTTACCAAAAGCGATAAGGTCAGCCGGGCAGCGCTGAAAGAGTCGGTCAGCCAATATGATAAGGAGATGCTGAAAAAATGGGAGGAACTGCCTGTTACATTTATTGCATCATCGGTCAGGAAGACAGGAAAAGAAGAGATACTTGAGTTCATCGAAGAATCTATCAACAAGTTTTCAAATGGAACCGTAAATATTAAGGAATAATTAATTTTGCATTGTCATTCATCTATTAACCCCTAAAAGAAGAGGCAATGTTCGGAAAAGCTCCACTGAAAATCTTTTCATGCAGATCATCAAGGATACTGGCAGAAAGAATCGCAAAAAGTATTGGTATTGAACTAGGTAAAAGCTCGGTTACATGCTTCAGTGACGGAGAGTTTCAACCTTGTTTTGATGAATCGGTAAGGGGGGATATGGTCTTTATTATCCAGTCAACCAATCCTCCTGCAGAAAACCTGCTCGAGCTTCTTCTCATGATTGATGCTGCCAAGAGAGCCTCTGCCTACAAGGTGATTGCCGTGATCCCGTATTACGGATTTGCAAGGCAGGACAGGAAAGACAGACCGAGGGTTTCAATCGGTTCAAAGCTGACAGCCGATCTGCTGAGCACTGCCGGAGTCGACAGGATAATTACCATGGATCTTCATGCCGACCAGATTCAGGGATTCTTCAATGTCCCTGTAGATCACCTTTTCGGCTCAGCAATTTTTGCACCCTATATTGAGAAACTGAACCTCTCCAGCCTGACGGTTTCAGCACCCGACATGGGAGGGTCAAAAAGAGCCAATGCATATTCAAGATTCCTCCAGTCGGAGATGGTGCTGTGCTATAAGCTCCGAAAGAAACCAAACATTGTGGAGGAAATGTCAATCATAGGTGATGTAGAAGGGAAAAATGTTGTAATTATTGACGATATGGTTGATACAGCGAGCACGCTGGTGCTGGCTGCCAAGATGATGAAAGACAGGGGTGCACTAAGCATCAGGGCAGTCGCCACCCACCCCATCCTCTCAGGAAATGCTATAGAAAGAATTGACGACTCGGCACTCGAGGAACTGGTTGTAAGCGACTCTGTACCATTCAGGAATACATCAAAAAAGATCAAGATCCTCTCAATAGCAGATATTTTTGCAAGAACCATTGAAGCTGTAACCACAAACCAGTCAATCAGTACTAATTTTGTATTCTGATTCCTTTGTTTTATATTTGCGTCCGATTTTTTAACGTGTAATGGGATCCCGCGTATTCGGGGTTGAGTAGCACAATAATACCTTTATAATGAAGACAATAGAAATCAAAGGATCGCTCAGGGAAGACCTGGGTAAAAAGAACTCAAATCAGCTGCGGAAATCTGGAAACGTGCCGTGTGTGATGTACCTGAAAGACAATAATGTTCATTTCTATGCTCACGAAAACAGTTTCAGACACCTCATCTATACACATGAGGCACACCTCGTAAAACTTAGTCTCGGAAATCAGGAATACAAGGCAGTCCTTCATGACACGCAGTTTCACCCTGTTACCGACAAGCTGATACATGCTGACTTTGTTCAGATTTTTGACGACAAACCTGTAATTATCGACATTCCTGTTACGGTGACTGGAGACGCTGCCGGAGTTAAAGCAGGTGGTAAACTGATAGTGAAGAAAAGACATCTGAAAGTCAGGGGTCTTGCAGAAAACCTTCCTGAAGATCTGGTAATTGATGTCACTGAACTGAAAATTGCCCATTCAATCAAGGTCGGAGACCTGTCATACGACAAGATTGAACTCATTGATCCGAAGATAACCACCGTTGTGACAGTCGCCACATCACGTGTTGCACTCAAGACCGAGGAAGAAGAAGCTGCTGAAGCTGCTGCTGCTGCCGCCGCTGCTGAAGGTGCCGAGGCAGCCGGTGAAACTCCTGGCGCTGAAAAAGACAAGGAGAAGGAAAAGGAAAAGGAGAAAGGCAAAGAAAAGGACAAGGATAAAGAGAAGAAAGGCTGATAATCCTTTTTATTAATAATCAGGCACAATGAAGTATCTGATAGTTGGCCTGGGGAACATTGGTGATGGGTACGCTGATACCCGGCACAACATAGGTTTTATGGCATTGGATGCTATGGCGCTGGCATCCAATGCTGTTTTTACTGACCGCAGATATGGCTATGTATCAACCCTGAAATATAAAGGGAAAGAACTGGTGCTTCTTAAACCCTCAACATTCATGAACCTCAGCGGAAATGCAGTCAGATACTGGATCCGCAAGGAGAAAATTCCGATTGAGAACCTGCTCGTAATTGTGGACGATCTTGCTCTTCCGCTTGGCAGCATCAGAATGAGGATGAAAGGAAGCGACGGAGGACATAACGGGCTTGCACATATAAACAGCGTTCTCACTACTACAGAATATTCCAGAATCAGAATAGGGATCGGCAACAACTTCACAAAAGGCTCTCAGGTTAATTATGTGCTCGGAAGATGGGATGACGAGGAAAAGAAATTCCTGGAAGACAGATTAGCCATAGTTATTGAAATGATAAAATCGTTCTGTACAGCCGGAACTGAGCTGACTATGACTGCTTTCAACAAGGCCGGGAAAGTGCCCGGTGACAATCCTATAAAATGAACGGGAATCAGGCAGTCAGAATTGACAAATACCTCTGGGCTGTGAGAATATATAAAACCCGGAGCCAGGCTTCTGAAGAATGCAGGAAAGGGCGGATATTGATCAATGATGTCGCGGCCAGACCATCCAAAACAATAAATGGCGATGAGACAATCACAGTAAGAAAACCGCCGGTGACATATATATATAAAGTCACAGGGCTTATCCAGAACCGTGTTTCTGCAAAAATTGCAGTTAATTATTATCAGGACCTTACACCTGAAAATGAAAAGGCTAAACTTGATATCAGGCAGCCTTTATTCCCGGGCTACAGGAAGAAAGGGACAGGCCGTCCGACAAAGAAAGAGAGGCGGACAATAGATAAATGGACCAGTGGATATGATGACCAGGGATGGTAGTATAAAGACTTAAAAATCCATAAAACAAACACAAAACAGTTATCTCCCGAACACCCGGAATCCATTTTTTCTAACTTGCATCTGTAATTAACGAACTTCCGGTTAACTGAAGACCACAAGAGTTTTTTTGCGATTCCGCTATGGGCAGAAAGAATATTGAGGAATACTCTGTAGGGTACAGCATATTAAAAGGCATTTTCGGGTTCTGGCATAATAATGTTTATTACAGAAAGGTCATTGTCCTTGGCAGGGAAAATATCAATCCTGAAGATCACATTATTTATGCTCCAAACCATCAGAATGCACTTATGGATGCTCTTGCTGTGCTATTTACAAACAAAGGACAGCCGATCTTCCTTGCCAGGGCTGATATCTTCAGGAAGAAGTTCATCGCATCAATTCTTTACTACTTCAAGATGCTGCCTGTGTACAGGATCAGGGACGGATTCAGCACACTGAAGGAGAATGATGAAACCTTCAGCAAAACTATTGATGTTATCAGGAACAGAAACGGCCTGGTTATTCTGCCGGAAGGAGATCATGCAGGCTTCAGAAGGCTCAGGCAGCTGAAAAAGGGCATCTGCAGAATAGCATTCCAGGCTGATGAGGCTGAAGGCTTTAACCTTAAAATAAAAATAATCCCGGTAGGACTTGAGTTCACCCATTACAGCCGTTTCAGGCAGGTGCTTACTGTAGTTTACGGGAAACCTATTGATACTTCACAATACCATGACCTCTACAGGGAAAGCCCCGAGAAAGCGCTTATCGAGCTGAGGAACAGGCTTTCGTCTGAAATGAAGAAGCTTATGGTACATATTGATTCCCAGGAAGATTATGAGGCTATTGATGAACTGAGGACGATGATAAACGGACGGTTCAGCGACAATATCCGGCTGCCTAAACTCTTCAGGGACAGGATCCTGATTGAGAAGCTCAATAAGCTCAAATCAAACATTCAGTCGGTTTACCAGAGAATCTGCTCCCTGAGTACCCAGATAAAGGATAAATCAAAAGAATTGAACCTTGACTACAGGTTGCTTGAGAAAAAGAAACACCCTTTCCTATGGCTCGTGGCAGGAATGCTGGGAATGATCTTAACTCTTCCGCTTTTTATTTACGGAAGCATTTTTAACATCATTTTCATTTACCTGCCTGACATAAAAATCAGGAAGATGAAAGACATTCAGTTCCAAAGTACATTCAGGTATGGCATATCCCTGGCAATAGCTTTGGTGCTGCTGCCGTTGATCCTTATACTGCTTCTTGTTTCGGTCTCACCATGGTGGCTCGCATTGCTGGCTTTCATCAGCCTGCCTCTCTCAGGTCTGTTTGCGTGGAATTACGTCCTCGTTTTCAAGCGCATAGCAGGAGGCTTCAGAATATGGAAATACAGAAGGGAAGAAAGGAAAGACTATATTGATCTTAAAAGAAACTATGAAGAACTTCGTACACTGATCACGCAGCTTACATAAGGATGAAAAAGGAAGTTTTCGCCAACAGGTCGGCATGGATAACAGGAGCCTCATCAGGGATAGGTGAAGCTCTTGTATATGAGTTTATCAGAAGGGGTGCAGCGGTTATAATTTCCTCGAATGATCCCCAGGGCCTTGCCAGGGTCAAAGAGGCATGCGGTGAAAGATCATCAAAAGTTACCTGTCTGCCTTTTGATCTTTCAGATACGTCAGGAATTGCAGACCTTGTAAACAGGCAGATGGAGACTACAGGTAAAATCGATTACCTGCTGAATATCGGAGGCATTAGCCAGAGAGCAAGGATTGAAGAAACACCCCTCTGGGTCGACCGGAAGATTTTTGAAGTGAATTACTTCGGAACAATAGCCATTACAAAAGCAGTTCTGCCCTACATGATCAGACAGAAATCAGGACATATAGTTGCAACAAGCAGTATATCAGGTAGATTTGGATTCCCATTACGATCATCTTATTCCGCATCCAAGCAGGCTCTCCACGGTTTCTTTGAAACACTTTATCTCGAAAATAAAATAAACAATATAAAGACATCTGTACTTATTCCGGGACGCGTTAGAACTAATATATCTTATCATGCTCTTACCGCAGAAGGCCGTGAACATGGCAGAATGGATGAAGGCCTGGCAAAGGGAATCTCACCGGAAAAGGCAGCAGCAATAATAATCCACGGGATTTTAAGAGATAAACGCGAAATCCTTGTCGGTGCGGGAGAATTATCGATGCTGTATATAAGAAGGATATGGCCATGGTTATTTTTCCGGATTGCAGATAAGATTAAATCAACTTAAACAAATCTAATCAGGGTATGAAGGGCTATCATATTGGAGGGATACAGCAGGTAGGTATCGGAGTGGCAAACCTGAAAGAAGCCTGGAAATGGTATATCGATAAGTTCGGCATGGACTGCAGGATATTTGAGGAAGAAGCAATAGCAAAACTTATGCTTCCATATACCGGAGGAAAACCAAGAAGCAGGCATGCGGTTCTTGCCATGAATTTGCAGAGCGGGGGAGGATTTGAGGTGTGGCAGCATACTGGCAGGGAACCGGTTTATATTAAAGAGGAGATAAGGCTTGGAGACCTGGGGATCATCGCCTGTAAAATGAAGGTCAGGAATATTGATGAGGCTTTCTCTTTCTGTAAAAATAACAACGTGAATCTTCTTGGCGAAGCGCTGAGTGATCCTTCTGCTGCAAGAACCTTTTTCCTAAAGGATCCTTATGAAAATATTTTTCAGATGGTGTCAGGGAACAATTGGTTCATGAATGAGAAAAAGGTATCAGGGGGGGCCTATGGAGCAATAATTGGTGTTTCAGATATTGAAAAAGCCAGAGTGGTATACTCTGATATACTTGGTTATGATTCAGTTGTATATGACTCAACCGATGTATTCCCCGACCTTGCCATGCTGCCTGGCGGTGACTCCCGCCTAAGGAGAGTCCTTCTCCGCAGGTCGGAAGCTGAAAGAGGACCATTCAGCCGGATTCTCGGGAAAAGCGAAATTGAACTTATTTGCTCTGAAAAGTCCGGGAAGAAGATATATAAGGACAGGTTCTGGGGTGACCCCGGCTTCATTCAGATCTGCTATGATATCGTAAACATGGATTCCCTGAGGTCGTATTGCGAAAGCAGAGGGTTTCCCTTCCGCGTCGATAGCATGCACAGCCACAACGGCAACAGTTTCGATATGGGTGAGGCAGCTGGCTATTTTGCATATATTGAAGATCCTGACGGCACGCTCATTGAGCTGGTTGAAACCCATAAGATACCTGTTTTGAAAAAATTAGGCTGGTATCTTGATCTGAGAAAAAGAAAAGATGGTAAGCCCCTTCCTGAATGGATACTCAGAACCCTTAGATTTTCAAGGGTAAAACTATAGTATCTTTAAGCAGAGGGATCAACAATTATTAGTGCCACGAACCATGAGCCACGAGCTACGAGTTTCGGGCTATTCTCTCTACTTCACTGAATACTCTCATAAAATTACCTCCCCATATTTTACCGATATCAGATTTTGAATATCCGCGGCGAAGAAGTTCTATGGTAATATTTTTCATCTCAGCTACCGACTTGCACCCTTCAACTCCTCCCCCTCCGTCAAAGTCAGTACCGATGCCCACATGATCAATCCCTATTACCTGCACCACATGATCGATATGGTCAACAACATCGGCAACTGTTGCGAGCTTCCTGTATTTATTCATAATTTCCCATCTTTCATTTCTCATCTGGTTCCTTTGTTCGTCTGACAACTTGCTGATATCGCCATATTTATCCCTGAGCTCGGCCATTCTAGAATCAAGTTCGGGATTCGGCTCCGGAGTCCTGATATAGCTGCTGAGGATGCAAATCTGAATTACGCCCCCATTCTTCTTAAGTGCCAGGAGCATATCATCGGAAAGATTTCTGGGGCTTGAGCACAAGGCACGCGAAGAAGAATGAGATGCGATAACGGGAGCTTTGGAAATATTTAATACATCGTAAAATGATTCGTCAGAAATATGAGATACATCTACTATCATACCTATGCGATTCATCTCTTTTACAACTTCTTCTCCGAAAGAAGAGAGACCTCCGTGTTCCGGGCCTTCCGGGTCGGTTGATGAATCACATATATCATTATTTCCAGAGTGACATAGAGTTATGTACCTGGCCCCCATATCGTAATATTGTTTTACCCTGCTGATATCTTTGCCCACAGGATAGCCGTTCTCAATACCTATAAAAGCAGTAAGCCTGCCTTCTTTCTTGAGTTTGTAGGCATCTTCAGGTGAGAAAGCTGTTTCTGCCATAGCTGTGTTTTTTCCCACATTTGTTTTAATCGCGTCGATAATCCTGGTGATTTCTATGTGGGCAGCCAGTGTTGAAGAATCGTCCCTTGGTCCCTGCCCGATATATGCGGCAAAAAACTCAGCATCGAGTCCGCCTTCGACCATTCTGGGGAAATCAACACATCCCTTTTCATGTCTCTCTCCAAGATCGAATCCCGACCTTACTATTTCCAGGGGAGTGTCACAATGAGTATCGACTGTAAGGAAGGTCCTGTGTATATTGTCTGCACGTCTTGCAAGCTGTTCATCACTTGTACTGCATGCTGACATAAGAAGTACTGCAAATGCTGAAACAAGAAGGGTTTTGATCATTTTTGTTGATTTTAACTCCTAAAGTTATAAATTTTGATATTCCTTCAACTTTATAAAAATCTGGTTTAACACAATTTAACAATGCAAAGGGTGTAATAAAAAAAGCCCCCGACGGAATCGTCAGGGGCAGCCATGAAAAGAATGGAAAAATTGCTTTTGGACAGTAAAAGCTTCCTTAAAGTTTTACAACTTTATATACGTTACTTAATTTTCCTTTAACCAGCCTGATAAGATAAACACCTGCAGGGAATGCTGTCATGCTGATCTGCTTCTCAACAGTTGTTGCTTCGATAAAACCTGTAAGCATCAGGCTTCCTTTCTGTGAAAGAATGTACAGATCAACCTGCCCGTCAAGAGGTACATCAAATCTGATATTCAGGACATCACTTGCCGGGTTCGGGTATACAGTGACGTTCACGAGTTCCATCAGGTTCTCTTCTATTGTGGTCACAATCAGCTGCTGCTGAAATCCGTGAGTCAGGATCAGTCCTCCCGCCGAAAAAGTGGGGATGATCGTCTCCCCGAGAGTCCAGCTGATTGAGATGCCTCCTGCAGTGTTGTATCCTCCTGCACTGGCTATAACTTCCTGTTTCTGTGCGCTTAACGAAAAAGCGAACATGGCTGTTAAGAGAACCAGAAAATACTTCTTCATCGCGGGGTTTGTTTATTCAGTTAATCGAATACTAATTGTAAAAATATGCTTATTTTTTACAATTACCAATAATATTCGATTCATTTTCGTAAGCGACCTTAAATATTGGATGAATCGCTGTTTTATTGTGGCGAACAATATAAAAAGGCAAAAAAACCAGATCAGGATGCCACCTCTCACTACTTCTGCTAATTTTGTGCATTTGTATCATGGAGTATACCTCATCAACCGGGCAGGAATCCTGAGCAGAATAAAGAATAACAGCAAATGAACAGGTATCATCTTCTCGGTCTTTCCGCTGCCGGAGGGATAATGGCAGGTCTCGCCTGGACCAACTGGTTTACAGGACTGATTCTCCTGACAGCTTTTGTTCCGTTCTTCATCCTCGGTAATTACCTGTTCGAAAACAGGGATAGATTCAGATCAAATGCATTCTTTGTGTACCTTATGCCTGGTATGCTCATATTCACATCAATGTCGGTCGGATGGGTAAGGACGGCAAGTATTCCTGCAATGATCACCGTTATAGCCGGCATGTCGTTCATGATGACATTTACATTGTGGCTTGGAAATACGATCATATTAAGGGCGGGTACAATAACGGGATCAATAGCAGTTATTTCCTTCTGGATGGCGTTTGAATTTCTGAACCTGAGGCTGCCGGTTCTCTCTCCATGGATAAACCTTGGCAACGGACTCGCAAAAGATATTGTTTTCATTCAATGGTACGAGATAACCGGCACTGGCGGAGGAACGCTCTGGGTACTCCTTTCAAACCTGTTACTTTCTTACTCTATCGTTAATTATTTAACACAAAATAAAAAATACAAGCTCTGGTTCTCACTTTGGATCTTGCTTGTAATCATCCCTTCAATAATCTCAATTATAAGGTTTTATACTATTAACACGAATAATGATAAAGTACATGAGGTCCTGCTGGTCCAACCCAATATAGATCCGTATAATGAGAAATTCACGATCCCCTTCAGTGAACAACTCAGTAAAACTCTGGCACTGGCTGAGGGATCAATAACCAGCCGCACCAGATGGGTTGTGACTCCTGAAACCACTATTGACGACCCTGTAAATGAAGAGCTTACAGAAGAAAATGGTTATATCAGAACCATCCGTGACTTCATTTCAGAATATCCGCGATCAGCAGTCATCTCAGGATTGGTAAGCTACAGGCTTTATCCTCAGTCAGTCAAACCTCCTTCAGGTTCAGCAAGGATGATAGATTCAACAGGTTTATGGTATGACCATTTTAATTCTGCATTCCTGATAGATTCGTCAGGTGTTACTGGCATTTACCATAAATCGAAGCTCGTTACAGGAATAGAAATGCAGCTATCTTCGGTGATGGGCAGGTTCATCAACAGTATAGTCCCTTATATGGGTGGAACAAAGTGGGGATACGGCACTCAGAAAGAAAGAATATGTTTCAGGCATCCGGCTATTGAACAGTCAGCCGCTCCTGTAATATGCTATGAGTCGGCTTTCGGAGATTATGTCGCCGATTATGTAAGAAAAGGCGCAAACATGATTTGCATAATCACAAATGACGGGTGGTGGAGAAATACCTCAGGATACAGGCAGCACCTGTCATATGCTTCGTTAAGAGCTGTGGAAACCCGCCGTATGGTTGCCAGATCAGCCAATACAGGCATCTCATGCATAATTGACATCAGGGGGAAAATTATTAAACGAACGCGCTGGTGGGAAGAAGCTGTGCTGACAGGAGACATCAGCACTGAGGTTTCCATGACCCCGTATGTGAAATATGGCGATTATCTGTACAGGATTTCAGCTCTTCTGAGCGTAATAATCCTGGCTTATGTTATTATTGCATTGCCTTTGAGGAAGAAAAACTCCCCCGTTTCATCAGAATTATGCAACCCTTGAATTAACATGTTGTCTTTATAACCAGGAAAGCAGTTAAAGTGGATCAGAAGGATCTTAATATTCGTGCTCCCCTTATTGAAGAGTGTAAAAAGGGAAGCAGTAAAGCACAATATATGCTTTATAAACAATATTCTAAAGCTATGTACAACCTGGCATACAGGATGATGAATAACAGGGAAGATGCGGAGGACATGCTCCAGGAAACATTCACTGAATGCTTCAGAAACATCGGAACATTCCGGTTCGAATCAACTTTCGGCGCCTGGCTGAAAAGCATCCTGACTAACAGGTGCATCAACCAGCTCCGTAAGAAGAAGACAGATCTCGTTTATTACGAAAACCTGCCTGCTGTTGCTGAAGAGGAAAATACGGAAATTGAATATGACACTAATAAGATATTCAGGGGAATTGAACAGCTCCCTGATGGATACAGGATCATACTTACACTTTACCTGCTTGAAGGCTATGACCATAGTGAGATATCCCAGATAATGGGAATCTCAGAATCAACATCAAAATCGCAATACTCACGTGCAAAGGACAAACTAAGAGCAATTCTGCTAAAATCGTAAGAATATGGACAGACTGGAAGATTATATCACAAAAAACAGGGACGACCTTGACAGGTACGAACCGTCTGCTGCAGTGTGGAAAGGGATCCGTAAAGAGATGTACAGGGGAAAAAGTGGGCTTCTCCGGTGGCTTTCCGTTGCAGCCGCAATAGCAGTCATAACCTGTACTGCTGCTATATTCTATTTCAACAGGATCAACAAGGTGCACCCTGAACTTATTGAAAGTGAAATATATTATAACAACCTCATTAATGACCTGTACAGCGAGGCCACTCCCCTGCTGACAGGAAATCCCGATCTTCAAAAGGAGCTCTTTGAAGACATGTCGCAGCTTGACAGCATATGTGCCGGCATTAAGCGCGACCTAAGAGACAACGTTGATAACCAGGAGGTTATTGAGGCGCTGATTACCAATTACAGGATCAAAACACAGATCCTTGAAGATATGCTTGATGTTCTCAGGCATAATGATGTCAATCCCGATAAAAACAAAGACAATGCGATATAAACTCTTATTACTTATACTTGCAGCCTCACTTCCTGCGGGAATAATCTGCGGTCAGGCATTCTCGGAAAAGAAAATATACCGGGAAGTTATGCCTGTAAACAGCGAAACCTCACTTGAGATAGACAATAAATACGGCACTATCCAGATCACTTCATGGAACAAGGATTCTGTTGAGATCAGGGCAGAAGTGGAAGCCTTTTCCTCGGACCTCGACAGACTGAGAAGATTGTTCCAGGGAGTCAATGTAAACATCTCAGGTTCAAGCTACCTCGTAAGGGGTTATACCAGCTTTACCCAGAATATAAGTATGCTTTTTGAAAGCTTCAAAGGGCTCACAAGCAAGCTGATACCCTATGAATCAAGGCTTCATATCAACTATTACATTAAAGCACCGGAGTATATCGATATGAGGATCACCAATAAATACGGCGATGTTTATATGGAAAGCAACAAGGCGAAGCTTACATTGAATCTGTCAAACGGCGCATTTAAGGCAAACGCCCTGAATGAAGCTTACGGAATGGAACTCGTTTTCTGCGATGCAACTGTTAACAAGCTCACCAAGGGCCGCCTGAATACTTCATTTTCAGAAGTCGAAATTGATGAGTCGGCAGATCTTTCAATTACTTCAATCTCATCAAAATTCAACCTTGAAAATACCGTATCGGTTAATGTCGAATCCAGAAGAGACGAATTCTTTATCGGTAAGATAAGCTCGCTGAAAGGGAACTCTTACTTCTCTGATCTCAGGATTGAAGAGGTTGGGAAGGAACTAAATATGGTTTTAAAATATGGTGACCTGGATGCTGAGTTTATAAGCAAAGGGATAGAAATGGTGACATTAAACTCAGCCTATACTGATATAAGTCTTGCCTTTGACAAGTCGGTTTCATATAATCTTGATATCAGGCACCTTAACGCATTCCTTGTATTACCTGATGATGATGCCAGGCTTGAAAAGAAGGTTGTTAATGAAGAGAAAAAAGAGTATATGACATTCGGTACTGTAGGCAGGAATCCCGGTAATGTTAAGGTGGTAATCGATGCCACCCGGGGCAATATTTACCTTAAATAAATACCGCATCGTGCAACTTCATGGTTACTTGTACGTCCTTATGATAACCAAACCAGGTATTAAGAAATGAAATCCGGAATAATTTTAACAGTCGCAGGTGCATGCCTTTTAATCTGTAATTCATGTATTAAGGACCTTATCTGTGTCGAAGGAGACCGGTATGTTATAGATGAAACCAGGAGAGTCTCAGCATTTGAAAAAGTTGAAAACTCTACATCATTTGACGTTATTTACAGGCAGTCCGACACCCTTGGAATAACCATAACTGCCGAGGAAAATATCCTAAACTACATCGAAACCAATGTTTACGACGGGACACTTGAGGTAAGGGTCAGCCCGGCAACCATATGCCTCGATTATAACAAAACACCGGTAGTTGTGGTGAACTCGCCCAGGCTTATAAAGATCGTCAATTCAGGTTCAGGGGCAATGATTGCCGACAGGATGACTGGTGAAACAGTTCTGGTCAAGAATAGCGGGTCAGGTGATATATCAGTTGAAGAAGCTGTAGCTGATAATTTCGAAACAACCCTTTCGGGGTCAGGCGACATTGACGTTCAGATACTTATAACCGGCACTTCTGATTTTCTTATCTCAGGTTCAGGAAACACATCTGTTAAAGGTGATTCCGAAAACACCAATATTAAGATATCAGGAAGCGGAAACTTTTACGGCTCCACTCTTGAGGTCACAACCGCATCGGTGATACTTTCAGGATCCGGAAGCGCTTATACCAACATTATGGATTACCTGAACGGACATATCTCAGGCAGCGGCAATATCTATGTTAAGGGTGATCCGGAAATAGAACAGACGGTCTCCGGATCCGGCAGAATCATCAGAATCAAATAACATACGTCTATGAAAAAACTATATATACTAATAATCACTGCATTTATTTTATTGCCTGCTGACCTTGCAGGACAGGGATACTACCGGCAGGCTGGCGTAAGAACCGGAGTAAGGGGAGGTATATTCTTACAGATGCCTGCAGCAGCAGGTAATAATCCAGTCGACTTTAATGCAATGCTCGGATTCAATAATAACGGGCTGCAGCTGACCCTCATGAGAATCATTTATGAAACATCGATCTCCGACATTTCACCCGACCTCTATTTTGCCTGGGGTTACGGAGGTCATGCAGGATTCATTGTAACCGACCATATCAGGTATATGGGTGAGAATTACAATTTCGCAACCGAAAGATTCTGCCCGGTTCTTGGTGCCGACGGCTGGGCTGCAGTTGAGTACAGATTCAGGGATATCCCTCTTATCCTTAGTCTGAACGTCAAACCATTCGTTGAATTATCAATACCTGCATTCGTAAAAATTATGCCTGCGGATATAGGGATATCAATATCATACATTTTCTGAAAACAATAAATTGGTTACGGTTATGAACAAATCAATAATAATATCAATGGCATGCGTACTGATCTCAACAGTGGCATTTTCACAGGAACCCGAATTTGAATATTATAAAAGCCGGGAGATCAAAACACTGCTCGGACATGACAGAGGAGGTGGCGGATACTGTTCATTTTCAACCGGTTACTCAACAATAAATGATATGGATGCCATCATGTTCGGCGGCCGGTTTTCATGGATGGCCAGCCATTCACTCGGTATCGGGCTGGGAGCAACAGGCTTTATGAACGAGTTCCATTATGAACCATCAATCGATAAGGATGTATTTCTTACAGGAGGTTACGGCGGATTGTACATTGAACCTGTGCTCCTCCCCAGACTTCCGGTTCATTTATCTTTTCCTGTACTTCTCGGGTTCGGCGGGATATCATTCATTTCGGTCGATAATGAATTCAATGAGAATTTCCTTGAAGATTCCAAAGCTTTTCTGCTGGTTGAACCGGCCGCCGAGGTAGAGCTCAACCTGACGAGATTTCTCAGGCTTGATGTTGGTGCCTCCTACAGGCTGCCGTCACCTTTTAATGTGGGATTGCCGGGGTCGTACAATATTGATGTGAAATCGCTCAGGACCCCTAGTTATTTTCTCACCCTGAAGCTCGGAAAATTCTAGTTATCAGAATCTTTCCCTGAAAGCAGCCTCTCCTTCATCGAGCCATTCAATATAGTAATCAATATTCAGATTCGTTGGCATCGGTGTATTGAGAGGATTGCCATCGTGATCAGTGATCACATACAGGGGAAGAGCATTTGTTTTGTATTTCGATATCTCCAGATCTTCATTAATCTTACCTATGGTCTTCTTGACCTTTCCGTCAATCGACGAAGTAACCCATTCACTCTCAGGCAGCTGTGTCCTGTCATCAGCATAAAGTGAGATAATGACGAAATTGTCTCTGAGTCTGCGGAAAACTTCGGGATCAGACCAGACCCTGGCTTCCATGACCTTGCAGTTGGCACAGGCATGGCCCTTGAAATCAATCAGGACAGGCTTGCCCTGTTCCCTTGCACATGCCAGGCCCTGTTCATAATCAAAATATCCGGTAAGTCCAAGAGGCATATCGAAAATATCTCCGTATCTGGGTTCTGAACACCGGGCGCTGGTACCTGATTTCTGTAAGACTGACGGTGTAACCGTATTGGTCACGGGCAGAACCGGACTGGCGTACGACCATGAGGTTGACAGGGGTGGAAGGATTGATGATAGCCCTTTAAGCGGCGCTCCAAAGAGACCTGTAAGCAGGTATATCATGAATGCGAAAACCGCTATAACCAGAAAGAGCCTGAATGTCCCTAAATGCAACAGTTCACTGTCATGTGCGAATTTTATCTTACCCAAAAGGTACAAACCTAGAAGTACTGAAAGGACTATCCAGATTATAAGGAAAATATCCCTGCTGATCAGGCCAAGCGAATAAACACTATCTATGGTGGAAAGAAATTTCATGCTGAAAGCCACCATTATGAATCCCAGAACCACTTTAACGGAGTTCAGCCATCCTCCTGACCTGGGAAGTTTCGACATTACAGAAGGGAATAGAGCAAACAGTGTAAAGGGAAGAGCGAAAGCAAGCCCGAACCCGAACATTCCTATGGTCGGCCGAAGCACGTCACCTCCTGCAGCCTCAACCAACAGCGCACCTACAATGGGTCCGGTACATGAAAAAGAAACAATCACAGTTGTGATCCCAAGGAAGAATGCGGCTAATATCCCACCTTTGTCTACTCTTGAATCGGCACCTGAAACCCATTTGTTTGGAAGTATAATCTCGAAAGCTCCGAAAAAAGAAATTGCAAAAAGCAGGAACAGTGTGAAGAATATGATGTTGGGTATCCAGTGTGTGCTTAAGGCATTTGCAAAACCTGCTCCAGCACTTGTCAGCGATACAATTATACCAAGCGATGAGTAGATTAGAATTATCGATAGCCCAAAAATAAAGGCTTTGAAAACAGATTTCTTCCGGTTATCAGTCCCTCCTGAAAAAAATGCGACTGTCATTGGTATCATCGGAAAGACGCATGGAGTAAGGATACCTGCAAAACCAGCAAGAAGCGAAATAAGGAAGAAGCCCATCAGTCCCTTGCTTTCCTTTGGAGGAGCAGATGGTTTGCCAGCTGCTGAAGCCATGGTTACTGAAGTACCTCCAACCTGTATTTCAAATTCCACATCTTTGGGGGGAGAACATGTTGTATTATTGCAGGCCATATAGTTAACAGTACCCTTCACTGTAAAAGAAGGAACCTTCCCGGTCACCTTCTGTCTGAATTCGGCTTTTCCGCTGAACGATTTTATGTTGAACCCGAAAGCCTCATCAAAAAGATCTTCAGGCTTAATTGCCTCCCACGGGCTTCCTTCCAGAGCATAATCAGGAACAGTATCAAACCTGAATGAAGTAGGAATCGGACCACCTTCGGGTATGTCAATAGAGTAAATATGAGACCCTTCTTCAATTGTTGCTGATATGACAAGCTGGTATTGATAATCTCCGGTCTTTTCATATCTGAAATCCCATGTGGCAGGGTCAAAAATCTGTGACTGCAGGTTTAGCGTAGCAACGACAGCAGTTAACAACAATATTGTTTTCCTGAAAGACATATCAGCGTTTATTATATGTTTCAAAAATAATAAACATAAAACAATAATAATTGTAAAGTGTTAATGATGATGAATGAATTTATCTGAATCTGAATCAGATTGGAAGTTTCAGGTCAGGTCAATTTCATTATCCTCCCTGTCGAAGAAATGATATTCAAGCATATTATATGAAGTCACAGCCTGTATTTTAAGGCCGATACGGAACTTGAGATTCCATTTTCGGTAAATCGGGAGAATGCCTTTTTTAAGGTAAGAGGCAACAAAGGGATGGACGTTGAGAATAAGTCTCCTGGTCTTGATCTGACTGACAATAAACTCAAGGCTTCTTTCAAGTTTATCGGTAAACAGTATTGCAGGACGGGTAACACCTGTTCCTTCGCAGGCAGGACACATTTCGTCTGTAATAATATTCATTACCGGACGCACTCTCTGCCTTGTTATCTGCATTAATCCGAATTTGGTAAGAGGAAGTATATTGTGCTTTGTCCTGTCATTTGCCATTATCTCCTTCATCCTGTCATACAGGGCCTGCTTGTTTTCGTTAGCCTGCATATCGATGAAATCGATTACAATTATTCCTCCCATATCCCTGAGTCTCAGTTGCCTTGCAATCTCGGCAGCTGCTTCCATATTAACCTCAAGGGCATTTGCTTCCTGGTCGTTGCCCGATCGCGAACGGTTGCCGCTGTTGACATCAATCACATGGAGTGCTTCGGTATGTTCTATTATCAGGTATGCCCCATGCCTGAAAGAGACAGTTTTACCAAAAAGGGCTTTTATCTGCTTATTGACCCCAAAATGGTCAAATATTGGCAGAGTTCCTTTATACAGCCTGACTATTTTAACCTTTTCGGGGGCTATTTCCTTGATATACTTACGGATGTCATCAGCAAGAGCGGCATCATTGATATGGATGCTGTTAAAGGTGACATTGAGCATATCGCGCAGGATCGTCGTGGTCCTGTTCATTTCGCCGATGAAAAGACGGGGAGTCTTGATATCTTTCTTGATAGTGTAAAATGATGATTCCCACTTTCTTACAAGTTCTCTCAGTTCAGCATCAAGTATAGCTACCTTCTTGCCTTCAGCGGCGGTACGGACAATTATACCGTAGTTTCGGGGTTTAATGCTCTGGAGAAGTGTCTTAAGCCTGTTTTTTTCTTCAGAGCTCTCAATTTTTGATGAAATGGAAACTTTATCGGAATAGGGAATAAGGACAAGATTCCTGCCGGCCAGTGAAATCTCTGCGGCCAGCCGGGGTCCTTTTGTTGAAATAGGTTCCTTGGTGATCTGAACAATAACTGTCTGACCCTGGGTAAGCACATCCGTTATTTTACCCTCTTTGTCAATGTCAGGCTCAGGTTTGAATTTATGAACAGGAGCTATTCTTCCCTGCTTCTGGACTGCCGTGGTGTAATACTTGTGCTGTGTCCTGAACTGAGGGCCCAGGTCGAGGTAATGAAGGAAAGCATCGCGCTCATAACCGACATTAATGAAAGCAGCGTTCAGTCCGGGCATTATCTTCTTTACTTTTCCAAGATAAATATCCCCGACTGAAAACTTTATATTTCGCTTTTCCTTGTTTAATTCAATTAATTGCTTGTCTTCAAGCAACGCTAACGAAACCTCGGAATCACTAACATCAATTATCAGATCCTTGTTTACAGCTTCTCCCACTGATCTGAACTTTTTTCAACAGTTTTCTCCAACTTCCGCATACAATAAACCTAAAGATCTGAGGACCCTTAGGTTTAGTGTTTTCATTTATAGTTTAAGGCCACCCTATGATCTCTTATTTCTTCTTATGTCGGTTCTTCCGTAAACGCTTTTTGCGTTTATGGGTAGACATCTTATGTCTTTTTCTTTTTTTACCGCTTGGCATATAATATTACTTCTTAACGTGTGATTTTACTTTTGTAATGAATGTTTTAGCCGGTTTGAAAGCAGGGATATTGTGAGCTGGAATAATAATAGTAGTATTCTTTGATATATTCCTTGCAGTTTTCTTGGCTCTTTTCTTAACTATGAAACTTCCGAAACCTCTCAGGTAAACATTATTTCCGGTTACCATTGAATGCTTAATTGTTTCCATCAGGGCTTCTACAGTCTTCTGAACTGTTACCTTTTCAATACCAGTGTTCTTGGCAATTTCATTAACAATGTCTGCTTTAGTCATTTTTCTAGTGATTTAAAATTCAACAACTTATTTTGATTATTCGTTTTTTTCAACCCTGCAAATATAGAAATATTATTTGTTTTAAATAAAACACTTAAATAATAAATTTTTTATACGACTCTTATTATTGCCTTAATTCCAGTCAAATAGGAGGTAAGTGCTGCAGGATGCAGTCTACTGGACGATGGCTGTTGTTCACTGCCGGGTGCCGGAAGATGTTTTTTTCTTAACTTTGCGGTCAGAAGTTGCATTAACATAAATAACAATATTTTACATCATGTCAATCAATAAGGTCTTATTACTGGGAAATGTCGGGAAAGACCCCGT
>Ga0172364_10000928_pt1 | contig 21845 bp, 17 predicted proteins | sample LakKivSesite10cm_FD_114545 | JGI IMG/M metagenome (GOLD analysis project Ga0172364, IMG submission 114545) | Sediment microbial communities from Lake Kivu, Rwanda - Sediment site 10cm | ecosystem: Environmental > Aquatic > Freshwater > Lake > Sediment | place: Rwanda: Western Province, Lake... | reverse complement strand
TGCTCTCAAGATTATCTTCTTTCTCAGCTACATATTCGAAGCTTCTCTCCTCACTTATACTACTGTTGAATTTGATTCAGAATCTGAACTAAAACACTACTGTGACCGTTACTTTGATCAAGCACAACGTGCTACGCTTGACCTTCCATTTCTCTACTGCCCTCTTTCAGCAGGAAACCGCAGACTACATCGATCTCTGTGAGAATCGCGCAAGCAATTATGGCTAGAACGAAGGAGCCTGACGAGGCCCAAAGAGATCCTACCAACCATGGACCGACCATAGCACCGAAATATCCACCAACGAGCATAAAGCCGCCAGCCGTGGCAGAGTGTAATGGTCCTACAGTTTCTACAGGCATCGCCAGCACTATAGGCGCCATACCACCTATGAGAAAGCCATAGAGAATTGCCGAAGCCCACAGAGGCACGCCAGTAGTCGTCCCTGTAAAGTAAAGGGCGACGCCAGCCATGAGCGACAGACCCCAGATAAACGGTTTCTTCAGACCCGTGCGATCAGAAAGAATCGGTATAATGAAGCTGCTTGGAATCATGAACCATGATATCATCGACGTCGTTAACCCTGCGGTAGTTGGGTCTATCGCTTTTGACTCGAGCAGAGTTTGAAGAAAACCCAGCAATCCCACTTGGGGGGCTAGTAGGAAGAAAGTTGTTACCACTAGGATCCACATGGCCTTGTTTCTAAGCACTGTGGAAAGAGACTTTCCAAACGGAACACCCTTAAATGCGACGGAAGAATTCTGTACTGAAGCCATGGCTGACTTGGGGCGTTCCTTAGCCAAAACTATCCACACAAAGGCAAACGCCAAAGTGAACGCTCCGATCGTCATGAAAACACCCTGCCACGATCCAACCCAAGGAAGTAACACAGCAGGAACTAAAATAAATGGCAATGCCATGCCGACCTCCATGCCAGTAAACATAACTCCGCTTGCAAAAGCATATTCTTTGGGAGAAAACCATATGCCCGTGACCTTTGGCATATTTGGGTAGGCTATTGAATATCCGGCCCCGCAAAGAAAGGTGGTCGCCGCTAGCATCATGAAGTCTGTGGCGAACCCTCGCAACAAACCAAAAACGCCCATTAGAAGTCCGCCTATCAAGACTGTAACACGGACGCCGAAGCGGTCGGCGAATAAACCTCCAGGGATGCACAGTACAACTAGTGATAGTGGAACCAACGCTATGATCAGGCCAACTTGGTCACCAGTCATTGACAGATCTTTCATCAACGCCGAAATCATAGGTGAGAAACAAAACCAACTCATCCCTTGGGCGAATAACATGAGCCAAGTGATAGTGACCATCACCCAACGATAAGATGAAATCTTCTCACTCATTTTCTCCACCATTCTCGCTAGAATTGTTTAGTAAACAACGGAATGGGAATATATAGTTTCGTAGTCAAGGAAGTTCTAACCGAATAAATGGTGCCGGAGAGATTTCAGCACCAGTTTGCTGGTAAATGGTTGTCCTGTTTATGCTTGGCAAACTCCGGTTTTTAAGTGCCATCAAGAGGTAGTAGTCTCAATGTTTTGCGCCGACGACTACTTCTAAAGATAGACTCAGTCTGAAAGAACAACAACACAAATAGTTGTTACTGTTCTTCTTCTTCTTTTGAATCTGAAAGAAGCCGCATCGAAAAGACGCTGACTTTTCTTCTTCTAACTAGAAGTTGTTGTTCAGTCAAAAATCACAGCAACAACAACTACTTTGAGCGTTGCCAATTCTCAGAAAAAGCGCAGGTCAGAAAGATAGAGGAAGTTGTATGCAGAAAAACGTTTTTTCATACATTATACCCCTCGGACTGCTAAATTCATGTACGTAGTAACCGAGCACAAAACGCTGAAGTTCGATGTTAGTTGCTGTTGAACAGAAAACAACGGCCCCGAACCATTACGCAATCCGGAGAAAAATGTCAAGTGGGAAAGCGCAAGGAGCTTCAGAACCGTACGAACAAGCGAAGACCTCGACAGAACCGACTGCAGGCAACTCCTCAAAGATCTTACGGCGCACCAAGGAAAAACTCACCCATAACGGACACTTTGCTGGCTTCCAGAACGAAGCCATAGTAGGTTTCAACGAACAAGACTACCGCGTAAAGTCGCCTTGACACTCGAAGAACCATGCAAACTCCTGGAAGAAGGTTTCCAATACGTCTGCGACTACGGCAGAGAAAAAATCTTCAGAAAACCCAAATAACCCGAACGCTCGGGGTTTATCCAAAACAATGTTGATGGCGCCGGGGAAGGGATTCGAACCCCTGCGAGCCAAAGGCCCACTGGCTCACCTGTCGCCTATCAAAGCCCTCTTTGCTGCTTTGCCAGGATCTCGAGGCCAGCGCGATAACCGCTCCGCCACCCCGGCCCGATAGACACAATTGCTTCACTGTCTAAAAGAGTTTTCATTGTAAAGTCAAGAGGGATGGAAAAAACCAACGCTTTCCTTTTTTCACCTTTCTGGCGTCCCATTCGCTTAGTATCTTTGTTGCCTCGTTGGCTATTTTTTATAGCATTTTCTTCGCCAGCTCCTGCTTTGAATTTGTTTGTGCAATGATTTGCATAAACTGCACATACAGATCCAGCCCTCAACTCGTAGAGGCTTGCTAGGGTGTACAGCGTTGCCGTTTCCATCTCAAAGTTCAGAACACCTGCATTCTGCAATGCAGGAAGCAAGTTGTCCGTTTGAGGTACGGAAGTCTTTGTCAGTCGGTTTTGTCCTGCATAGAAGTCTGCTGTTGTAGCTGTTACGCCCACGCGGTAATTGCTTATGCTTAGGCTTTCCGTGGCTTCAATCAAAGCTAACACGACTTCGTGGTTAGCCGCTGCTGGGTACTCAGGCATTACGTAGCAGTTGCTGGTACAATCTAAACGGACTGCAGCAGATGAAATGATCACATCGCCACATTCTATTCCTTTCTGGATAGCACCTGTACTGCCCACTCTGATGAACGTATGCACGCCTATGCTGGAAGCTTCATTGACGACGATAGCCATGCAAGCTGGGCCTATCCCACTCGACAAAACAGAGACGGAGACGCCCTTGTACTTTCCTGTGAAACTGCGGAACTCGCGGTGACTTGAGATCTCCTTGGCAGAATCCCAGAAACTGGCAATTTTTGGAACTCTGTCGGGATCGCCAGGGACGAGCAAGTACGCGGCTAGATCGCCTTTTTCACATGCGATATGGTATTGTTTGCCGCTGGAAACCGTTCGATGCACGTCTATTCACCTATTAGAAGTTAGCAGAACAGGATTTAACATTGATGCAGATTGCGCGCCAACTTTGCAGACTACCGCTTTTTTTTACGCTACTAGGTCCGCCATGTCTACAGCGTGTTCATAAATTTGCCTTACAAAGGAAGCTGCGGCCAAGATTTGCGGCACAACATTAAACGATTGATCCCTCGCAACTTTCTCAATGCTGGAGAAGGTTTTTTCGATTTTCTCCCTTGCATTACGGACGTTTTCTGCTAGGGCTATGTCTCTATTCAAGAAGGATTTCAGGGCGTTTTCATGAGCCTCAAAACATGCGGTGTGCAAGTCAACTAACAACTTCTTCAAATCCTCAGACATCTCAGCACCCTTTAGTTCAACTGCCTTGTACGCTACTCGCACACAGGCGTCACCGATAGCCTCAACCAGGCTTGCGGCTAGACGATAGTCTAAACACTCGATGGGGCTTACACCAAGCTTCTCGCTTAGACTGGGGTTTTGAATTATAGTGCGCAAAATGCGAACTAAGAGGAAATAAAGCCTGTTACTTTCATTGTCGCGGGCAATGACACTCCTCGCTAGCTGCAGATCACCGTCAACAAGGGAGTTAACAACATCACGGTTCATACCAGCAACGATCGCGTAATTTCGCCGCAAAATCTTTTCAGGTGGAAAGCCTGAAGGTTCCAATAAACACTGCAAAACAATCCGGGAATAATTCTCTTCAACAATCTCCAACCCAACCAAATTGCCCACCGTGGTCTTGACGATGTTCCTAGTATCAAAGCTAATACGTTCTTTCGCTTCAACACAAATGATGTCAAACCCGAGAAGATAGTGACCGATGATCTCACGACTCAGATGTGGACCAGGTTCTAAGGTTACTGTGTGAGGTGAAGGCTCGACATTGTACTTTGGATCAATGAGGAGTTTGCCTTCAATAGTTTCGTCAATAGCAACCAGAGTGCCCTTCTTCAGACCATACTTTTCAGCCCACGCTCTGGGCAGACAGACGAAGAATGTTCCAGTTGGAGTCCGCTGAACTTTCCGCAACTCGCTATCCAAAAGACAACCTCATGAGGCAATTCAGGTCTCTGATAGTAAGATATCTAAACAAGACCCACTTATATAAACTTGAGCACGAGTGTTAGAATCGAGACCCAAAGGTATAATTGGTATAGATTTGGCCGGGAAGGCTGAAAATCCAACGGGCTGGGCATTAATGAAGAACAGGACGGTGAAGACTATTTTGCTCTACAAAGACGGCGAAATTCTGAGAAAAACCATTGAAAATGAGCCTATACTGATAGCCATCGACGCGCCTTTCAGTCTCCCAGAAAGGGGTCTACTTCGAAAAGCATACAGAGAAATGACCAAAGGGGGGTACAAGGTTTTGCCGCCCGGTTTTCCCGCAATGAAAAGACTTACATTGCGGGCGATAAGATTAAACAAATTAATGGCGGACAAAGGATACACAATGCTGGAAGTGCACCCAACATCAACACAAAAGCCTTAGGCATGCCCTTAAAAGACTGAACTGCGATTCAGGAAATCTTAAAGAGCATGAGTTTGAAAGGAGAGATAGAGAAAAGAGCTTTGGCACCCCATGAAATCGACCCTATCACGGCGGCATTAACAGTTTATCTGCATCTTGAAAGCAAAACAGAATTAGTCGGTGACGAACAAGAAGGCTTCATAGTCCTTCCAAGAGAAATAGACTGGAGAACTCTAACAGTATGAGTGAAAAAGAAAAACTTCAGAAAGCAGTAGGAACAACAATTGCATCAGGGTACCAGTTGAATAGGGAAGCCTTCGAATTTCTAAGCGAAATTGCCGCCACAGACGATCCCATAACAATCATCGAAAAGGCCCTGCACAGGATAGGAGAGCTTGAAGAAAAGCCATTGTTCATTGATAGAGGCTTCTTGGAAAACCTGCTGAAAGAGTCAGAACCAACGAAGAGTGTGCAAGCCCAACCAATAGAAGAATCCGTTGAGCAGTCGCCAGAGCAACAGATGTCCGAAGATAAAGGTGTTTTTGGTGTTTTTCACGCCTACGCGAAAGAAGTTGAGACGCGCCTTAACATAATCGAAGACCCCACAACCAAGCTTAGTTCAAATGGAACGATCGAAGATTATCTTGAGTACTTTCGAGATAGATTTAAGCGAATGGAACGGTTGCTTAGGCAAAGGATCGATGTCAAAGCCGCGACTCCGATAATAGAGGCGCTGAAATCTCCAGCTAAAACGAAACTGAAGATAATCTGCATGATAGCGGAAAAGCGGGAAGCAAAGCAGCAGGTGATATTGTCGGTTGAAGATTTGCAGGCAAATGCCACAGTCCTCGTGACCCATGGTGCCCCGCAAGATCTTGTAAGGAAAGCGCAGTTGTTACTACCAGATCAAGTTGTTTGTTTATCGGTCGTAAAAACCAGGAGTAATCTCTTCATTGCTGAAGACATAATCTTTCCAGAAATTGGTCAAAAACCCCCACGTAGGTCGTCAGAACCAGTCTATGCCGTCCTCACTTCTGACATGCATGTCGGCAGCATTGAATTCCAGAGGGAAGCCTTCAACCGTTTCATACTGTGGCTTAACGGTAAGTATGGAAATGAAAGAATGAAGGAAATAGCAAGCCATGTCAAATACGTTTTAATTGCTGGAGATATTGTTGACGGCGTCGGAATCTATCCCAACCAGATAAGGGAATTGGCGATAAGAGACGTTCATAAACAGTATAGACTTGCTGGAAAATTTATTGAGCAAATACCTGATTACATCGAAGTTCTAGTTTCGCCTGGAAACCACGACGCCTCACGAAAGGCTTTGCCTCAACCCGCAATTTCAAATGATTTTTTGGAACCGCTTCAACAATCACGCAAAATCTATTCTCTCGGAAATCCTTGCTCCGTAAGTCTTCACGGCGTGGAGATTCTAATGTACCACGGGCGCAGTCTAGACGATATAGTCTCCATGGTTCCAGGCATGGAACATGCACATCCAGAGAAAGCGATGAAACTGCTGTTACAAAGTCGCCATTTAGCGCCTTTATATGGCGGGAAAACAATGTTGTCTCCAGAGAATAAAGACTTTCTAGTCATCGAACGTGTTCCAGACATTTTTCACGCTGGTCACCTTCATGTTTTAGGATACAGCAACTATCGCGGAGTTTTGATTGTAAACTCAGGTGGTTGGCAGGAACAGACAGACTACATGCGTAAACTTGGGTTAGTACCAACACCTGGAAAAGCCCCAGTGGTGAACCTTCAAACACTGGAACTTACCGTTCTTCCCTTCAACTAGGAAAGCCCGCGCGCAACCAACCTAGCCACGCGCAGAGGCTCAGGAACTCTGCCGTAAATAACCAAAGCCCGAGCGAGGTTAGAAGACCACTCAATATTTCCTCGCACTACTTCCATATACACTGGTGCCCCCCAAGCTGACGTAACTACCTTGCGAGCGGCCTCCAACTTCTCAAAAATCTTCCACCTCACTTGCCAATCTTCAAAATGTTTCTGAAGAGCTCTCTTCACAGCTTGATTGCGCGGTTTTGTACGGGTTATTATAATGACGGGCTTGCAGAATCTCTCGCAGATCTTTTCTGGGTCTATTACGTTGAAACCGGCAAAAGAGACTCCGGCAAGCAGTATTGCATCAAACCTCCAGCCAATCAAGAGCTCACAAAGTTTTTGCGTTGCGTCCAGGCCGTCAACATTGATCTTACAGGCTTTCACGCGTTCAATCTTGGACCCGGTGAGCAAAACTGCAATAAGCAGCGCGTTGTCCGTCACACCCTTCTGGAAACTGCCGTCTTCAACTCCTACTACCCGCATGTTTTGAAAGGCTTCTTGGCTCATAATCGATCAAACGTCCGAGCCTATTGTCATCTCCGAGAACATCTTTAATAAGTGTACGTGAAATCTCTAGTCTAATCTTTTTGGTGCGACCGTATCTTCCCATGCTAACTACCTTAGCGTTTAGCAATCCCATGGAGTCAAGTTCGTTCACTAAGGAGCTCAAGCGCCGTTGCGTAAGGATGTTAGCGCCTAATTCCCCACATAGTTCAGTGTAAACTTCGTAGATTTCGCCTGTAGTAGCATTGCCGACGTTTGCTCTGCTCAAATGGTACACGCTTAGAAGAACCAGTTTTGAGTGCAAAGTCAAGTTTTTCAAGGCGTCCACAACGCGATTATGCTCAATATGTTTCTCTGCTTCCCTGACATGCTCCTCTGTAACGATGCACGAACCCGTTCGTTCAGCAACTTCGCCCGCTACACGTAGCAGATCTAATGCGCGTCTTGCGTCTCCGTGTTCAGCAGCCGCCAAAGCGGAGCAGATGTTCAAGGCCCCCTCAGAAAGAGCGCCATCACGGAAAGACAGCTTTGCACGCTCCAGAAGTATGTTCCGCAATTCGTCAGCATCATATGGTTTGAAAACGATTTCTTCTTCGCTGAGGGAGCTGAAGACGCGTGGGTCCAAGTACTCTTTCAGTCGAAGGTCGTTGGATATGCCGATAATCGAAACCTTGCTCTTGCGCAAAGCCTCGTTCACCCTCGTTAACTCGTAAAGGACACTGTCACCGCGCGCCTTAATCAACGCGTCTACCTCATCTAAAGCCACCATGAAAATGTTCCTTGACGTATCCAGTGCGTTCCTAAATCTGTCAAAAACCTCGCCCACGGACAGACCTGTAAATGGGACCGAAACACCAATCCTTTGACTCAAACTTGCATAAATGCGATATTCGGACCCAACCATCCGGCAATTTACATAGCAGAATTTAACTGAGGCATTGTATTCCTTCGCTCTGCTTTCCAGGTGAGTGAGCACATATTTTGTTACCGCCGTCTTCCCGGTCCCCGTGTTTCCATAAATGAAAACGTTGGAGCATCTTGCCATTTTTAGAACGGGAGCTACTGTTTCGCCGAGCAACCTGACCTGCTCTTCTCTGTGAGGCAAATTTTCAGGCAAAAAATCATGCCTTAAGACTTCTCTGTCCTTGAAAAGTTTGGTGTCATTCATGAATTTTTTGAATATGTCGTCGAGCGCGTTTGTCTCGCTCATTGTAATCCCTGGCTTTAGAGGTGAGACCGTTATTTCGTGCGTGTAGAAGATAAGGTCTATAGTATAAAAAAATAAATTCGAACCGCAATATTCCTTAAAGTATATATGTGCTATGTCATCAAGGAAACTGAAAAGAAGTTTAGGGGCACCCCAAATTTTCCGCTGGAACTCTGTTTTTTAGCGTGTAGTGATAATGTTGATTTCTTTAGCAAAGAAATATACTCTGAAAAGTTAAAGCTGCTAGAGGCATAATAATTATTACTATTAAGGATTTTAGACCCTTACTACGAAAAATTACAAGCACCACAGAGTTCAATCAAACTCTACGGCTTCCAGAAGAAATAGAGGGGTGCCACTGCTATTTCCTGGTGCAAAGCCAATTGTTCGTATTAATTCAAGTCCCATTTCTGAATCGGGTGGTAAAAAAACGACACGATGCGTGTCTGCGAAAGGAACCCTCCCGTTGGGTCGTACGCCGCGTCCCGATTTAAATTCTGATTATGTGAAGGTCTTGTGAAATTAACTTGAAAGTGTGTCTTCCTATCCGTTCTTTTGTGGCCAATTAAGCCTTTTATGTCCCTTTTTTGTGAAGAGCCCACCCCTGCGTTTCTACTCGAGGGCAGCAACCAAAAACAGTTTAGAGCCTGTTCGCTTTTCTGGAAAAGTGTGAAGCTTGCAACTGCAAAAACGGTGGAATTCGTCGTCCATTTACATTTTTCTGTCCGCAAGACGTCTTTTGATTCTTGAGTTTTCACCATAACACCTATAAATTGTGAACTGCAAACTTGTGAACACTGCGTCTGGATGTAGAGCATAAAATGCCAGCAAAGAAGATGCGCGTGGAGCTCTTTGACAATGAGGGCAATCGTTACACAATAGCCTTTGAGGGCCAAATAACTAGGGAGAAAGCTCTTCGCCTTCTGGATCTTGTAGAGTTGTTGGGCGGAATGCCCGGGGACAGAGCTAACCTCGGCTCCAGCGCAGCAGGGTTAACTGGCCTTTCAAAATATGAAAAAGTGCGTGTTGTGATGCAGAAGAACTTCCCCGTCATCTGGTTTTCTTCCAAAGAGGTTCAGTCCATCTATGAACAAGAGTTTAAGGAACTCATAGGCCTCAGCACAATATCAACGTACCTCGCTAGGATGGCAAATAAGGGCCTACTTTTGAGAGTAGGGACAACTAACAATCTGAAATATAAGGTTGCACCGAGCTTTCCGGAAGCTACCGTTAGGCAACAAATACTAAAATGAGCATATTTCGAAGTTTTTAGATGCCGAAGCGAAAGGCCTGCATTAGTAATTAGGCTCTGGCGAAGAATTCACTATTTTGTTTATGTCATAAGATATAAAAGGCTCCTTAACACAATTTCTGAGATAACACCTTACGTTAAACCTAAGTGAAGGGGGTATTCAGGTTGAATGATAGTGTCAGAACAGACTTCGTTGAGATGAAAAAGAAACTCGGATATTACATGGAAAAAGGAAGAGTTGCCGGGTCAGTTGAAATAAGAGAGGAGCCAGTTACAGCGATTAAGCCAGATGCTTCTTTAATAAAACCTTTAAGAAGAGTGAGCGGATTTTCTGGAAGTTTCGTTGCCGTTGACTGTTCAACTAGAACGCTGAAGAGGGCAAACAATTGGGGGGTCTACCTCATGCGCGCGGCATATGCCGCAGTTAAGGGACGAAACGTTGACTGGAACTATAACGAGAGGATATGCACAGTCATCGGAGATGCGCATGTACGTAGGAGCTTGTTGCAAGACTTTAGAATCGAATTAGAAAGCCAAATCGCTTTAAACCTTTTCAGAGGAGGATCCCAGCCTTACTACGTACACGGTGATGTACGTGGTATCTACCTCTTGCTGGATGGTGGCGGATATTTCGGCGGAGACAGAAAATTCCGAGTGTCCCTCTACGAAGAATGCAAGAAAAACAAGGTGAACCTTCTGGCTATCAGCAAGAACTCACCTTCGTTGCACGATGACAAAGGAAGAGATTTCATAGCTACTACGTACATGATGGCTCCCCATGATGTTTGGGTTTACTATCCTGTCAGGAAGGCTGACAAAGACAAAAGTCTGTACGGAGACATCGCTGTTGTGAAACTGTGCAAAGACAGTCCCAACGTCTTCCGTTGCGACATTATGGATTATCTGACTGACAGTGAAGCCAGCGAAGTCCTTTCCCCTCTTACCTGCATATCAGAAGACCCGCGTTGCGTTGGCTACCCAATAAGCCTTTACCTAGCACATGAGTTTTCTGCGCCTTCAGATTCCATGCTGCTTGCTTATCACGACCAGATTGAGGAAACGCTGAGCAGCGCTGGTCTGCTAGAAGCTCTTCGCAGAGAAGAATTGTCTTGCCGATTTGCTGATGAACTTCATGGTGTGAGATATGCGTTTCAGTGGGAGTGGTGGAATGAGCAGTTCTGAACCCATAGGTTTTGTACGCGGAACAAAAGGAGACTCGGTGTCTTTCTTTGTCAACAAGGGAGTTACCCTCTCTTTTGGGCAAATTGTACGGATAGACTCGCAAGAAAGAAGCTTTTACGCGAGAGTTGTTAACGCCGAGAGCAGCTCCACACTTGACACTATTGAGCAGCTGCGGGAAGCGGAAGGTAAAGAAGCCTTTGGACCTTATTCGGCTTACAGAAGCGTTGAGGCTGTCCTTTTTTTGGAAAGAAGAGGCGATAAAGTCCGCTCTCCGACCTTTAACCCGAACTACAAAGACAGGGTCTGTGTTGCCGGTGAAGAAGATTGCGCCGTCCTGCGCCTTTCAGGACAACTTCAGGTGGGGCAGCTGCGTTCTGGGGAAGAGTTGTTAGGTTCAGTCGGCATAGACGTCGAAGCCATACCACTGATGATGGGCATGTTTGGCATGACTGGATCGGGAAAAACAAATACCGAGCTGGTTCTGAATACTCAGATTATCGATAGCTCTGCCAAAACGGCGGCTTTGATTTTTGACTTCGCAGGCCAACTTCTCGATGGCAAAGGAATCAAACCCCAAAAGGGCTTGAGGGATCATCCGCTGTTCCACAGCAAAGTCCAGCATTACTCTGCCCGTGACGGAAAAATGACTGTCGGCTTATACACGGTCACTCCTGAGAAACTTCTTACGATGTTTCCAGACATTGGTCTTCCTCAGTTCAGATTGGCTCGGAAACTTTACCGAAAGCTGGGCAAGGTTTGGATTGCGGAAGTCCGGGAAGTGTACGCTGCCGAGGGGCATTCTGGGGTTGGGCGCGTTGCAGATTACAAGATGAAACATGTGATTGAAGCCTTGATGCTCAAACTTTCATCGCTTTCTCGTGATCTCTTTCCGGTGTCTGATTACAGTTTTGTTGACAGTATAGTTCAAAATGTATGCAAAGGAATAACCTGTCTCGTAGATATTTCGGGCATGAGCTCCGAAGAACAGAGCAAAATCACGTGCCTGACGGCTTCAGCGATTGCAAAACATTATAGACGCATGTGGGAGGAGAACTATGAAGAGTGGCAGAAACTTCCGACGCTTCTCATAACACTTGAAGAGGCACATGAATTCCTTGACCCAAACAAACCGCGAACCATATTTTCGGACATAGCCCTAACGTATCGGAAATACCGGGTCGGACTCAACGCCGTAACACCGAGGCCTTCAAGGATAAATTTTGACGTTTTCGCCGAGCTGTGGACCAAAGTCATCATGAAGACAGAACTTAGAAAAGACAGGGCTTACTTGACGGAAAACACACCTTATCTGGAGTACAGCGACACAGAAATAAAAATGCTCGATGTCGGCGAGGCCTTGATCATATCTGAACCCAAAATAAAATTCGCGGTGCCAATAAAAGTCATGCATTATCCAGAGTATCTCAATCAAAGGGGTCAAAAAGACTATGGGCTTCCCGAATCACAGAAACTTGTAGATATGGATAAACGACTCAAACAGCTCAGCGGACAAGGAAAACTTTCACTAGAGTAGTCATGCTTGCTCACTTTCTGACTTTTTTAGAAGTCCACGCATTTCTTTTTTGACCTTATACTTAAAAGGGATCTTATTTGTTTCTCTTTCCAAGTAGCCCTCTTCGTAGAGCTTCTTCATCAATCTGGCGGTGTGCTCCCTACTAAGCTTTACAATTTCCTTAATCTCAGGCGCCGTTTTGGGCCCTTCAGTCGAAAGCATTTCTAGGACTGTCAACTCGGTTTCTGTTAATGGAGCTATTGCTTTGTCTCTTTTCATCGGTATAACAACCTCCGCTATTGCTTCCGGAACAACTGACGATTGTTGCAGTTGTTCCTCAAAACCTGAAATCTTCGCTTTCAAAATTTCGTTTGAAGCATTAACGTCACGCATTTTCTTGTCTAAGTCGTCCAATCTCACCAATAAAGCCTCGCTGCTGTCAGACGTGACGCTGGCTTCGCTTTCCAAAAGAGACAGTTTTCTCTCCAAATTGTCGACCTTCTTCAAAGCCGTATCAACTCTTGAAGAACTCGCTTCCAACCTATACGCGACGGTGCCAAGTTTCTCAGCTCCCTGCTTAAGCTCTCTATTGAAGCTCAAAATTATATCTTGAACGACTTCCTTAGCCTCGTCGTACTCCCTTTTAGATTTTCGAATTTGCCTATAATACTCAAATGCAGCGCCAACGGTCATGGTAAGTAAAACACCCACAAGAATCAACGAAACCTCAGTCATCTAACTTCCTCATGTGATCTATGTGTGACCCACCTTGTTGCATCACACATCACAGTCTATCTCTGAAGATTTAAAGATTATGGTGTTTGCAACGAACTTGGCATAGCATGATGTCACACATCACAGAGCACGGAGGTGTAAGCCAGGGAATGCTAACAAAATCAATGTTCAAAAGAGCGCGTCTTGAGGCTTATTATCTAATTTTGAGCTATTTTCTGTCTCTCTTGAATATGCACTTCTGAAGTGATAGCCATTGCCACTATTTGCTGTGATTTGTGATGTCACACAATGCCTTCCGATGGATTTGAGAGTCTTTTCAGGCTTATTTCAAGCTCTTCTCGTATGATATCCATGATTTTTAGCTGTTCATCCAGTTCTTTTTTGTTAGTGGGTATATTTTCGTGTGCCTCTACGTATTCGTGTAATTTGTTCGCAATTTCGAGGTATGGGTCCAGAGTTGTGCTTTCGAAAATTCCCAGGTATCCCAAGAGCAGTACTGTGTATATGGATTTTACAACATTCTCTTTGGACTGTTTTAGTGTCCTGTTGAAGGCTCCTCGGCTTATTTTGACCTTTGTTAGCCTTAACACGGCTTTTTCATCGTATTTCAGCTGTTTGCCGGCGATATTCTCGGCTAGAGCGTCAATTAGTAGTGTTTCGAGCTGAGTTCTCGTTAATTGGCTGTTTTTGGCCAGTATTTTTACGATGGGGTCATTTAGGGCTCCCGTCAGCCATGATTGGACGCTTTCTTTTAGTTTCAAGGTGATTCCCTCTGCGCTATGTCTAATGGATACGTTTTTGTATACCGGCTCACTTTTTAAGGTTATTGGAGTATTGGATGGCGAAAGAAGAGTTTTAAACAAAAAGGATTTTGTTACGAGCTAAATACCTGAATGCTTGGAAAAACCTTTCTCAAGACTTTAAGTCTCCGGAGCGCATTAAACGACCAAAGGCGTCAAGAATACGCCGATTTTTTGCTTTAGCCAATCAATCACCTTTTATTGTTAATTTGAGCGTAGGAAAAACCATGTTTCACCCCTGAAAACATTGCGCGTGCTACTTGGCGAGGTGCCCGAGAAGGCAAAACTCACTGCGAACCCAGAATGGTGTGCGTGAATTGGGATGGGTCCTGAAGCAGAAAGCGCAGGTAAACTAAGGTCTACGGAATAATCTGGATTACTATATCTGAATGACTGGCGGCAGTATGGGAACACTTTTCTTGGCAAGCCTTGGCCTCGTCAAACTGGACGAACCCTGGTAATTCCTAATTTTGGATTTGTGTTTTATGAACTGTTTTATGAACTGTTTTATGAACTGTGTGCCTCGCAAGTGGGTAGTGTTTCCGTGTCCCTTCCATTGTCGGAAGAGAATGACCTCAAGCCATTTATCGGCATGTGATGTCACTCATCACGGGCAAATCACGTGTGATGATTTTCAATTATCAGAATAATCCGCCAGGCGCACTTCTCTCGTGTGATGAGATGGTGACTTTGGCACAGACCAATGTGGAACGTGATCTGATTGTGATTGCAGATAATGGAGCCAAGCACCGTCGCATGGCGAGCTCTCTAGGAATGCGTATACGCATGTTGGTTGTCGATTCTTTTCCCTAAACATGCATCCTGAGCGGTTTTCGAGTTAGCTACGTTTACGATCCTAAAGAGCTTATTTCTGGTTTGCGGGTTGCTCACTAACGCAGGTTGCTTGCGTAAACAGCATATCCCAATATAACGCACTCCCGGCGCTGAAAAGAAGCTAAGACTCTGTCAGTGATATGAAATGGAAGTTTGAAAGGTGAAGGTATCCAATTTACCAACGGCCCTTGGCTTCGCGTTCGGAAGTCACGGCGAAGGATACGTTAGGGGGTTTCCGCTTTCGACCGAATGGAAGGGGCTGTTACTTAACAGATTCTGCCAGTACAGTTTTTACAAGTTTTCTGCGTGTTTTTTGAGTTCATCAAACAGTTCGGGACGTAAGTCTTTCAGAGTGGGGATAAAAGTTTCTATGGGTTTTATGTCGCCGTAGTCAATTTCTCCTGTAACGAGTTGTTCTTCGTCGTATTTTGCCTTCAAGAGAATTTTGCCATTCGGGCCTATGAGCCTACTTCCTCCCCAAAACTGCAATCCGTCTTCCACCCCGACGAGGTTGACATAGGCTAGGAAGGCAGAATTTTCCACCGCCCTTGCCAATGTCAGGATTTCAAAATAAGTTCGGCGAACTGCTGGTGAGGCGGAAATGCATACAAGTAATTGAGCTCCTTTCAAACGGATTAGCCGGTACACTTCGGGAAAATAAAGGTCATAGCATATACTTAACCCAATGTTGCCTATGGCTGTGTCAAACGCGGCTGCCCGATATCCTGGGCGGAAGTATCTTTTCTCCTCAAAAATGCTGTGAGTAGGGAGGTACATTTTGCGGTATTTTCCTATAAAACCTTGCGGGCCCACCAGAACCGCAGTATTAAAGATTGTCGCTTGTGTTTTCTGGCTTAACTCCGGCATTCCAAAAACTATATGTACTCCGTTCTTTTCAGCCACATCTTCTATCCTTTTGGTTGACGGTCCAGGTATCGTCTCTGCTAACTCATAGAGTTGATCCCTGACTACGTAGCCCGTCAACGAAAGTTCTGGAAAAATTACTAGGTCCGCCGCTTGCTCTTTGGCTTTAATTGTGATTTCCTCTATTCTTCTTGTGTTTTCTTTCTTGTCTTCACGTTTACAGCACATCTGTGCAAGGGCTATCTTGATTTTTTCTTCCATTAATCTCCCCCGTTGTAAATAGTTTAGTAAGAGGCGCGTGGAAGTCTGAAATCCATCCCTACAGTCCTATATCCAAGTTTTGCTGTTAGTAACATTCGCCTCTTGTGTTCCGAAGAGAGCCATCTGTTTTTGACTTTTTCAATGATCATCTTGTCAACATCCAGCTGTCTTGCTATCTCTTCTGGTTTCATAAAACGTTCCAGTCCATAAAGGATAAGATCAAGCATTTCATATTCAATGCCGAGTTCTACTTCTGCGAGTTGATTCGGCCAGAGAGCTGGCGTTGCCGGTTTGGTTACGATTTCCCTTGGGATACCTAAATGTTGGGCGAGTTTACGAACTTGAGTCTTGTACAAGTCCATTATCGGCGATATATCTGCTGCAACGTCTCCCCATTTTGTGAAGTACCCCATCATTGTTTCTGATTTATCTGAGCTTCCACAAACAATCACCTTGAATTTATTAGCATAATAATAGAGGAAAATCATTCTGGTTCTTGCCTTTATGTTGCCTTTCCCGACCTTTTCTGAAAGGTCAAAGACAGGTATTGACTTGTAGAATTCTTCCAAGACCAGTGTGATGTCACATAGCTCTGTGCTTAAACCGAATTTTTCCGCAACAAGTTTTGCATGTTCAATATCCTTGGGATTGTACGTCTCTTTCTCGGGAAGCATAAGCCCTAGGACGTTGCGGCCTCCAACTGCTAGGGCTGAAAGTGCTGCGACCGTGCTGCTGTCGATTCCGCCAGACAACCCTAGAACTATGCCCTTTGCTCCAGAGTTTTCTATGTAGTCTCTGATGAATCTTTCTATTCGCCTTTCTGTCTCTGGCAAGTCCAAGTCCAGCACAGAAGTTTTCAATTTCAAGCGAACACCCACGCCTTCACGTTTTATGGTAGTAGGCAAGTATTTAAGCACAAACATAAATACTAAAAGACTATAGATTCACGCCATAGAGGGATTTAAAGACGGGGCGTAGAAGGAGAAAAGTTGTTCACATCCCCAAGAAGCGATTACCCAAGTTCTTCTCTTGCCCCAAATGTGGGAAAGAAACGGTTAGAATTGAACTGCTACGAGAGGAAGGACGCGCCATTGTAGGATGCGGTAGTTGCGGTCTTCAGGAAGAGTTTCAGATTAGGCCTGCTCAAGGTGAGATCGACGTTTACTGCATGTTTACTGACAAGATTTATGCGCCTTCCAAGAAGCTTCGCGTATCAGAAACGAAGAACGTTTAGGTAGGTGGAGTTGTGCGTGCCTGGACGTGTTGAAGAATATTTAATTGCTAAAATAAAAGCGGAGGGTTCAATCCATATAACCCTCATAGACCCCGAAAAGGTAACGCCTCCCCAAGCTTCTAGGACCGCGAGTTACGCGAAGAATAGTGGCACATCCGCTATAATGATTGGGGGCTCAACATTCGTTTCACAAACCCACCTTGATCACGTTGTTAAGGCGGTTAAGCGCACAGTGAGAGTTCCGGCAATTCTTTTTCCTAACAATATAACTGGGATAAGCCGTCACGCGGATGCCATATGGTTTATGTCCCTTCTGAATTCTGTGGATCCTTACTTCTTGATTGGCGCCCAAATTCTGGGAGCCCCAATTATTAGAAAGTTCTGCATAGAACCAATCTCTATGGGATACATAATTGTGGGCGAAGGCGGCACTGCCGGAATTGTAGGCAAGGCAATCCCCGTCCCATATGACAAACCAGAACTTGCAGCCGCGCATGCGCTCGCTGGACAGTATTTGGGAATGCACTTTATATATCTCGAAGCTGGATCCGGAGCAGCGTTTCCAGTATCGCCAGAGATGATTCGGACGGTCAGACACTTCATCGACGTGCCGTTGATAGTTGGTGGAGGCATAAAAACCAAAGAGCAAGCCTTAGCAGCAGTCTCCGCTGGGGCAGATATTATTGTGACCGGTAATATAATTGAAAACACGAATGTTGGGCAAAAAGTTTCTGAAATTGTCGACGGCATCAAGCAGGGCAAAGCATAGAGTTCTTTTTTTGAGTAAGATTCAGGGAGAGATTTGCTGAGAAAACTTTTTGCCTTGTTCGTGTTAGAAAGTCAAAATAAATGCTACTAGCACTGTGGTTTGTGGAGAAGGGCATTTGAACAGCAAGATGAGTGAGTCTTATCGGCGCTATGTGGAAACCATTGAAGACCAGCTAAAGCAACTTTATTTGGTAAGCGAAAAGGCTAGGGAGAAAGGAATTGATCCCGCACTGAAAACTGAGTGTATAATAGCGAAGGACTTGGCTGATCTTGTAGAAGGACTTGTTGGACCAAAAGGAGTGGCTGCAAGCATTAGAGAACTGAGCACAAAACTTCAAAGGGAAGAGTTAGCTTTCAAAATCGCCGAAGAAATTGTTCATGGCAAATTCGAACACTTGGAGCCTGAAGCTGCAGCAGAGCAAGCCATACGTACGGCCCTGGCTATTTTCACCGAGGGGCTCACTGCAGCTCCGATGCAAGGCGTAGCTGAAGTGAAAATCAAAACCAATTTTGATCGAACAAAATATCTAGCCATATACTTTGCAGGTCCCATAAGGTCTGCTGGCGGAACAGATCAGGCGTTGACTTTGGTTGTTGGCGACTTTGTGCGACGGTTACTTGGGCTCGATCGATATAAACCCACAGAAGGAGAGATCTCTCGTTTCATTGAGGAATTGAGGCTATATGAACGTTCGGTCGGTCGTTTCCAATATCACATTTCAGATGAAGAGTTGAGGAAGGCGCTTGAATGGCTTCCAGTAGAAGTGACCGGCACAGAATCTGACCCTATTGAAGTTTCTTCTTTCCGTAATCTTCCAAGAGTTGAAACCAACCGTGTGAGAGGTGGTGCTCTTAGAGTGGTGAACGATGGCATCGCCGGGCGGGCTCCTAAAGTTTCTACCATTGTAGAGAAACTTGGATTTCAAGGATGGGATTGGCTTAGGGAATTTCGCAAGAAATCTGAAAAGAAATCGGCTGGATTTATGGACGACGTCATTGCTGGACGGCCAATATTCTCTTTTCCGTCTCGCCGCGGCGGTTTTCGGCTAAGATATGGCAGGGCGCGAAATACAGGGCTTTCGGCGGTGGGCGTCCATCCAGCAACGATGCTTGTGGTTGCGGGTTTCCTTGCAGCTGGCACACAGCTTCGTCTGGAGCTTCCTGGAAAGGGCGGTATTGCCGTGCCAGTGGACAGCCTTGAACCTCCAGTTGTTTGTTTGAAGGATGGTTCCGTTGTACGAGTTTCTGTTGAGAACTTCAACAGCATGAGAGACAGTATTGAGAAGATCCTGTCCTTGGGCGATATCCTGATCAGTTATGGCGATTTCCTTTACACTAGTAAATCGCTTGTCCCTTCAGGATATGTTGAAGAATGGTGGGCTGAAGACGTCAAGAAAGTTATTGGGAAGGAGTTTAGTGGACAATTGGAAAGAGCTGCGGAAATGGTCGGGGTCCCACTGGAAAAATTGAAAGGTCTCTTGGAAGACCCATTTAACAATAAGCCTACCGCTGAGGATGCCACCGCGTTATCTTCACTCTTGCGCGTGCCTCTGCATCCTCTTTTCACATTCCCTTGGTCAAACCTTTCATCAGTTGAAATGGTTATGCTCCTAAGGAAATGGCTATTGAATTCGGAGGTGCAGCTCAAAAATGGCTTTGTTGAAAAAATTGTTGGAGAAACAGAACCGAATGTAGAAGAAGCTTTGAAAGCAATACTTTTGCCACACAAGATTGTTAACGGCAGAATTGTTATTGAAGATGAGTATGCTCATGTTTTTGCTTTTTGTCTTGGTTATGGGGCTTCCCGGGAAATGGATGCTTCTGCAGAATCTGTCTTGAAAGCGATAGGCTCACTTTCTGGTGTGGAAGTTAGAGAAAAGGCTCCCACCTTTGTAGGGGCACGAATGGGCCGACCAGAAAAAGCGAAAAGGCGGGAGATGAAACCTCTTGTTCACGTGCTTTTTCCTGTGAGTTTGGCTGGCGGCTCTCACAGAGACATCGTGGAAGCAGCGAAAAAAGGACCCACGTTTGTCGAAGTTGTCAGACGAACGTGTCCAAGTTGCAAAACCTTTACTTTTAGACCCAAGTGTCCTCAGTGTGAGTGTGAAACAGTTATTGAAAAGTGTTGTCCCCGCTGTGGTAGAAGCCTGAAGGGTGGTGATGTCTGCCCGGTGTGTAAGGCTCACGCTCAGCCGTACCAAAAACGAGTTGTCAATTTTAAAGAATTGCTTGAAAATGCTTGTAGTTGTCTAAACGTTTCTATGCCCAGAATTTTGAAGGGAGTTAAAGGGCTAACAAACGAGGACAAGACTCCCGAAATTATCGAAAAAGGCATTTTGCGTGCAAAGCATGACCTGTCAGTGTATAAAGATGGGACAATTCGCTTTGATGTTACGAATGCTCCTTTAACGCATTTCAAGCCTGCTGAAGTTGGCGTTTCGGTTGAAAAAACTAGGCAGCTCGGCTATTCTCACGACATATTTGGCGCGCCTGTGACGAATTCAAATCAAGTTTGTGAACTGAAGATTCAAGACGTAGTCTTGCCACGAAAATCCGCAGAATACTTCGTGCGAGTTGCAAACTTCATAGACGAACTCCTAACAAAAGTTTATCAACTTCCAGCTTACTATAACCTGAAAAGCCAAGACGACCTTGTCGGACATCTGATTTTAGGTTTGGCCCCCCATACCTGCGTCAGCATACTCGGTCGGATAATCGGTTTTTCAGATCTAAGTGTCTGCTACGCACACCCAATTTGGCATTCAGCCAAACGAAGAGACTGCGACGGCGATGAAGATACGCTTATGCTAGCTATGGATGCTCTCCTCAATTTTTCCCGCAAATATCTGCCAGCGCAAATAGGCGGCATAATGGATGCTCCTCTACTTCTGATTCCTTTTGTGAATACCAAGGAGGTGCAAAGGCAAGTTCACGACTTTGACGTTGACGGATCATATTCGCTCGAGTTTTACGAGAAAACATGGCAGAGAGTCGAAGCTCGGCAAGCTAGCTCTCTGATAGACGTGGTCAGTTGCAGACTTGGAACTGAGGCGCAGTTTGAAGGCTTCAACTTCACTACACCCGTTTCGAACATAAACATCGGTAATCGAGAAAGTGCCTATAAGCAGCTTAAGACGATGATTGAGAAACTCAACATGCAGTTGGAATTAGGCGAGAAAATTCAAGCTGTAGACGTGAAACAAGTTGCCTTAAAAGTTTTAACAACACATTTCATCAGAGATATTGCGGGCAATCTGCGCGCCTTTTCCACGCAAGGTTTCAGATGCAAATCCTGCAACAGGCGGTTCCGTCGTTTACCTCTCCGCGGCAAATGCCTTTACTGCGGCGGACAATTGACTCTAACCGTATACCGGGGCGGCATTGAGAAATATCTTGAGGCAGCTCAACAATTGGTTGAAAAGTATGGACTACCAAAGTACTATGCTCAGAGAATATCTCTGATGAAAGAGGAGATCAACGCGATGTTTGACACTAAGAAACCTAGGCAGATAAGCCTAACAGACTTTGCTTAGAACGAAAACTTTTCTATGGTAGACACAATAATCCATCTTTGGTGAGTCATCATAAAAGAAATTTACCACCCTAACGCTTACCTGTCAAGTATAAAAAACGTTAAGCCAGGGCTAAGGGCTAGAACTAGGATACTGATTGTTTTGGAGAGGCAATCAACTGACGCAAAAACCATTGCAAGGGAAGCCGGGTTGTCTTACCAAGCGGTTTTACATCATCTGAAGCTTTTAGGAGCAGAAAAGAGGGTCGCAGGAAAAGGAACAAGGCCTTGTGTATGGATGCTTACTGGTCTGGGTCAGAAACGACTATTCAACTAAAAAATAGAGACTAAAAGGTGCATTGGCATGGTGTGCACTTGCATTTTGGGCATTTATTGTGGTACTTGTTAAAAGCTGCTTTCTCAAGATCTATGCTCGTGATATTAGCTAGGGAGGCCAGCCATGCGATGACATCGGCAAACTCGTTTTCAAGGTCTTCTTTGTCGCCTTTTTCAAGCGCTTCACCCAATTCTTTAACTTCATCCACAAGCCAATTGTATGTACCTGTTTTACCGCGTTCACAATCCCTATGGAAATATA
>Ga0172364_10000926_pt1 | contig 21878 bp, 15 predicted proteins | sample LakKivSesite10cm_FD_114545 | JGI IMG/M metagenome (GOLD analysis project Ga0172364, IMG submission 114545) | Sediment microbial communities from Lake Kivu, Rwanda - Sediment site 10cm | ecosystem: Environmental > Aquatic > Freshwater > Lake > Sediment | place: Rwanda: Western Province, Lake... | reverse complement strand
GCATCTGTAACGCCATTAACAAATTCAGCAGCCAGGACCAGAACTAAGATGGGTATTAGAGCGTCATGCATTCTTGAGTACCACAGCCTCAAGTACGTTAGCTACGTCTTCGCCTCTGTCTGCTGCGTTTTCCAGGTGCTGGTAGATCTCGCGCCATTTAATGACGTCGTATGGAGGCGTCCCATCGAAAAGCTCGGCAAGGGCGAAGCGCATTATCGAATCGGCTTCGTTCTCCAGACGATTTATCTCGACGCAGTGCTGCAATATCTGATTCATATGAGAATGATTTCGCAGGAGCGGTACGGCCTTAACAAGTTCTTCGGCCATTGCTACGAGAATAGCTGCCTGCTCTTGGGCTCTCTTCGTAGGCTGCTCAATTCTGTAGAGAAGCATGGCATTAGCGGCATCCTCAATGAAGTCCATAACATCATCAAGTCTTCCGGTAAGCGCAGTGATATCCTCGCGGTCCAAAGGAGTCAGAAAGCTGCGGTGCAACTGCTCGATAATCTGGTGAGTTATGTAGTCCCCTTGATGCTCAAGCTCCGTAATTCGGGCTACTTTCTGAGGAACATTTGTATAATCATTGAGGAAGTTATGGAGTTCCCGGGCGGCCTCTGCAACATTAGCTACACTTCTTTCAAAGAGTTCGAAGAACTTCGGCTCTCTGGGAATGAAGGAAAATCTAGGCAAAATGCACCTCTCTGTGACGACAAAGATAACAAAAATCTATAAAAAGATGGCCTTTAGAGAGAGGAGGGTGAATAACTGAGAAAAAGGGGACAGCGCTTGTCAGAATCGTACTTTGCTTCCCTATAGCCGTTGACAAAATATACCCGCCTGCTGCATGGGTTTTGTGCCAACCGAATAGTAAATTACAGCGCTCCGATTGTCAAGCCATTGAGAGGATTATTGATGACGAATTCTATAGTGCAATCTACACTAGCCCAGCGAGAACGTTGAACCTTCTTCAGTCTTGATGACATCGATGCGTACCGGGAAGGCATCTTTTAGCTCTTCGATATGTGTAATGACTAGTATTTTCTCAAAGTCGTCTTGGATCGAGTTTATAGCCTCGACCAGCTTCTCCCTCCCTGCACTATCCTGCGTTCCGAAGCCTTCATCGATAATAAGTGTGGGCAGCGGCGCTCCCGCCCTTCTTGCCAGAAGCCTTGACAGGGCAATGCGCAGAGCGAAATTAACCCTGAAGGACTCGCCTCCGCTGAACATCTCGTAATTCCGTGTACCGAGTTCATCTGCTATCTTTATGTCAAGCGTCTCAATGGTGTCACCTTTCCTGGTATCGCGCTGGCTCTCTATTTTCAGGCTCATGCGGTTGTCCGTCATCCGTCCCAGCAGGCGGTTGGCTTCCTCCTCTATCTCGGGAAGCGCTTTCTCTATTATCAGGGCTTGCGTTCCCCTCTTGCCGAATGCTGTGGCGAGTTCGTCGTAGATACTTTTCTCCTCCGCTACCTGACGTATTTCCTTACTTTTCTCTCCCCTTTCTGATTCCAGTTGAGCGCAACGGCGCAGGCTCTCTAGCAGCTCGCCTGAGTTCACTCGAAGCTTACCCTCCCGCTCCCGAAGCTCCCGGTGTGCCTTCTCAGCATCTCCGAGCTCTCTCTCAATTTTGGATAGTGACTCGATCCCACTGAGCAGCATTTTCATCTCTTTTGTATCATCTTGAACCGCCTTAGTCAGGTCCTCTACGGATTTCTGAGCTTTAACCAGTGATTCCCTCTCCTGTGGCAGGGACCTTTCAGCTTCGGCTTTCTCCTTGTCGAGAGCGCCTGCCTGCCGTTCCAACCTTGTCCTCTCTGCAACAATTATAGTATCCAGCTTCTTGATTTCCTGTACTAAGATTCTCTGTTCCCCCTCCTTCTTCTGTAACTCAGCATGGTTGGTTCGATATGTCTCTCTCTTATCATGTATTTGAGTTTCATAGTTTGTCACGATCCTTTTACGCTCTTCGACACCCAGCCTCGTGCCACACAGGGGACATTCCGCCTCTCCCTCACTGCTTCCCAGAAGCTCAAGTTTTTCTCTTAGCTCTTTCCCTTCCTTCTCCAATTGCACATTGGTTGAACCCAGCAGGTAGATTTGACTAGAGAGTTTCTTCTCGTATTCTTGTTTTCCCCTTAAATCATCTTCCTGCCTGGTCATCTCGTCAAGACGCGTCTTGATTCCTGCATAATTCTGCTCATAAGTCGATAAAGTGTTCTCGTATCTCTCAATCTTGGAGCGGTGTCCCTCAGCGACAGTATTCAGATTTTGTAGCTGTCTCCCCGCCTGCTCTATTCGTTTGCCTATCTCTCTATATTGCTCCTCCCTGAACTTGAGGGTCTCCCTGGATTCACGCAAAGCTGTGAGCGCTGACTCCTGTTTCTCTATTTCGGTACCCAGCATAGAGATAGCTGTCTGAGTCTGCTGAAGCTCGACTTCGTAGTTTGGCTTCTGACTCAGCTCCTGTTCGATTCGAGCGATATCGCTGACAAGTTTCTGCTGGACAATCTCTCTCTCTTTGGCATTATCTTTAGCCAGTTTTTCGAGCCTATCATAGAGTGAGAGCCCCAATATGTTAGCGAGGACTTCTTTTCGCTCCCCCGGCTTCTTCATGCTGAATTCGTTGGCACGGCCTTGAAGCAACAACGCGCTGTTGATGAAGGTCTGATAGTCCATCCGCAGTATCTCGATTATCTTTCTCTCGGTCTCCCTGATAGTATTACCGGTGAGTGTAGCGAATCCATCCGATGTCGCTATTTGCAGCTCAAGGAGGCTCTGGCCGGCACGCTTTAAGCCGCCCTTGGTTCGTTTGCGCAGAACACGATAGCGGTTTTGGCCTACGGAGAACTCGAACTCAACCTCCATCTCACTTTGTCCCAGGTATATGAGGTCATCGTCGCTTTTGGCTCTCGCTTCTCCCCATAGTGCCCAGGTGATAGCATCAAGCAGCGCCGATTTGCCATGGCCGTTATCGCCGCAGAGGCAGGCCACGTGGAAGCCCTCGAAATGGAGAGTTGGCACGTTATCGCGGTAGCACATGAAGTTCTTGAGAGCAAGCTTAATCGGAACCATCGCTCTCCCTTGAGTAATCCATTCCTAGCTCTAGAGATGGGCAGGGGAAATAAGCTGTGGTTGTTTGCTGGCTGCAAACTTTCTGTATTCTTCTATGATAACCGCTCCAAACACCAGCAGGGAGGCGAAATAGAAATAGGCAGAGAAGCTGCGCCAGGCGAAGAACAAGGGCAGAACTGCCAACAGCAATCCTGCTTGAGGGTATTTACGGCAATTGTAGTAGTACCAGACCAGGGCTAATATCAGGACTGCTACCTCAATAAAGGTGAAGAGCAGGGAGTTCGCAGGTAGAATACCTGCTATAGTGAAAGCCACGATCCCTGCCCCTTTAGGAAACATAGGGTCAAATATCGGCGCGAGCACACCCTGCATCCAGGCTTGAGGAGCGCTGAAAATGAAAGGCAAATTGGTGACGATGAAAGTAAACGCTATCACACCCAACGATTGGGCGACGCGTTTCCAGCCTGCCTCGCGGAGTATCAGAATGAGATAGAACAAGATGAAAAGCCAGGCTATTTGTTTGGTAGTGGCGGCAAGCCCCATGAACAATGCGGAGAGCAACAGTTGTCGCCTGAATATCCAGCCCAGCAGTATAAACAGTATGTACAGAGTATCGGTCTGCCCGGTGCCAATGAGATTCCAGAGCGCCAGGTTGGTGAGAAAGGCAATTATTACGAGGGGACGCAGGTTTTTAGGAGCCTTCCAGAAAATCACCGCTACCATCACAACAGCGCATATCAGGTAGAACCATCTGGTGTCTTTGAGCCCGAGGGCGACTAAAGGCGCTTGAAAGAGGAAAGACCCGGCAGGATAACTTACCTTTGATTCAAACTCCACCGGCGGTGTACCTGTTGAAGTCTCCGCCTTGTTCAGAGCTTTGTCTATTTGCTCCTCCGTAGGGTAGGGGAAGACTTGGGCAAAAGCCCCCTGTTTCAAAGGAGTAAGATAGTCAGAGGACACCTTGAATTCTTCAGCAGCGCTGATGATATTCGATTTTTCATAAGGATTTTTCCCCTCAAGGAGCGTCTGGCTCGCCTGCTGGTTCAGTGCAGTGGCATCGTTATAACCGAAGCCCTCGGTCAGGGTCGTGGCCATGGCATTGTCTTTAACCACACCTGTGTTTACCAGGTGTATCCCTATCCCCTCACCGATAGCCATGAGCGACAGGATTATTACGACTACTATAGCAGACAGGTACAATATCTTGCGATAGGGACGTAACGTAATATCAATCGAAGGCCTAGCTATGAGGAAAACAAGGCCAAACCAGAAAAGCCACAGGAGTACTGCGAAGGAGATGATAATGGGATTCCCCGTATGCTTGGCATACCAGCTCAGGACCTCTCCGCCCATCTGGATGATAATGGCAAAAAAGATAAGGAGCAATCGTGGAGGCAGGGTGCGAGGGAATAGCCTCTCTATCCTCCCCATTCTGCCCGCCGGCGATGGCCCTCGGTCGTTATCGTATGTAATAGAATCATTCATCTGATTACCTTGCAGTATTTTACCTGCAATCACGAAAAAGTTCTACTCTGTCACCGAGCATTGCCGCACCAGCTTTTCGCCATATTCGAGAAGTACCTGTGTCCTATCTTTCGGAGTCTTCTTGGACTCGAGGTATAGCTTTAAGGCTTGCAGCGGCGTCAGCCCCTCCGCAGGGTAGCTTTCCAGCCTGCTGCGGTGCTCCCGGTCGACTTCCTTGTTTATAGCAGCTATAAAATGTGCCTCTTTGAGCGATTTCCTTATCTCGTTCTCCTGGAGCAGGCCTTCCTTTGCTGCGGAGACCTTAACCTGCAGGCGGACTATGGCATCCTTAACATCTTTCTTCGCAACAGCTTGAAGCACAGTTTCAGTAGGATTGTCAGTGTCTGCATCTATATTAATAGTGAGGAAGCGGCGTGCTGCCACCGGGTGAAATTCGTAGGATTTAAGCCGCTTGCCCCTAGCTGCGTTTTCGTCCAATTCCACAACGTAGAACCCCTTCTCCTGGCCCTCATCTCCGAAGTCGATAGTCTGAAGGCTTCCGGGGTAAACGACAGGGACGGGGCGTTCAATTGTCTGCTGCTTATGCATGTGTCCCAGAGCAACATAGTCGAAGGCGGGATTAGCGATGGTGCTGCGGAGCAGAAAATAGTCCCGTCCCACCATCATTATCCTCTCCGAACCTACGACAGCATCCGAGTGAGCGAGATGTCCTGCTAGTATAGCGGGAATGCGGGGGTCAAGGGCAGCAGCTTGGGCATTGACCCAGTTCGTCAAAATATCTTCGATTCTTTTATTGAGTTGGTCCGTAGACAGGCCCTTGGTATCTTCCTTGCTCAGCAACCTGCCATATCTTATCCAGGGCAAAGCCACAACCTGTATAGTGCCTTTCCTTGTCTCTAAACGGTGGCCTTGCGGGACATTGGCGACAGTAACATTTTCGATGGTCAGAGTATCGAATATTTCCACCGACGTTGCCCGCCCCAGGGCATTAGGCAGGTCATGGTTGCCCGCGAGCAGAAATACGCGGATATTATTGCCGCTGAGCTGCCTGATACGCCTGGCAAACTCGCGCTGATAGGTCTGGCTGGGGTCGCGGCTCCTATAGGCGTCACCGCAGAAAAGTACTAAATCTATATCGTTGCTCAAGGCATAGTCTACTACCTGGTCCAAGGCCGCCAGGAAATCGCCCAGGCGCGAGGACAGGCCCGTGGAGGGGTCGATGTGACCGTAGGTCTCCACGCCCAGATGAAGGTCAGCGAAGTGCAGGATACGAATCATTTAGAAACCCTTAATACTCCTGCGCCTTGAATTTTACCCTGTTTCAGAAGCAGCAGCGAACGGTTTGCTTCTTCCCAGGGAAATTCCTGTACTTCTGCTCGAACAGGTATCTCTGCTGCAAGTTCGAGCAGGTCCTCGGCGTCTTTCCTGGTGCTGTTGGCTACGCTCCTCACAGTTTTCTCGTAGTAGAGGTGCTCCTGGTAACTCAACTCGGGTATCGGAGTCATGTAAATTCCGGCCAGAGCAAGAGTACCACCTTTTCCCAAGATACGCAAGCCATCCAGCACGAGTCTCCCTGCGGGCGCAAAGATTATAGCGCTTTGCACTTTTGCCGGAGGAGTCTCTTCGGCACCCCCGGCCCAGACCGCTCCCAGTTCCCGGGCAAGCTTGCGGTGCTCCTCGCTTCTTGTGAAAACATAGACTTGGCAGCCCCAGTATTTAGCTATCTGGATAACGATATGTGCGGAGGCCCCGAATCCGAAGAGGCCGAGTCGTCCTCCTTTTCCTATCTCCGATAATCTCAGGGCGCGAAATCCGATTACACCGGCGCAGAGCAGCGGTGCAGCCTGAATATCTGAGAACCCTTTGGGAATAGGATAGGCGAAATCCTCGGATACCACCGTATACTCTGCGTAGCCGCCATCCACATCGTAACCCGTGAACCTGGCCTTCTCGCAGAGGTTTTCCTTCCCTTTAAGGCAGAACTCACACTTCCCGCACGTGGAGTTGAGCCAAGCTACCCCGACCTTATCGCCCACCCTGAATCGGGTGACTTTCCTGCCTACCGACTCCACTATGCCCACGATCTGGTGCCCGGGTATCATAGGCAGCTTTTTGGGTGGGAGTTCCCCTTCTACTACGTGAAGGTCGGTATGACATATACCGCAGGTCAGGATTTTGAGGTGTACTTCTTCAGGCCCCGGCGTCGGCTTTTCCACCTCGGCCATCACCAGAGGCTTTTTCTCGATTAGGCGTGGTTCCTTAAGCAGCATCGCTTTCATGATTATTTATCAATCGAACCCCAGCCATTTCTTCCCGCCGGGGGGCAGCACGTCTAAAGGTTCCCCGCACAGCTTGGCTTCCAGCGTTGGCTTCAATACCTCGATGGGCACGCGTATCTGCCTCATCTTGTCGCGCTCCCGGATGGTCACCTGCCTGTCTTCGAGCGACTGAAAGTCTATGGTGACGCAGAACGGTGTGCTTATCTCGTCCTGCCTGCGGTAGCGCCTGCCGATACTCTGGGCATCGTCGTATTGCACCATCCAGCACTTGCGCAGGCTATCGTAGACCTCCCTGGATAGCGGAACCAGCTTTTCGTTCCGGCTCAGAGGGAGAATAGCGACTTTTATCGGGGCCAGGTCATAGTGAAGCCTCAATATCACCCTCAGCCCTTCCTTGTCTTTCTCCTCATCGTATGAATCTGCCAGAAAGGCCAGTACCGAGCGGTCAACCCCGGCCGAGGGCTCGATGACATAGGGCATGATATGTTCCTTCGTCTCCTCATCGAAGTAGCTCAGGTCCTTGCCGCTGAATTTGGCATGCTGTTTCAAATCGAAGTCGGTGCGATTGGCGATGCCCTCCAGCTCCGACCAGCCTATGGGGAAGAGATACTCTATGTCATAGCAGTCACGGGCGTAGTGGGCAAGCTCGTCCTTGGCGTGCTGGCGCAGCCTGAGGTTCTCCTTCTTAATGCCTAAATTGATGTACCAGTTGAACCTCTGCTCGACCCAGTGCTTGAACCACTGCTCGTCGGTGCCCGGCTTGACGAAGTACTCTATCTCCATCTGCTCGAACTCGCGCATCCTGAAGATGAAGTTGCCCGTGGTTATCTCGTTTCTGAAGGACTTGCCCGTCTGAGCTATTCCGAAGGGCAGTTTCTTTCTGGTAGAGTTGAGTACATTTAGAAAGTTGACGAATATACCCTGGGCTGTCTCAGGCCGCAGGTAGACTACCGACGCCTCATCCTCTACCGGACCCACGAAGGTCTTGAACATAAGGTTGAACATCCTGGCCTCAGTGAGCTCGCCGCCGCAGGCCGGACATCTTCCATCTTTAATGTGGTCAGCGCGCCACCTCTGGTGGCATTGTTTACATTCTACCAGCGGGTCGGCGAAGCCTTCCACATGTCCGCTGGCGACCCAGGTTTGAGGATGCATGAGTATCGAAGCGTCCAGGCCAACCATATCGTCGCGTTCCTGGACGGCTGCCTTCCACCAGGCCCTTTTGACATTGTTCTTGAGTTCCACCCCCAGCGGCCCGTAGTCGTAGCAGGCGCCCATTCCGCCATATATCTCGCTCGAAGGGAAGATGAAACCCCTCCTTTTGCACAGAGAGACCAATTTGTCCATATCCACTTTGCCGGGAACCTGTTCTGTCACAATCACTTCTCCTGATATCTTAAAAACTTCGCCCTATTAAGGTAGCAGTTTTCCTTTCCAGTGTAAAGACTTGACACTGGAGCGTAAATAGTCAAAAATGAAAGGGTTTTCCACAAATAGAGATAGAGAGAGACTTCGAGTGCATTCGCGTATCGGAGGGCTAAATGATCGTTAAAACGCTTATAGTAGGACCGTTCGCGTCAAACTGCTTTATCGTAGGTTCGGAAACGACCAGAGAAGGGCTGATCATCGACCCCGGTGCCGATGTCCCCAATATCCTGAACACAGTACGCGGCCTTCATTTATCTATAGAGTGGATCGTAGCAACACATAATCATATCGACCATGTGGGGGCACTCCGCAGCGTTAAGGATGCAACCGGCGCGAAGTATGCAGTGCACGAAGCAGATTCAAGTGAAGCTATGCCTATGATGTTTGGCAGAATGATGGGGCTGATGTTAGGCTCGTCGCTGAGAGCCCCGCCCAAGCCGGATAGATTTCTCAAAGATGGCGATATAATCGAAATCGGAGACCTGGAGTTCAAGGTACTTCATACTCCCGGACATACACAGGGAGGCATCTCGCTTTTAAGTGACGGGGTTGTTTTTTCCGGAGATACTTTATTCAATTTCGGTATAGGCAGGACCGACCTTGCCGGAGGAGACTATGCCAAGCTCATGGACAGCATAATGACCAAACTCATGATGCTGCCCGATTCGACTATCGTTTACCCCGGACACGGCCCTGAGACCACTATCGGCGCTGAACGAAAGTGGAACCCCTTCTTACGCTGAACGCCTGCAAAGCAACTGATTAAAATAAACAGCCTGCCGAACCCCAGATGTTCAGCAGGCTGTTGCGATCTCGAATCCCTGTTTTTTACTGTCCTAGAGTATCCACAAGGGACACATCACCAGTGTCACCGTAGCTATAAGCTTAGCTACAATATGCAGGGACGGTCCTACTGTATCCTTAAGCGGGTCTCCTACGGTATCTCCGACGACCCCTGCGGCATGAGGCAGCGAACGTTTGCCTAGAACATTCCCGGCTTCGTCTTTGAGCTGCCCATCCTCGATGTATTTCTTGGCGTTATCCCAGGCACCTCCGCCGTTGTTCATGAAGGAAGCCATCAGGATAGAAGCAAAGGTTCCTGTGATGAGGAAGGCTCCTACCGCCATGGCAGCGTCGGAACCACCAACGTGTAAGTGCAGGTATCTGAAAACAACCCCTATGACTATCGGGAGCAGTACAGGAAGCAACGCGGGGGCAATCATTCCCCTGAGGGCGGCCCTTGTGGTAATATCTACTGCTTTGCCGTAGTCCGGTCTGGATGTACCCGCCATAATCCCGGGATCGGCTTTAATCTGGCGGCGCACCTCATCGATGATCTTGCCTGCTGCTCCACCAACCGATCTGAGTCCCCAGGAGCTGAACAGGAAGACCATCATTATGGCTATTATAGCTCCAATAAGGACTTCAGGAATTACTATGTTCACATCAAAGACCGATCCTTGTGTGTGCTGGAACAACTGAACCCTATCGAAGTACGCCTGGAACAGAAGGAATCCGGCAAGGCCAGCCGAAATCATGGCATATCCCTTGGTCAATGCCTTGGTAGTATTGCCGGTAGCATCGAGGTGGTCCGTAACCCTTCTTATCTCGGAGCCAGCGTTTGTGAACTCGTTGATTCCATTTGCATTATCGGTTATAGGACCAAAGGTATCCTCAGCCAGGATAAAGGGACAGGTCATCAGCATGCCCATAGTGGCGATTGCTGTTCCGTAGGCACCTGCTACCCACCATTCAAGCCCTGGTAGATTTGCCTTAGTACCGAAAAAGTAAGTGGCTCCCAGAGCCACACAAATGATGATCGCAGTAGGCAGAACAGTCTCGAAGCCCACCGACATGCCTTCCACTATTACGGTTGCCGGACCGGTGCGGGAAGCCTCTGCAATCCTCTTGGTCGGTCTATACCTGGCTTCGGTATAGTACTGAGTTACATAGACTACAATCACGCTGGCTAGTATGCCGATGATGCCAGCCCCCAGAAGCCATGCCCAGCCGCTAGCCATAGGTTTGAACATGACTACGGAAACGCCGATCATCGCTGCTATACACAGCGCCAGAGCTACAAAAAAGCCGCGGTTCAGAGAAGTCATAGGGTTCTCTCCCTTGCGGCTGCTGACCGCCATTATCCCTACCAAACTGGAAACGATACCGAAAGCACGAATAATAAGCGGGAACAGCACCCAGCCCACAGCTAGTGTAGCTGAGATACCGGCATTTACTGAAGCGACGTACAGGGCCACACCGATTATCATAGCCCCGATATTCTCCGCTGCAGTGGACTCGAACAGGTCTGCGCCGCGGCCGGCGCAGTCACCGACGTTATCACCAACCAGGTCAGCGATTACTGCTGCGTTGCGGGGATCGTCTTCGGGAATACCAGCCTCGACTTTGCCCGCGAGGTCGGCGCCCATATCGGCAGCTTTGGTGAATATACCGCCACCAAGCTGGGCAAAAAGGGCAACCATACTGGCACCGAACCCGAAGGCAACAATCAGGTGAGGCGCAATATTAGGGTTGCTGTATCCACCGAAAGCAAAATACATCGCTGTTACCCCGAGCAGGCTCAAGGTAACAATCAGGAAGCCTGAGACCGCTCCACCGCGCAGAGCGACCTTGATTGCTTTATCCAGTCCTGAGTGTGATGCGGCCGCACATCTCACGTTGGATTTGACCGCAATCCACATACCAATAATACCGGAGATACATGAGCAAAAAGCGCCGACAAGGAAGCCGACAGCCGTCCTCCAGCCCAGACCCAGAGCTGTTACGCCAAGCGTATCCAACTCCTCTTTACTGCTCAGCTTTCCCAGTATGACGCCGATTATCACAGCCACTAAGAGAGCTACTACAGCGATGGTGGAATACTGGCGCCTGATAAAAGCCCAGGCACCCTCCGTTATTCTGGCATTGACATCTTGCATTGGCGCTGACCCCGCATCGCTACGCAGGATTTGCCTTATGATACCCAGGGCAAAGACAACCCCGATAGCGATGCCGATCACCACCACCCAAAAAATCCCAGGTAACATGCCATACCTCCTTTAACTTAATTTAGACAAAAATAAAAGGATAGGCTCATCACCCACCCCTCGCATGCCACATAGCCTGGCCCAAAAACACCTTAATAATTTACCACGCTCAGTTTGGCTAGTCAAGTCTAACCGACATAATGAATTTAAAACGCTAACATAAAGTCCAATTAGCACTTTGCAGAACCCTGCATCATCTGGAAGAATTTGCCCTCTGTCTTTATCGATGGAGCGATTATGACCTCGGTTTGATGCATTTCCTTGATGTTGCGTGCCCCGCAGACACCCATCGCAGTGCGGAGCGCTCCAATCAGGTTCTGAGTGCCATCGGTGACCGACGTAGGCCCGAAGAGGGTCTGCTCCAGTGTGCCTTTTATGCCTACCTTTACTCGCGTCCCCCTGGGCAGAGCTTCGTGCGGGGTTGCCATCCCCCAGTGATTGCCTTTCCCTGGGGCTTCTTTTGTCTGAGCAAAGATCGAGCCCAGCATCACTGCATCAGCGCCACAGGCGAAGGCTTTGCAGATATCACCCCCATTGCGCATACCGCCATCAGCTATTATAGGGACACGCCGCCCGCTGACCTTGAAATAATCGTCCCGTGCAGCGGCGCAATCCATAATTGCGGTTGCCTGGGGCACTCCGACACCCAGTACTTCCCTAGTAGTGCAGGCTGCGCCCGGTCCTACTCCTATGAGCAGTCCGTGAATTCCTGTTTCCATCAGTCTGCGGCAGGCACTGTAGCTCACGCAGTTGCCCACAACCACGGGTACGGGCAGTTGTTTAACCAGTTCTGAAAAGATAAGCCCTCTGTAGCTCTTTGAAACATGCCGTGCTGTGGTAACAGTAGATTGTACCACCAGAACATCGATTCCCGCCTCAACTGCAAGCGGTGAGAGCTTTTTAGTGTTGGCCGGTGTAAGCGAAACAGCACAGACAGCGCCTGTCTTTTTAATAGCTCTTATCCGGTCACCTATGAGGTTCTCTTTAATCGGCTCCGAATAAATCTTTTGCAGAAGTGCTGTGACTTCCTGCTGCGGTGCGTTGGCTATTTTGTCTAAAACGATACTGGGGTCATCGTAGCGTGACTGCACCCCTTCCAGATTAAGAACAGCAAGCCCGCCGAGTTTACCCATCGCAATGGCGAAACGAACATCGACCACGCCGTCCATTGCCGACGCCAGAACAGGTATGGAGAGACTAAGCTTGTCTATGGCGAAGCTTATGTCCGTCTGGTCGGGGTTAATGGTGATATCTCCGGGGACAAGGGCAACATCGTCAAAACCATATGTTTGTCTCAGGGTCTTATGTTGGGATCGTTCCATCACTCGTCCTAAAAATGAGATTATAGGAAAGGATATAATAAACAGGTATATAAAGTCAAGTAAACCCGAGACCTCCCCGAGACATAGTCGAGAGTGCGATAGACTGCTACCGAGCTATGGGATATAATCCCTTTGTTATGCCGACGCTGTATCTTGTGGCTACACCTATCGGAAATCTGGAGGATATATCGCTGCGAGCGGTCCGCATCTTGGCAGAGGTGAGGCTTATTGCTGCCGAGGATACGCGCCGGACGCGCCGTCTTCTCTCTGCCTACAAAATTAAGACTCCGCTGACTAGCTATTACGAGCACAACAAGAAGTCAAAACTTGCTTATATCCTGGAACGCCTTGCGCAGGAAGATATTGCCCTGGTATCGGAGGCGGGTACGCCCGGGATAAGCGACCCCGGTTACGAGTTGGTCCTGGCGGCAATCGAGCGAGGCATCCCGGTTGTTGCCATCCCCGGCCCGTCGGTTTTGCCTGTTGCCCTTGCTGTATCAGGCCTGCCTGCAAACCAGTTCCTCTACCTGGGCTTTCTGCCCAGAGAGAAGGGGGGAAGAAAACGCCTGCTTGAATCGATTAGTTCCGAGCCCCGCACCATCGTTGCTTTTGAGGCACCGCATAGACTACCTGCCACATTAAGCGACCTCCTTGAGGTATTAGGAGACAGAAAAATCGCTGTCTGCCGCGAGCTCACCAAAATGCATGAGGAGGTCTTCAGAGGAACGGTGAGCCAGGCGATGGCTCATTTCTCCCAGCCCAGGGGGGAATTCACATTAGTTATCGCCGGATACAGCGGGCTCAGGGAGCAGAAAGAGCTAATAGATTTCTTTGTTAAAGAGGAATTCCGCAGACTTCGCTGTGAGGGGGCTACTGCTAAAGAGGCTGTAGCTAAACTCGCTAGCGTAACGCACTTATCCAAGAAGCTGCTCTACAAAGCATGGCTCGAACTGGATTAGGCTTTGTTTTTACCCTCCTGCTTGTGTTACAATAGTCAATAATTTGTAAATTTTGGACACTGATGGCTGAACGTATTCTTATTGGTGTGGCCTGGCCCTACGCTAACGGGCCTTTACATTTGGGGCATATCGCCGGGGCATATTTACCTGCTGACATATTTGCCCGTTACCATCGCGTCAAAGGTAATGAAGTATTGATGGTCTCAGGCTCCGACCAGCACGGCACTCCGGTCACCCTCCGCGCTGAGGCTGAGGGCAAATCACCCCAGGAGGTAGTTAACCGCTATCATCAAGGATTCCTTGATTGCTGGAAGAAACTGGGGATTTCATTCGACCTGTTTACCACCACCGGAACGCAGAACCATGCCCGCGTTGCTCAGGATTTCTTCCTCAAGCTGCTGGATAAAGGCTACATTTATAAAGACAAAATGTCACTGCCTTATTGCCCCAAATGCGTCCGTTTCCTTCCCGACCGGTATGTGGAGGGCACCTGTCCTTATTGTGGCAGCCCTAGAGCACGCGGAGACCAATGCGACGACTGTGGTAAACCTTTGAATCCCGTGGACTTAATTAACCCTCATTGCAGTATATGTAAGAGCACACCCGAAATCAGGGACTCAGAGCATTTCTTTCTCCGTCTTTCCGCCTTCTCCGATAGATTAAAGTCATGGGTTCAGGAGCAGGGCCACTGGAGGGCAAACGTACTGAATTTCACGCTTCGCTACTTAACCGAGGGGCTGAGAGACCGCGCCATCACCCGCGACATCGAGTGGGGTATACCGGTGCCCTTGCCGGGATATGAAAAAAAACGTATATACGTCTGGTTCGAGGCGGTGATTGGCTACTTATCGGCATCTAAAGAATGGGCAAAGTCCAGTGGGGAAGACGAGCGATGGCGCAAATTCTGGGAAGGCGATGCCAGGAGCTATTATTTCATCGGCAAGGACAACATTGTCTTCCATACTATCATCTGGCCGGCTATGTTGATGGGATATGAGGGACTTAATCTCCCTTATAATGTGCCTGCCAACGAATTTCTCACGCTGGAGGGGAGAAAGCTATCCACCAGCCGTAACTGGGCGGTTTGGGTACCTGATTACCTCGAACGGTATCCTGCCGACCCGCTGCGATACCTGATGTCGGCGAACATGCCCGAGACATCCGATGCCGATTTCTCCTGGCGGGAGTTTGTCCGCCGCACTAATGATGAGCTGGTTGCTACCTACGGTAACCTGGTTCAAAGGGCTCTGACATTCGCCTACCGTAATTTCGACCAGTGCGTTCCGCCCGTGGGAGAACTCGATGCCGAATCTAACGCTTTGTTGAAGAAGGCGGAGGACACGCTAGCAACTGTGGACAGGCTTCTATATACCTGTCATTTCAGAGAGGCAGTAAGAGAGATAATGGCGTTGGCTCAGGAAACCAATCGCTATCTCGACAACAAGGCGCCCTGGAAAAAAATCAATGAAGATAAAGATGCGGCAGCCACCGCTATTTTTACCGTTATCGGTGTAATTAGCTGCCTTAAGATAGTATTCTACCCGTTTTTACCCTTCAGCTCGGAGAAGTTACATCGACTGCTCGGATTTGATGGTGAGGTCGGTGATAAAGGATGGGCTTTCACCATGCCCCGCGCAGGACAGAAGCTGCCGCCTCCCGAGCACCTGTTTGCCAAATTAGATGATAAAATTGTCGAGAAGGAAAACGCTCTTCTCGAACAAAGCAGTTTACATCCAAACTAATATGCCCGGGATGTGGAGGGAAACAATATGTGGCATCTCACTCGACTAGCTCTCCGTAATAGGCTAGTAACATTATTAATAGTCATTTTGATTGCCGGAGCCTCGATCTGGGCCATCCTCGGACTCAAGATGGAACTGATCCCGAACATTCAGTTCCCTTATACAACTGTTATCACAGTTTACCCCAAAGCGCCACCCGACCTGGTTGCAAGTAATGTCACTGCACCCATAGAGCACCTTATCTGGGACCAATGGGAAGGGAAAGGGCTGAAACATCTAACCTCCACTTCGGCTGAAAACATCTCCATTATCTTCGGTGAATTTGAATATGGCACTAATATGGACGATGTAACCAGCTCTATTCAGCAGGGCATCGGCCAAATAAACTTACCCCCTGAAGTGCAGGCTTTTCAACAGTCTAATCCTGATATGGGAGAGAACCCGCGGATTATCCCCATCAACATGAGTATAATGCCTCTGGTGGTGCTCAGCCTCAGCGGTGACCTTCCTCCTGACCAGCTAAAACAGGTTGCCGACACTCAGATTGTACCTGCTCTACAAAACATCAATGGTGTCCTCAGCGTAGAGACAGAGGGCGGCGATAAGGAGCAGGTAGTAATCGCCCCTGACCCCGTAAAGATGGACCAGTTCGCTATCTCTATGTCTCAGATTGTAGGGCTCCTTGCCCCTCAGTACACTTCCCTGAGCCAAATTGAAAACACCCCCCTGAGTAACAGCGGCGTTGTACTCCAGGATGTGGCTGATGTCAGCCTGGGGCCAGCACCGGGGACAGTAGTCACCCGTACCGACGGCAAGCCAAGTGTGACCATAATGGTGATGAAGCAGGCCGATGCCAACACCGTTGATGTGGCAAACGCAGTGCTGGCCAAAGCCAAAGAAATAGGCGGAAACCTCCAGAACGGAGCACAAATTGACACCACATTCACGCAATCAGATTTCATCCAGCGTAGCATAAATGAACTGCGTGACAAGGCTCTGATAGGTGCTGCTCTGGCAATCGTCATAGTCTTCCTCTTCCTGACTACTGTACGGGCTTCGCTGGTCACCGCTATATCCATTCCACTGAGCTTGTTGATTGGTTTTCTGGCTATGCGCGCATTCGGCATAACCATCAACATCCTCACTTTGAGCGCCATGTCTATCGCAGTAGGGCGCTTGATCGATGACAGTATCGTTATGGTAGAGGTCATATACCGCCGTCTCCAGCGAGGCGAGGGCTTCAGAGAGGCGGCTATCAATGGAGCCAGGGAGATAGCTAACCCGATCACCTCAGCTACTCTGGCAACGGTGGCTATCTTCATACCCCTGATTTTCGTCGGCGGCATCGTCGGCCAATTGTTTATACCCTTTGCACTGACCGTAACCTTCGCCATGCTTGCCTCACTGCTGGTGGCGCTCATGGTGGTACCTACCTTATCCAACTTCCTGGTGCGCGGGAAAGCCAAGGTCAAAGTCGGCGAGCCCTGGTATCAGAAGCTATACGCACCCACACTCAAATGGGCACTTAGCCACCGGGCAATAACCTTGATAATCGCTGCTGTGCTTTTCTTCGGCAGCCTCAGTCTGGTCCCTGTTATCGGCACCTCGTTCATGTCCGGCATGGGCGAAAAGACGCTGACTGTATCTATACAAATGAAGCCGGGCACTGACCTCCAGCAAACCAGTGCTGTAGCAGCTCTGGTGGAGCAGCAGTTGCGTGACGACAAAGCAGTTACAAACTACTATACCACGGTCGGCGCTTCGACATCCCTGTTGGGCGCTATGACTACAGCCAGTGGCGGTGGCGATAACACTGCTACGATTAATGTTTACCTCGACCCGGGGGCCGATGTAGATAAAGAAGCTGAGATATTGAGCAGTGCCTGTGACACTATAGCGGCTGAAACGAAAGCAGGCATAGCTGTTACTTCGTCTGAAGGGGGAGGTGGGCCCGGTATGGGCTTCTCCGACCTGAACATATCCATTCAGGGCGCAAATCAAAACGATATTGCCAATACGACGGAGCAGCTTCTTACCCAGCTTCAGGGAGTAAAGGGATTAGCCAACGTTGAAAGTGACCTCACTACAACAGTACAAAGACTCTATATTGAGCCTGACCCAGCCAAAATGGCAGCTCTGGGGCTGTCGCCCGACCAACAACAGCAATTGCAGCAAGAATTCTATCTGTTAATGCTTGGCAACACCTTACCTAACGAAGTAGTGAACATGGGTAATGAAAGCTACCCCCTCTTCATTAAGGGTGTAGCGAACGGTCTGGGCAATGAAACTACAGTGGCCAACGCACTGCGGATTGGCTTTCCACAGTCTGTGGCCCTGGGTGACGTCAGCAATGTAGCACTACTGCAAATGCCTACTCATGTCAGCCACACCGACCTGGCACTCTCTGCCACCATCACAGGCACAATAACAGATAAAGACGTAGGCGGAGTTAACCTGGTGATTCAAGAAAAAATCGATGCACTGCCAACTCAGCCGGGTGTGCAGGTGACGATGGCCGGTGTAGCGGAGGAGATGTCAAGCACCTTCTCACACATGGGCATTGCTATAATCGCTGCTATAGTAATAGCTTTCCTCATTGTAGCATTTATGATGCGTTCGATAATCAACCCGCTCATCATAATGCTGAGCCTGCCTCTGGCGACCATAGGCGCGTTGCTGGGTCTGCTTATTACCGGCCATACCATCGGCGTGTCGGCGATGATGGGAATGCTGATGCTGGTAGGCATTGTCCTCACCAATGCTATCGTGCTTATTGCGCTGGTGGAACAGCTACGTAAGAGTGGCATGAGTACGTATGATTCCTTGCTTCAGGGAGGTCAGACCAGGCTGCGCCCGATTCTGATGACCGCCTTAACAACTATTTTCGCCATGATCCCGCTCGCTTTTGGGGTTGGTTCGGGTACTCTCCTGGCTGCGGAGCTGGCAGTAGTGGTTATCGGCGGCCTGTTCAGCTCTACACTATTGACACTGGTCGTAATTCCTGTAATCTATAGCCTGGTTGATGGCCTGCGTCATCGCAGGGAGCGAGCAAAGTAAGCCGATGACAAATCAATAAAAGAGGTCTCATTGAAGAATTCGATATTCGAACCGGTTGAGAAAGAGCTTCTTCTCGTAGAGAATGGCATCAGGGCAATAGCTGACGTGGAGTATCCCTGGCTTGCGGAGCTACTGGACTACATCGTAAACAGCGGCGGCAAGCGAGTCAGACCGGCCTTAACCCTGCTTGCGGGTAAGATAAATAGCAGGTTCAACCTTGAATCGTTAATCCCTGTGGCAACAGGGGTTGAGCTTCTCCATACCGCTTCCCTGGTGCACGATGATACTATAGACCTTTCGATGAGGCGTCGCGGCAAGCCCACGGCAGCCAGCATCTGGGGCTGGGGCATAGCCACTCTGGCGGGAGACTACTTATTCTCCAAATCCGCCGAGTTTGTCTCCCAGGCTAACAATGTTAGAGCGGACAGGCTTTTTGCTCAGACACTCATGGCCTTATGCACAGGTGAGCTGGAGGAGAGTTTCAGCAGCTTCGATGAGAACCAGACCCGTGAGAGCTACTTCCGCAAGATTGGCAATAAAACAGCCTCTCTATTCTCAATGGCTACTGAGTCCGCGGCGATAGTCAACGAGGCCCCGGAACAGGAGATTAAAGCCCTGAGAGCTTACGGTTACAACCTGGGAATGGCTTTCCAGATTGTAGATGATATATTCGATTTCACAGCCGATGAGGATAAGCTGGGCAAGCCGGTAGCAAGCGACTTACTTCAGGGGAACCTGACGCTGCCGGCGATTATGCTTAAAGAAAGGTACCCCGAAGACAACCCGATAAAAGCAATATTCGAAAACAGGGGGAAGGAACAAAGTCTCGATTTAGCCATCGACATGATTCGCAGCTCGGGAATTATCACCGATTGCTATAAAGTCGCCCAAAACTATACCTCAGAGGCATGTAAAACAATCGAGCCCTTTCCTGACAAACCCAGTCGCAAGGCGCTCCTTGAGATCGCAAATTATGTAGTCGAGCGCCAAAAATAGCAGGGCTTTTTCATATCCACCCTACAAGGTTAGCTCTTCTCTCAACCTGTCCAGGAATCCCGCTGATTTAACATCGCGCTCAAGAAGATAGCGGATATATGCCCTCATCAGTTGCTCCAGTTCACGAGTTAACTCAGGGCTCACCCGCAGTCGGCTGGCAGAGGCGAAATCGTTTTTGAGCAGGAACCTCATCACCTTGATTGCATCAGCCGAGACAGGACGAACCAACTGTTCCTTCCTGGCGCAGTTGGGACACATCACTCCGCCGCCGCTTGCGCTGAAGAAGTTCCTCTCAGGCGCAAGAGGTGACCTGCAACTCAGGCATTGGTAAAGTTCAGGCTGATAGCCGAGGTGGCTGAGGAGGTGAAGTTCAAAGTACCTGAGGACAAGCTCGTTGGCGTCTGCCTCGCTGCGTGCTTCGCAGAGCCAGAGCAACGTGGTCTCCAATAACATGTAGACAGGATAGTTTTCGACCTGCTCAACAGTAAACTGGTCTGCCAGCTCAGCCACATAGATAGCACAGCTCGTGCGCCACAGGTCGCTTTTTAGAGGGAGAAAGCTCTCGATGGTCTGGCTTTGAGTAATTACGTCCAGGTTTTGTCCCTGAGCCAGCAGCAATGAGCTTTGTGTCAGCAGGTCTAGGTGACCTCCCAACTTGCTCTTGGGCCTTCTTACACCTTTTGCTACCGCTCTGAGTTTGCCCAGGTTCGGAGTGTAGAAGGTGATTATGTTGTCCGCTTCGCCCAGACTGGTTCGCTTTAAAACAATTGCCTCGGTCTTGTATACTCGCGGTCTGGCCATCGTATTTCAAGGGAGCTTGGTTGCCTGCTCTTGAGATTTGGCTACAACAACTAAATCTGCTTCTGTCGATTCCCCTTTACCATTCAGAGATAATCTATGGATGCTGTTCATGGAGCAAAATGGAATTAACCTCGGCTTGGAATCCTGGCCAATAACTCCGAAATGGAGCGCGCAGTTTTGCACCCTGTCGAGGTCGAAGTTATAAGGGTCCATAAAATGCATGATCCCTATGGTAAGCCAGGTTCCCGGTAGCCAGTTTGTCAGCATCGAAGTAATTGACTTTGAACTTCTAGTCGTAAGCAATTTAGGTATAAGCTTGAACCAGAGCTTGGGGCTGATATGCAGTATCGAGTTGACCATTAGAGACCACATCAACCTCGGCCTGGACCATTTACGTTCAAAGCCTTTGCGCATTTCATTGTAGAGCTTGTCATTATCTATGTAGCGCGGCACCGGTACCAGTTTCCCTTTGTCGTAATCTACTATGCTTATCAGTCCGCAGTGAGGATGAACGCAGAAATCCTGATTCAGACCGCCCTTGGTTATCATTCGGGCTAACATCTGATTCATGGGCAGGGAGAAGAAATCGCCTTTCTTAACTTGACCTCCGGTTTGTTCCTCAGCCAGACTCAAAACATCTGAACTGGTTATCCGCATCTCTTTTAACTTCGTGGTGTCTATCCTCCCCGAAAAGCTGACCGGCTGAAACACGAGAAACTTGATTATGTCAGAGTTTTCGGCAGAGAATCTTATTATGTCACCGACCTGGTTGTCGTTAATACCTTTTGCCAGCGTAGGTATGAGGGCAATCTTGTTATAGCCTATTTTTCTGGCATTCTCTATTACCTTTTGTTTCTGCGGCCACAGATTGAGGCCTCTTGTTTTCATATATGGTTCGGAAGTGATGCCGTCAAATTGCAGATACAGCCACGCTTCGAGGTCGCGAATTTTCTTAAAATAATCGATGTCCTGCGCCAGCCTCAGCCCGTTGGTCATGATTAGAACGTAGTCATAGCCAAGGTCTTTCTCCATCTGTATTATCTCAGGCAGGTCGTCTCTCAGTGTTGGCTCCCCGCCGCTGTTACCCACCCCTCTGACTCTGAGCGGATAGTTTATCTCCTGAGCATATTCCAGTATCGACCTTATCTGCTCCTTGCTCAAATCGGCAGCATCGTTTTTGGCACCTGCCTGGGCGAAACATATCGGGCAGCGTAAATTGCATCTATTAGTTAACTCAATGATGAGCAGCGTAGTGTGAGTCTTGTGGTTCTGACACAGGCCGCAGTCACGGGGGCAGCCAACTTTGGGTTCCCTCCCCCTGCTTAATCCGATGCCGTGGTCCCTATATTGTTCCGCCCTCATGTACTCTTTGTAGTCACTCCAATAGACATCCTCGAAGTCTCCGTGGTCAGGACAACTTTTTCTCATCAGGACCCGACCATCGACTTCCCAAAGCTCGGCATCCAGGACTCTCAAATCTACGGGGCAAAGGGACTTTGTTTTTTTAATGAACTGCATGTGACTCACCTACACTAGATTTTTGCTCACATCTCCTGCCTGCCCTCGATGGCATGCGTGAGGGTTACTTCGTCTGCGTATTCCAGGTCGCCTCCGACAGGCAGACCGCGGGCAAGCCTGGTAAGCCGGACTCCGAACGGAGATAGCAATCTCTGAAGATACATAGCTGTTG
>Ga0172364_10000925_pt1 | contig 21890 bp, 14 predicted proteins | sample LakKivSesite10cm_FD_114545 | JGI IMG/M metagenome (GOLD analysis project Ga0172364, IMG submission 114545) | Sediment microbial communities from Lake Kivu, Rwanda - Sediment site 10cm | ecosystem: Environmental > Aquatic > Freshwater > Lake > Sediment | place: Rwanda: Western Province, Lake... | reverse complement strand
CTGGAATGTGCTGATAATGAGGAAAGTCGGCACTCTGCTGCTATAGCTCGGGGACTTCTGGATCGGGCGGAACATAGTTGTCAGATGTGGTGGGCCAGCAAGCACCCTATGTGGGACATCAACCTCATCCACATGGGCTTGCTCGACCAATTGCGAACCGTGGTTAACGCTTACCGGGCTATAAACAAGAGCGGGGCTGATGAAGAGACCAAACGAGAATATTATTACCGCACTGTTGCTGCTAGGGATATTAGAAACAAACTGGAAGACCGGCTATTTGTGCAATAGCGGTAGAAGAGTAAGACCTATGTACTGGAGCAATTTCCTTCATATTTACCAACCGCCAACTCAGACCGAGGAAATAGTACGTAAGGTCACTGAGGAGAGCTATCGGACGCTGGTTCATGTTTTGAGGGAAGCGCCCGGTGGCAAAATTACCCTCAACATAAATGCTGTCCTCACAGAACAGCTTGCCAGATATGGGCTTGACGATGTGATTCAAGGTTTTCGTGAATTAGGTGAGCGGGGCCAGATCGAGTTCACCGGGAGTGCCATGTATCACCCTATCCTGCCTCTTATTCCCAAGGACGAGGTTATCAGGCAGATCAAGCTCAATAGCGACGTTAATCAGCACTATTTTGGGGAAGTGTACAAGCCTACGGGCCTTTTTCCCCCAGAGATGTGCTATAGTTATGAAGTAGCCCAAACTGTGGCTGAGCTTGGCTTTCGCTGGATAATTGTGGACGAACTTTCCTTTAAGGGGAAGATCGGCTCCGTTAAACATGATCGCCTTTATAAGATAGAGGGACTCGGAGATTTTTTGGTGTTCTTCAAGGAACGCCCATTCAGCGCTGGCATTACCTATGGAACATACCCCTCAGCAGAACCTTTTCTAGCAGCCCTAAAAGGCGGGTTAGAGAGACATAGCTATCTTCTCACAGGCACCGATGGCGAAGTCTATGGGCATCATCGCCCACGGCAGGAAAAGCTGCTCTCCGAAGTATTTGCCCGGGGAATTCCCAAGACCTGCACTATCTCGGAGCTAATCGAACACTTCAAACAAGTGGACACAGTGAGCCCACTTCCTTCTTCCTGGAGCACCTGGGAAGATGAGATAGCACAAGGCATACCTTATCCCCAGTGGCAGTATCCGGGGCATGAGCTGCACAGGTTGCAATGGCAGCTCACCAATTTTGTATTGCACACTATTAAGGAAGCTCCACCAGTAGCACCTGGATTTCCAGAGGCGCGTAGGCTTCTGGACGAGGGACTGCATAGCTGCCAGTACTGGTGGGCCAGTTGCCGGCCCTGGTGGAGTATGGAGATGATCGAGTGGGGTGCCCAGAAACTATACCAGGCTGTGGAGGTGCTGGGGGATGCTATCGACAAGAAACGGAAAGAAGAAGCCAGCAGGCTGTTTCAAGCAGTGGTGAACAAGGCAAGGGAATGGCAGGAATCAGGCGAAGCCCAGCGTCTGAAACAGAAATATAGAAAGGAGCACCCTGAGGTTTCCACCGAACTTACCTTTGGAGGTTAGGGAGCGAGCTATTATGAAGCATGCTTACGTTATCCTCGCCTTTCACGCCCATGAGCCGCTGTGGGACTTGCCCAACGAGCTCATTGCTCTGGTGGATGACCCCGAAATACGTGATGCCATTCGGGGAGAGAACTACATCTTGAAAAGGACGCGGGAGGAACGTGATATATACGCCCACTTAGTACAAACGGCGGAATCACTAGGGGCTCCGGTAGCCCTGGATGCCACCAATGAACTTCTGGTGCAGTTGGCCTGGTACATACCGGAGAGTTTCCACAACTTAGCTGCGGCATACAAAAAAGGCACTATATATCCTTTGTACACACATGCCCACCACACCCATACTGCCCTACTTACTCCCGATGAGATAGCTGATGAGCTCCGTCTCAATATGGAACTGCTTCACAAGGTGATGGGCATCCCTGAGCCAAGGCATCGTGGTGCGTTTCCCACCGAAGGGTCTGTGGATGCAGCTAAACTAGCTGCCTATAAAGACAGCGGAATGGAGTACATCGTTTTTCCTCACCTGAGTGACCGCAAGGCACATTTCACCGTGGATGGCAAAGGTGATATCCAACACCGTGCCTTTGTAGTGGGGCCTGATATGCTGGCGCTACCCCGCCATTTCCTGGTGTCTCAATATATCTGGCGACCGATAACTCGTTATGACCCTAAAGGCGTGAAAAATCAGGGATATATTCTGGGGAGGTACTGGGTCTTTGCTGAAGAATATCACAATAGATCATACATTTCCTTTCCCATATCCTGGGAGGAGACGGTAGCCGAGTATACCGCAGTACTGGAAAAGGCACTGACGGAGTTACCTGACCGAGGGTTAATCCTCTATATTCAAGACCTGGAGCTTATGGACTTCGGCGATATCGCTCTTCGGATAATGGAGCAAGCCTGGAAAAATGTGATTACTAAGAAGATCGCCGAAGTGCGCTTTGTGACTCCTGATGACTATTTGGAGAGCTTAGGCGATATAGCAAAGCTGCCTCGGGTCCGCTTACATCAGATCTCCTGGGCCCCTGAGATACGCCTGGTTCTCCGCTACGATGGCCACTATCCACCATTTAACGCCGGAGAGTTTAGAGACGTGGACCTCGAAGAGGCGGTTTTCAAGCAGCTCCCGTTCGTCTTCTGGGAGCCTGGGCGTTTCCTCATAAATATTTATGGAGCAATCCTGGATGCTTTTGGCGTGCCCAGGCGGTTAGCGGTGGATGCAGCATCGCTCCATGATACCAGATATGCTGTCCCACGCTTTGATTTCAAAGACCAGCTAGCTCTGCATTACCGGCTGATGAAGCGGGCTTGCAACTGGGGATGGCGACCTGACGAAGGGCGGCAGAAACGCCCTTTCTTACACGGCTATCGCCTTTCGGAACTTCTTCTCGGCACTGCGCCTGAGGACAGTGCCTTCGCTGGCACTAGATACGTGCATCCTGGTGATACCACCTACGTGGGAGCGGAACGCATTCTGGAATTCCTTCTTGACACTCGATTTGATTACCTGAGAGCTGGCATCGAGGAGGGTGGTCTTGCTGGTGAGCAGAAGGAAGTGGCCTTGCTGGAAATTGAACGAGGGCAGAGCCACCGTGTGATCGCCACCGAATTTATTAACCGCGCTCTTGAAGCCAGCCGCTCCGTTGAATCAGCAGCGAGTCCTGCTGGAAAGGGCGAGGCGTTGAATCGCCTTATTCGAGAGCTGAAAGGATATTGCCGGGAGGTCTTTGTTGCCACTGACCATATACAGCGTGCCTGGGGTTATATCAGTGACCTAGATTCTATGCTCCTGACCATGTACCAGCACCTGTACGAAATTTATCCCCCGAAGTTTCCCATGGTATTCAGAGAGCTTTTACCCCAGGAGTGGAAAGCGCGAGAAAACCCCAAGTTGCTTTAAGTCTCCGATGAGACACGCCTTTAGTGAAGTCCCAAAACTCTCTTATATTTTAGTTTCCAGAAAGGAAATCCTATGTGCTACTGCCTGGCTGGCTTGCGTATGAGACCTGGCTTTACTAAGGTCCCTTGCCAGCTTCTCATCCCTCACCACATCTCTGATCCAGTTGCTGAAATCGTTTCTATCTTCTCTTGAGTGATAGCGAAAGGTTTCATCACTCATGCCGTTGAGAACCTCTTGAAGCTCCTTGAGATTCTTGACGACCTTGCCATCTTGACACCAGAATCGTTTATCATCCGGCACATCACCTAAGCGCCTGTTTGCCTCCTCCTTGCTGATCTTGACAATTTTAGCCATGCTCGCATACCTCCTAATTTGATACTACGTTTATATTATACCACAGAAATTCCCGAACCAGAATAGAGAGGAGTCGCGGAATGTAAGGGGCATTGATCTAGTTCTGATAGATGGGTGACACTTTATATGTTTGTAACATTGGGTAATAACCTTCCGTGTCATTGCGAGCCGGAGGCGTGGCAATCTCGTTGCGGAGCTGGAGCCTGCTATAATTGGACTGAGAAACCTCGCTTAGAGATTGCTTCGTCGCTATCGCTCCTCGCAATGACGAAAAAGGAAGTGTCACTAATCATATGGACGAGTACACCGAACCATTTCCTAAGGAAGCTAAACGAGGTCATAAATTGGAATAGGTTTACAGGGAGACTTCTTAGCCATTATAAAGGCAAAGGAAAGATAGGACAGGCGCCATACAATCCCATCACTATCCTAAAAATGCTACCTCTTTCCTATCTATGGGATGTCTCTGAAAGGATGATGGAAGTGCTAGCGAATGATAGCCGCTCCATCAGCTTTTTCCTGGGGCTTGGCGCTGATGAGAAAGCTCCTGACCATCCCACCTTAACCTTATTTAAGAATCGGCTGATTAATAATGCCGGTTTAAAGACTTATGAGGAATTATTCGATGAGATAATCAGGATAGCTCAAGAGAAGGGAGTTGAATTTGGCAAGCTTCAAATAGTAGGTAGTGTCCATCTTGTAGCCGATGTTAATGTGGGGAAAGATAAGCAAAGACAAAGTGAAGGTAAAATTCCCAGGGATAAGGATGCCAGATGGGGAGCTAAGGGAGACAAAGTAGTGGTAGGCAAGGATGGCAAAAGGCACAAAGAGACACAATACTACTATGGCTATAAAGATCAGGTAAGCCTCAATGCTGACACGGGCCTAGTAACTAGTGTTATCCCTGGGCGTGCTGATGATTATGATGGACACAAGTTTAAGAAGCTATCTTACCTTCATGGCGCTTAATCTGAAAAGGCTAGTCAAGCTATTAACTGGCATTAGCTTTAGAGGCGAAGCCAGAGCCTATGCCCTGGCTCCTAAATAGAGGAGAACTATGCCCAAAAACAGAGTAAAAGGAAAGGCATGGGCGTAAAGAAGGCCAATACACAGCGACCGAGCTGTTGAAGCCAGGACTGGCAAACGGCAAAAATTGTCCTAGGGTAAAGAGAAACCTAAAATGGTCATTGCTAAACGCTCTCTAGTCATTCACATAATAGCACAAGCTATATCCTGCTATAATATTTATCTGGCTTTAAAAGGAATCGACTGATATCTCCTCGTGAGCTATAACGGAGATACTGAGTTAGCATAACAATGAAAGTGAAGGCAAAAATGAGTAGGTAAGGACGAAGTGCGTTGACCAAAGGGAAGCTACCTGAACGAATAGGCAGACTAGAGGAGCTAGCTAATAATTTGTGGTGGAGCTGGCACCCCCAGGCGCGTGACCTGTTCCGGGCTCTGGACTACCCACTATGGCGGTTGGGTGGGCACAACCCGGTCAAGCAATTACGCGAGATCAGCACCGATAAGTTAGAAGCAGCTGCCACTGACCCTGCTTTTCTTAATCTATATGATTCTGTGATGGCGGCTTTCGATGCTGAGATGTCAAACAATGATAGCTGGTTTGTTACTAAATATCCCAATGTCTTGAATGGTCGCATAGCTTACTTTTCAATGGAATTTGCCATACATAATTCCCTCCCTCTATATGCTGGTGGTTTGGGAGTGTTGGCGGGCGATTTTTGCAAAGAGGCAAGCGACTTGGGATTGCCGCTGGTTGGGGTTGGCTTTATGTACCCCCAGGGATATTTTCATCAGCATATTAGCCCTGAAGGTTGGCAGGAGGAAATCTACAGGGGATTGGATTTCGATGAAGCGCCTATCAACCCGGTCCCTCATCCTCAGGGAGGCAGTTTTCTGGTGCAGGTTGAACTGGCTGGCAGGCCCTTATATCTCGGGGCATGGCGGGTTTGTGTAGGCCGCCTCAACCTCTATTTGCTAAGTTGTAATATTGAACTGAATACACCCGAGGATCGACAGCTATGCGATCGCCTTTATATCGCCGATCCGGAACAACGTATCCAGCAGGAAATTATGCTCGGAATCGGTGGAGTGCGTGTCTTGCGAACACTTGGTATCAAGCCCTCTGTGTGGCATGCCAACGAAGGCCACAGCGCCTTCATGATGTTAGAGCGTATTAGGGAGGAAGTGGAAAAAGGCGTGACCTTCACCGAAGCTCTCCAAAAAGTACGAGCGACCACTGTTTTCACCACTCATACGCCAGTCCCCGCAGGCCACGATATCTTTCCTGTCTCGCTTGTGGAGAAATACTTTTATAGTTATTGGGAGTCCCTGGGAATCAGCCGGGAGACATTCTTGAAGCTAGGACAGCAAGATGGCACAAGTGACCAAACCTTCAATATGACTGTGCTTGCCTTAAAGATGGCTGACCATCGCAATGCCGTGAGTCAGCTTCATGGGAAAACTGTGCGAAGGATGTGGCATGGGCTCTGGCCCGAAGTTAAAGAAGACGAAGTGCCTATTCTACATATCACCAATGGGATTCACGTGCCTACCTGGGTAGCCCCGGAAATAAGCCGCCTCTATGAGAAGCACTTAGGTCAGGACATATCTAAAAGACATGCTGAGACCAATCTTCGAGAGTCTGTGCTAAATATACCAGATGATGAACTCTGGGCAGTGCGTCAAATTCTTAAACGTAAGCTTATCGGCGCTATGGTGGAGCGGGCGCGGGAATGTTCCACTGAACGCGAATGCACCGCCCGGCAGGTGTTAGCCATGGGCGCTTTGATCGACCCGGAGGCTCTGACTATTGGCTTCGTCCGCCGTTTTACCGAGTATAAGCGGCCGGCGCTTATCTTTCACGACATTGAACGCCTCAAGCGGATTGTCAGTGAGAGATGGCACTGTGTCCAGATAATCTTCGCTGGCAAGTCCCACCCCGCCGACTTTCCCTCCAAGCAACTCCTCCACCACGTGTTCTTTCTGGCTACAGACCGTGAATTCCAGGGACGAATAGCTTTTGTTGAAGACTACGATATGCATATGGCTCGCTACCTAACCCAAGGGGTAGACGTCTGGTTAAACACGCCACGTCGCCTTCAGGAAGCCTGTGGCACTAGTGGTATGAAAGCTTCGGTAAATGGTGTCCTGCATCTCAGCGTTAGAGATGGCTGGTGGCATGAAGGCTATAATGGCGCTAATGGCTGGGCAATTGGTGATGAGGTCGAAGCATATAACCCAAGGGAGGAAGACAGAGCGGATGCCGAGGCACTCTACCGTCTTTTGGAAGAGGAAATTGTACCGCTCTACTACCAGCGGGATAGGAGTGGGATACCTCATGGCTGGATGCATATGGTCAAAGAGGCAATTGGCTCGATTCTACCTGTCTTTTGCGCCCGGCGGATGTTGAAGGAATATACTGAGCGGATGTATTTGCCCACGGCTCACAAGGGAAATTGACCGGAAACAGGACTCAATTGAATTAGACATGGCATCACCAAGAGGGTTAAAATAACTATCAATAAGAGGTGGCAGGTAGATGGAGAAGTTGCCCAATTTATTGGGCAGTCGTGCCTGATAAATCAGGCAACTACAAAAATTTGGGGGTGAAGAGCTTCCAAAACACCTAAAATTGAACGGAAAACAAAGTTGTAAGCGTTCAGCCACTGGTATGTCACCCTGAGCAAAGCGAAGGGTCTAAAGGACATCGGAGATTCTTCGCTACGCTCAGAATGACATTGAGGTGAACGGTTACATAAAACTAAACAGCCTCAATAATGGTGGCAGGTAGATGGAGAAGGTATTGGCCGTGATCCTCGCTGGAGGCGAGGGGAAAAGATTGAGTGTGCTAGCAGAAAAGCGTGCTAAGCCGGCAGTCCCCTTCGCCGGTAAATATCGTATCATTGACTTTACCTTAAGCAATTGTGTTAACTCCGGGATCAGTAGAGTGGCTGTTATACCACAATATAATCCTCGCTCGTTAGCACGCCATATTGGTATGGGTAAGCCCTGGGATCTCGATCGGATAGTCGGTGGAATTACTTTACTCCACCCTTTTGTAAGCACCGATGGAGAAATGCACTGGTATGGGGGGACTGCCGATGCTGTTTACCATAACCTGCGTTTTATACGAGACAGCCGTGTTGCTCAAATTCTCATCCTGGCAGGAGACCACATTTACACCATGCATTATGAACACATAATTGAGTTTCATCGCCACCATGGAGCTGATATCACCATCGCAGTGACAGAAGTGCCTTTAGCTGAAGCCTGTCGCTTTGGCATCGTGACCCTGGATAACGATCAGGTGGTTGCCTTTGAGGAAAAACCATCCCAACCAAAAACTAACTTAGCTTCCATGGGCATTTACGTCTTTGACAAGGACATCCTTTTCCAGGTCTTGCAAGATGCCCACCGCCGCGGATTGCACGATTTTGGCAGCCAGATCATACCTGAGGCAATAGACAAATACAAGATTTACGGCTATAAGTATCATGGCTACTGGCGTGATGTCGGCACAATTGAAGCCTACTGGCAAGCCAATATGGATCTTATTGTTGATTTGCCCCCATTTAATCTCTACGACCCTGAGGCCGGAGTAAGAACACCTTCGGTAAACATGCCCCCGGTAAAACTGGGACCAAAGGCTCAAATAAGCCGAAGCCTTGTCAGCAACGGTTGCATCGTAAATGGCCGGGTGTTCAATTCGGTGCTTTCCCCCCATGTTTACGTGGAAGAGGGAGCTCAGGTGATAGATTCCATAATTTTTGATGATACTGTTATCGCTAAAGATGCTCTCGTGCACCGCTCCATAATTGATAAGGAATGTTATATTGCACCAGGATGCTGCATTGGCTACGGCGATGACTATACTCCGAATAAGGACGAACCCGGTTACCTGAATTGTGGCATCACTGTAGTGGGCAAAGAAGCAAGGTTACCACCAGAGTTGAAAGTTGGGCGAAACTGCAGAATCGATTCCGAAGTGCAGGAGAGTGATTTCTCTACCCTCTTTATCCCAAGCGGTAGTTCTGTAGTAGGCGGAGAAAAGATCCTCAAAGCCTGATTTCCATAATGAAAATCCTGTTTATTGCCTCTGAGGCTTTCCCTTTAGCCAAAGTAGGAGGGTTGGCAGACGTTACAAGTTCCCTAGCTATAGCCCTCCAAGACTTAGGACATGAGCCGTGTTTGATATTGCCTAGGTACGGTAGCATAAAGGCCCCTGTCCAGGACATTAAGGGGAACTTTGCTGTCAGCCTCATGGGGCATTCTGAGCCAGCAACCTTGAAAAAGACCATGCTAAAAGGAAGGATACCGGTATACTTGGTGGAAAACGAGCATTACCTTGGGACTGAGGAAATCTATACCCAGGACGAATTAAATCGCTTTCTCTTTTTTTCGCTAAGCATCCCCGGCATCCTTTTTCATCTCGATCTTCACCCCGATGTTATTCATTGCCATGACTGGCATACTTCCTTAATCCCTTTATGGCTCAAGAAAGAAAAGATAGCGCTGCCTTGCATATTCACCATCCACAATCTGGCTTATCAGGGCTCCTTTGACCAGCAATTTCTTCTACGCTCCGGGCTTTCTTCTGTATGGCAGGAATATGTCCCGCCTGGTGCCCCCAGGCCAGGGCTAAACTTCATGAGCCAGGGAATTCTTCTCGCTGACATTGTGAACACGGTTAGCCCTAGCTATGCCTCAGAGATACTGACGCCTCAATATGGTGAGGGCTTGGAGGAATTACTAGGCTATCGGCGCAATGAGCTTTATGGCATAGTCAATGGCATCGATTATGACGAGTACAACCCGACTAGCGACTCCTGTCTGGAAAGGACCTATGATTCCACCACGATAGAAAGAAGGGTCGAGAACAAACTTGCCTTGCAAAGAAAGAGCCGACTGCCGCAAAACCCTGACATCCCTTTGTGTGGCATGGTGTCTCGTCTTGAGGAGCAAAAGGGAATTGATTTGCTGCTCCAAGTTATAGAACCATTTATTACAGAAACAAGAGCACAGTTGGTTATCCTTGGTGAGGGAAGGGAGCATTACCATAAATTGCTTGCCGGGGCGGCGCTGAAGCACCCCGAGCGCCTCTCGGCATTTATTGCCAGTGATGAACGATTGGCTCGTCTTATCTACAGCGGCTGCGACATATTCCTCATGCCTTCGCGTTTTGAGCCCTGTGGATTGGGGCAGCTAATCGCCATGCGCTATGGTGCTATCCCTGCGGTGCGACGTACTGGTGGCCTAGCCGATACAGTGAAGGATGTGGCTGAAGGAAACGGAAATGGCTTTGTATTTCAAAATTATGCAGTCCGGGAAATGCTGGAGGCGATAAAAAGAGCCGGGGAGAGCTTCTATCACCGGGAGGAATGGCAAAACCTGATGAGACGTAATATGAAGCTAGATTTCTCCTGGAAGGCCTCGGCTAGAAAATACGAAGAGATTTATCTGCGAGCACGGAGTGTATTTCAGACTTACCAGCCATAACCACCAGCCCGCAAGTATTCTCCTGAGTTTGCTCGAGCCCGCCAGGCTTATCTTTCTGTCTTTCCCGGCATGATAAGTGGAAGGTCAACGCCTGGAGTTGGCCATCCCTACGGGTGTTTGTTGACAGCCACACATAGATAAGGCACAATCATTTCGTGCATGGCATGGTAAATAGCACTAGTGGTCAAAATGAGGTCGTGTCGCTATGGAACAATCTGCATGTCAAGTAAGGGTGGTTATTGAGGGACTAAAGCCTGAAATAGACGGAGGACGTTTCCCTATTAAGCGGGTCGTGGGGGAGAAAGTAATTGTGGAAGCGGATATTTTTGCCGATGGCTATGATGCCATATCAGCTACGCTCCTCTATCGCAGGGAAAATGACCAGCGGTGGGTTGAGATACCTATGGAGTCTTTGGTCAACGATCGCTGGCGAGGCTCTTTCGTGGTCACTGAACTCGGGCGATATCGCTACACGGTTATGGCTTGGGTTGACCGGTTCAAGTCATGGCATCGGAACCTGAAAAAGAGGGTCCAGGCAGAACAAGACGTTTTGGTTGAACTCCTAGTGGGAGCTGATTTAATTACAGAGGCAAGCCAGCGGGCTCCTGAGCTCGATGCCCAGACGCTGCAAAAGTGGGCCAGCGTCTTACGGTCAAAGGACGCCTCAAACAAAGAGAAGCTGCAACTGGTTCTGAGTGAGGAAGTGCTGAAGCTCATGAATAAGTACCCTGACAGGCAGCTCTCAGCCATTTATCCCAAGGAGCTTGTGGTGGTGGTTGATAGGGAAAAAGCTCGCTTTAGCAGTTGGTATGAGATGTTTCCCCGTTCCTCTGCTTCTGAGCCGGGACAGCACGGAACCTTCAAGGACTGCGAAGCCCGCCTTCCTTACATTGCGAGCATGGGCTTCGATGTGCTTTACCTTTCACCCATACATCCCATCGGCTACATGCACCGCAAAGGGAGGAATAACACTCCCATAGCTAATTCAGGCGACCCAGGGACTCCCTGGGCCATCGGCTCAAAGGAAGGGGGACATAAGTCCATCCATCCCCAGCTTGGTGCTCTAGAAGATTTCCAGCAATTTGTGGTAACAGCTTGTGAACATGGCATTGATGTTGCTTTAGACATCGCCTTCCAGTGTGCTCCCGACCATCCCTATGTAAAGGAACATCCAGAATGGTTCCGCTGGCGCCCCGATAATACTGTGCAGTATGCGGAAAACCCGCCTAAAAAATACGAGGATATCTACCCCTTTGATTTTGAAACTGACGACTGGCAGGAGCTTTGGGAAGAGCTCAAAAGCATCGTGCTCTTCTGGATTGAACAAGGCATCCGCATTTTCCGCGTGGATAACCCTCACACCAAGCCATTCCGTTTCTGGGAGTGGCTTATTACCGAGGTCAAAGAGATATATCCTGAGGTCACCTTCGTTTCAGAGGCCTTCACCCGACCTAAGGTTATGTACCAACTGGCGAAGTCAAGTTTCACCCAGTCCTATACGTATTTCGCTTGGCGCAACACGAAATGGGAACTGACGCAATATTTCACCGAGCTAACTCAAACTGAGGTTCGGGAGTATTTCCGCCCCAACCTCTGGCCAAACACTCCGGACATTTTAACCGAATATCTTCAGTTTGGCGGACGCCCCGCATTCATGGTGCGGCTGGTTCTGGCAGCCACACTGGGAGCTAATTATGGAATCTATGGCCCCGCCTTTGAGCTTTGCGAGGACCGTCCCCGGGAATCAGGAAGCGAGGAATACCTGGACTCTGAGAAGTATGAAATCAGGTATTGGGATGTTGGAAGACCTGATAGCCTGAAGGATTTCATCGCCCGGGTCAACCGAGTTCGACGGGAGAACCCTTCCCTTCACGGCGACTGGAGCCTTCGTTTCCATGAGGCGGACAACGAGCAGCTTATTTGCTATAGTAAGCGCACCGATGATCTTTCCAATGTCATTCTGGTAGTGGTGAATTTGGATACGCATCATATTCAGTCCGGTTGGGTCGAGTTCCCTCTGGAGGAATTGGATATTGACTCAAGAAAACCTTATCAGATGCACGACCTCTTGAGTGGCGCTCGTTACCTCTGGCAGGGATCGCGAAACTACGTTGAGCTTAACCCACAGACTCTTCCCGCTCATATCTTTCGTATGCGGCGGCGAGTGCATACAGAGAGAGATTTTGACTATTACATGTAGAGCAAATGCCATACAAATGCCTTTTACTATGTGCCTGTATAGCGGTTTGACTTAAAGAGTGAAATGGGGACTAAGCCATGACTGACAAACCTGCCATTCTAGTAGTGGACAGCAATCGAGCTAATTTGGAGCTTCTCTCGCAGGAGCTTGGCCGAGGAGGCTACACGACACTCAGCGCCGCCAGCCTGGAGGAACTCGACCAGGTTATTAAGGGGAAGGGGAGATTTGCGCTTTCTTTGATTGACCCTTCCGGCTTTGATGAGCGCATCTGGGAACGCTGCGAAGAGTTGCGGGAGGCAAAGATACCTTTTATCGTGATCTCTCCCCAGCGTAGTCCCACTATCCAGCGAGACAGCTTGAAATATGGTGCCAGCGGGCTACTGCTCAAACCGCTTGCCATCAAGGATTTGCTGGAACACATACGCACAATGATTGGTGATTAAGGTAATGACGAAGCGAAACTACGCCAAAATCTTGCCTTCTGAAGACGATCCTCTCTGGTATAAGGACGCCATAATCTATGAGCTTCACATTCGGGCTTTCGCTGACAGCCAAGGGGACGGAGTGGGGGACTTTTTGGGATTGATAGACAAGCTTCACTATCTTGAAGATTTAGGGGTTACAGCCCTCTGGCTTCTCCCCTTCTATCCTTCACCTCTGAGAGATGATGGCTACGATATTTCCGACTATACAAGTATCCAGCCTGTCTACGGGAACATGCAAAATTTTAGGACCTTTATAGAGGAAGCTCATCGCCGGGGTCTCCGTGTTATCACAGAGTTGGTCCTTAATCACACCTCCGATCAACACCCTTGGTTCCAGCGGGCGCGTCGGGCAACACCGGGAAGCCGATGGCATCGTTTTTATGTCTGGAGCGATACACCTGGAAAGTATAAAGAAGCCCGAATTATTTTTAAAGACTACGAATACTCCAACTGGACCTGGGATCACGTAGCCAAAGCATATTACTGGCACCGTTTTTATTCCCACCAGCCCGACCTGAATTATGATAGCCCTGCGACTCAGCGGGCTATTCTCAGGGCAATGGACTTCTGGCTAAGGCTCGGAGTTGATGGACTCAGAGCAGATGCAGTGCCCTATCTTTACGAGAGGGAAGGCACAAGTTGTGAGAATCTACCGGAAACTCATGCCTTTATGAAAGAACTGCGCAAGCATATTGATGGGAAATTTAAGAACCGAGTGCTCCTGGCAGAAGCTAATCAGTGGCCCGATGATGCGGCTACTTACTTTGGTGACGGAGGCGAGTTCCACATGGCTTTTCACTTCCCTTTGATGCCCCGTATGTTTATGGCCATGCGTATGGAGGACCGCTTTCCCATCATTGACATTCTCCAGCAGACGCCACCAGTCCCTGAGCCTTGTCAGTGGGCTATCTTTCTTCGCAATCATGATGAGCTGACCCTGGAAATGGTCACAGACGAAGAGCGGGACTATATGTATCGGATGTATGCTAGCGACCCTGCTGCCAGGCTCAACCTTGGCATCCGCCGTCGCCTGGCACCGCTGCTGAATAATGACCGCAAGAAGATCGAGCTCATGAATGGCTTACTCTTTTCTCTACCCGGGACACCAGTAATTTACTACGGGGACGAAATCGGCATGGGAGATAACTTCTATCTCGGCGACCGCAATGGGGTACGTACCCCGATGCAGTGGAGCCCTGATCGAAATGCTGGCTTTTCCCGCGCCAATCCCCAGAAACTTTACCTTCCTCCTATCATTGATCCTGAGTATCACTATGAAGCCGTCAATGTGGAGACCCAGCAGAATAATCCCGATTCCCTCCTCTGGTGGATGAAGCGCATCATTGCTCTGAGGAAGCGTTTTAAGGCTTTTGGACGGGGAAGTCTTGACTTCCTTCAGCCGGAAAATCGCAAGGTGCTGGCTTTCCTCCGCCGTTATCAGGAAGAGACCATCCTGGTAATGGCTAACCTTTCACAGAGGGCACAATACACTTCTCTTGACCTCTCTAAATTTCAAGGAAGGGTGCCCGTTGAGCTCTTCGGGCGGGTGGAGTTTGCTCCCATTAGCGATGGTCAATACTACTTTACCTTTGGCCCACATGGCTTCTACTGGTTTTCCTTGGAGCCTGAGCGGGCTGAATCTATACGCCTACGCCCCCTGCCTTCGGAGGTGGTCGAGATGATTCCTACTCTAGCTGAGGCAGAGGAAGAGCTCTTCGGAAAAGAGAACCGGTTCGTCCTAGAAGCAGTTCTGCTTGACTACATGAGGGGTCGCCGCTGGTTCCGTGGCAAAGCACGAGAGCCGTGGGCATCGCAGATACTGGACATTATCCCAATACGTTTTATAACATCTGTCGCCTATCTGGTCCTAATTGAAGTCGAGTATGCTGAAGGCGAACCGGAGACTTATGCACTTCCTCTCATTATTGCCTCTGCACGTCAGAAGGAACAACTCGTAGGCGAGTATCCTCACGCTGTTGTTGCCCATCTGGAATCCAAGGGCGAAGATGACGATGGCGAGAAGATACTCTACGATGCCATGGTGGACAGGGATTTTTGCAACTATCTATTGCGTGTCATTGCCCGAGGACGTCGCTTCAAAGGGGAAGCGGGCTATGTTTCAGCCTCACCCACCAGGGCCTTCCGCACCACCTGTGGGCCAGTGGAAGCGCTCTTGGAACCCACCCCCATTAAGGCGGAACAGAGTAACACATCCATAGCCTATGGAGACAGGCTGATTCTCAAGCTCTTTCGGCAACTCCAAGAGGGGATTAATCCTGAGGTGGAGATCGGGCGTTTCCTTACTGAGAAGGCGCAATTTCCCAACATTTCCCCTGTAGCTGGCGCTATCGAGTACTGTCCGAAGAAAGGTAACCCGGTAAGCCTAGCAATCCTGCAGGGCTTTGTCCCGAACGAAGGAGATGCCTGGCAATATACACTCGATTCTCTGGGCCGCTACTTTCAACATGTACTAGCACACCCAACGGTACAGGTGCCTCCCATTCCTAGGAAACCCCTGCTGTCGTTCCTCAGGGAGCCACCTGCACTGGCCCAAGAAACTATCGGTGCCTTTCTTGTTTCGGCACAGCTCTTGGGAAAGCGTACCGCTGAACTCCACGTGGCTCTGGCTTCAACGCCAGATGACCCAAACTTTGCTCCAGAACCCTTTACGTTCATGTACCAGAATTCCCTTTACCAATCTATGCGGACTTTCGCCATCCGCACATTGCAACTGCTGCGGCAGCACTTGAAAGGTCTCCCGGAGGAGCTTATGGAAGTAGCCCAACAGGTCCTGGACATGGAGAAAGCCATTATCGAACGCTTCCAGTTGCTTCGCAAGCAGAAGATTTCAGCAACACGAATCCGTTGCCACGGTGATTACCACCTGGGGCAGGTGCTATATACTGGTAGGGATTTTGTCATAGTTGATTTTGAGGGTGAACCAGCACGCCCTTTGAGCGAGCGGCGGCTCAAGCGGTCACCCCTCCGGGATGTGGCCGGAATCATACGTTCGTTTGACTATGCCACTCACAGTGTTCTACCCCGCCAGGCATCCTTGGCACTTCGACCAGAGGACTTGCCCGCTCTCGAACACTGGGGGCAATTCTGGTACCTTTGGGTTTCCTCAACTTTCTTGACCTCCTATTTTAATAACGTTGGCCAAGCCCACTTGCTTCCTGACGATCCAGAGCAGTTGAAGATCCTCCTTGACGCCTATCTTCTAGAAAAGGCTATTTATGAAATTGGCTACGAACTAAATAATCGCCCAGACTGGGTGCGGGCACCTCTACGTGGTATATTACAATTAATGGAGGCCGGATGACTACTATTGGCTGGAGATATTCTCAAGGATATTTGAGGTTACCGGGATACTTGGTCAGGTAGGTGAGACAGACCTAGGCAGGAAACACTGGCCAAAATGACACAGGCAAGAGAAAGGAGCAAAGAGACGTCGAAATATAGAGCAGATAGCCACTCAGTGCGTTATGACATAACCAGGTTGACTGACGATGACCTTTATCTCTTCAATGAGGGGTCCCACCACCAGCTTTATGAGAAACTGGGAACCCATCCCACGTCAGTGGATGGAGTAGAAGGAACCTATTTTGCTGTCTGGGCGCCTAATGCCAAACAGGTATTTGTCACCGGCGAGTTCAACGCTTGGGACAAGTCAAGCCACCCACTGCGCCCCAAGGGACAATCCGGCATCTGGGAAGGTTTTATCTCTGGCATAGGCAGTGGCACACTCTACAAGTACTACATAGTCTCTCGCCACGGCGGCTACGATGTAGAAAAGGCGGACCCATTCGCCTTCTGCGCTGAAACGCCTCCAAAAACAGCCTCTATAGTCTGGGACTTGAATTATACCTGGGGTGACCAGCTTTGGATGGAAAAGCGAGGTACTCATAACGCCCTGGATGCTCCCATCTCCATCTATGAGGTACATCTGGGCTCTTGGCGGCGGGTACCTGAAGAAGGAAATCGCTCCTTAACTTACCGGGAGATGGCTTTCAAGCTAGCGGAGTACGTAAAAGGAATGGGCTTCACTCATGTTGAGTTCTTGCCGGTAATGGAACATCCATTCTATGGTTCCTGGGGCTACCAGATTGCGGGTTACTTTGCCCCGACGAGCCGCTATGGTACTCCACAAGATTTTATGTACCTCGTTGACTACTTGCACCAGCAGGACATAGGCGTAATCCTTGACTGGGTGCCTTCACACTTCCCTAACGACGAGCATGGGCTTGGTTATTTTGATGGCACACATCTCTATGAGCATGACGACCCGAGGCAGGGGATTCACCCCGACTGGAATAGTTTTATCTTCAACTACGGACGACATGAAGTGAGGAGCTTCCTTTTTAGCAGTGCCCTGTTTTGGCTGGATAAATATCACGTTGACGGCCTGCGCATTGACGCTGTTGCCTCCATGCTCTATCTGGATTACGGCCGTAAAGAGGGCGAATGGATCCCCAACCAGTATGGAGGACATGAAAACCTCGAAGCTATTGCTTTCTTGCGCCGATTGAACCAGGAGGTCTACAAGGAGAAACCTGACATACAAACTATTGCCGAGGAGTCCACTGCTTGGCCCATGGTATCCCGGCCAACTTACCTCGGAGGCTTGGGCTTTGGCCTGAAGTGGGACATGGGCTGGATGCATGACACACTGGAGTACATGGCTAAGGATCCCATCTACCGCAAGCACCATTACAATAATCTGACTTTCCGCTTAATATATGCCTTCTTTGAGAACTTTGTCTTGCCGCTTTCCCATGACGAGGTCGTACATGGCAAGGGCTCACTGCTAGGCAAAATGCCAGGGGATGACTGGCAGAAGTTTGCCAACTTGAGACTGCTTTTTGGCTACATGTATGCCCAGCCGGGAAAGAAGTTGTTGTTTATGGGTGGGGAGTTTGGCCAGTGGCGGGAATGGGGCCACGACGAGAGCCTGGATTGGCACCTCCTTAATTATGCCCCGCATTCCAGCCTTAAGCGCTGGGTCGAGGACTTAAACCGGTTTTACCAAAGCCAGCCGGCCTTTTACCAGCTGGACTTTGCCCCCGCTGGCTTCGAGTGGATTGATTGTAATGACGTTGAGAACAGCGTGATCAGCTTTATTCGTAAAGGACACTCCCAAGATGATACTTTTGTGGTTGTTTGCAACTTCACGCCGGTGCCTCGCTTAAACTATGGCGTCGGTGTTCCACGGCCAGGATTCTGGAAAGAAGTACTAAACAGCGATGCTAAAGAATATGGAGGTAGTGGTCAAGGCAATCTAGGCGGAGTGGAAGCAGCGCCTATTCCTTTGCACGGCCGCCCTTACTCACTCACCCTTACCCTGCCTCCTCTAGCTGTCGTGTTCTTTGAAAGTGAAGAGGACTAATTAGGAGCTTTGACCTAATAGTTCACAATAAACGCTAAGACATCGGTTTTGCCATGCACAGACAAAACTCAGTCCCAATTATTTACAACCTGTTCCCCTGTTTGGCCGGCCCTATGAACAATTGGTCTGAGCACGCATCCCGCGCTGCAGATATGGGCTTCAACTGGCTGTACATCAACTCGATTCATTACCCTGGATTTTCTGGCAGCCTTTATGCTGTAAAGCATCACTACTGTATTAATCCGCAATTCCTGCCTCCTGATACGGAGAAGGACTGCCTGTCCATTTTAGAGCAAACCCTTCGAGGATTCCAGGATTTAGGGCTCTGGCCCATGACGGACCTGATAATCAACCATACCTCGCGGGATTGCCCTCTGGTTCATGAGCATCCCGAGTGGTACACCCATGATAAGGACGGCGAAATCGTTAGCCCTTTCGCTCGCCATCCAGATAACCCAGAAAAAGTGACGGTGTGGAGAGACTTGGCAGAGATAGATAACGAAGGCTCAAGTGATAGAGAAGGCCTCTGGGCTTACTGGGCTGAGCTGGCAAAACGCTACCTGCGACTGGGGTTTAAAGGCTTCCGATGCGATGCAGCGTACAAGGTGCCTGCTGCATTGTGGCATTACTTGATCGAGGAGGCAGCGAGTGTTGATGCCGAGGCGAGCTTTTTCGCTGAAACGCTAGGGTGTGCTGAGGAGGAAGCCATGGCGCTGCGTGATGCTGGGTTGCATTACTTCTTCAACAGCTCCAAATGGTGGGATTTTGAGCAGCCATGGTGTCTGGAGCAACATGAGAAATTCGGCAAGATTGCCCCGTCAATATCCTTTCCCGAGAGCCATGACACGACGCGCCTTGCCGCTGATACCAGTGGCAATGAGGCTGTGCAACGCCAACGCTACGCCTTTGCTGCTTCCTTCTCCGCCGGCCTCATGATGCCCATCGGCTACGAGTTTGGCTTCAGAAAGAAGTTGGACGTTGTTCTCACGCGTCCTGGCGACTGGGAGACGCCATCCTTCGACCTCAGGACATTTATAAACAGGGTTAACAAGCTCAAGATAGAGCACCCCCTCCTCCAGGGAGAGGGTGACCTCAAGGCAATTGAAAATAATATGGATTTGCTTGTACTAAAACGAGAAACAGACCAGACTCCCGGGCAGGTAGGTTGGGTCTTGGTGAACAAGAAGCTGGTTGAGCCCATATCTGTGGCTCTCCATGGCCTCTCTGTTCTCACCCCGCAGCATCAGTTGCATCGCATTTGCCGGGATGATAACTTGCTATCTGGGACACAGCTTAGGGAGCAGGCAGTGATGCTTGATCCTGCAGAGGTAGCGCTGATCTTAGAACCCAGCTCATAAAAAGTAATAACGATGTTCTTGAGGTCGGGATAACATGAGTTTTCCTAGAGCGAGTGGGATATTGCTGCATCCAACTTCGCTACCAGGCGGATTTGGAATAGGAGATTTTGGGGGTGAGGCTTACCGTTTTGCTGACTTCCTGGTCAGCACAGAGCAACGCTTGTGGCAGATACTTCCTCTAGGTCCCACGGGCTATGCCAATTCTCCATATCAGTGCCTCTCAGTATTTGCAGGCAATCCACTGCTCATAAGCTTGGAGAAATTAGTTGAGGACAGGTTCTTGGAGCCCTCTGATTTGGAGGATGTGCCCTCCTTCCTGGAAGATAGCATTGACTACGGCATGGTTATCAGGTTCAAGTTACCTTTGTTGAAAAGGTCTTTCGAGATGTTTAGAAGAAAGGCTGGGGCGACGGAGCGGAACCAGTTCGAAGCTTTCTGCCAGCAGACTGTCTCCTGGCTGGATACTTATTCACTATTTATGGCATTGAAGGAGAGCCATGGACTCTCGGCCTGGAATACTTGGGAAGACGACGTCAGAAGACGTCAACCAGAAGCTCTGAGGTTCTGGAGCAAGAAGCTGAATCACGAAATCCAGTGCCACAAATACCAGCAATACCAGTTTTTCAAGCAGTGGTCTGAACTCAAGAAGTATTGTAATGAGCGCGGGATAAGACTCATCGGCGATATACCGATATTCGTTGCCCTTGATAGCGCCGAGGTTTGGTCACATCCTGAGATGTTCTATCTGGACGTCGGTGGAAAGCCAACGGTTGTGGCTGGAGTGCCACCCGATTATTTCAGTAAGACAGGGCAATTATGGGGGAATCCCCTCTACCGCTGGGATGTAATGGCAGAGGATGGTTATGCTTGGTGGATTGAGCGCTTCAAAGCAACGCGTGCTCTTGTGGATATCATCAGGCTGGATCATTTCCGCGGCTTCGAAAAGTACTGGGAGATACCAGGCACAGATACCACTGCCATGAATGGACAGTGGGTGCCGGGACCGGGCGCGGCACTATTTAAAGCCCTTCAGGATGCACTTGGGGTATTGCCTATCATCGCTGAGGACCTCGGGGTAATCACGCCTGAGGTGGATGCTTTAAGAGACCAGTTTGGATTTCCCGGGATGAGGGTTCTGCAGTTTGCCTTTGGCAACGACCCCAAAGCTGATGATTACAAGCCGCACAACTACCCACGAAACTGCGTGGTATACACCGGTACCCACGATAATGACACGACCACCGGCTGGTTCAGAGGGGGCGAAATTAACCATACCACTCAGAGCAAAAAGCAGCGGGATAAGGAGAGACGGCTCGCTTTGGAATATCTGGGCACAGACGGCAGAGAAATCAACTGGCAATTCATTCGCTTAGCTTTCATGTCCGTTGCTGATACAGCTATCATTCCTATGCAAGATGTCTTGGGATTGGGCAGCGAAGCCAGAATGAACGTTCCTGCTAGCACGAAGGGGAACTGGCGTTGGCGTTTCACGTTTGATATGCTCACCGACGAAATCAAAGATAGGCTCAGGGATCTGACTGTGCTATACGGGAGGCAAGCCTAACCTGAGGCTTCTGCCCCAGCTAGGCAGTTTGCAAATAACGCATTTCGTCAAACACGGTGCTCGTTATGTTCTTCTTTGTGGTAATTGTCCAGACTGCTGCTGCCCCGGTCGATAAAGACACCGCCAAGCCAATAGCTGCGGCGTTTGTTCTCTGAGCCTCCGCTGCTTTTCCTCGGCCTGCCTCTTTTGCGGATGGGAGCGCTTCCGGGGTAGTAGATAGCGTTTAGCGTGTAGCTGATAGCTGAAAGCTGAAACAGGAGAGACAGCAGGATCGGTGGAGTAACAGTGGAGCAGGCTAACATTAAGATTTAAATTCGTCAGAAAACTGGCGAGCGGCTTCTCGAAGAGGCTCGGCAGCGAAATTGGTGTACAGGAAAGGTTGAAATAGGACTGAGGTTGCTTATAGGAGTTCATCGTCTCGCTCCCCCTTAAAAGAGGGAGCGGACATTATCGCTAGTTCAAAGAACGTTTGTACTGGTTTCGCAAATGTGAAGTTTGGCCCACCGTAAAGGTAATAAGATTATCTTAACTCTCTTCATTTAAACCACCAAAGCAGTTTCAACCATAGATGCAATTTG